>Ga0116230_10002846_pt1 | contig 16720 bp, 4 predicted proteins | sample S1TSphfallax_3_FD_88678 | JGI IMG/M metagenome (GOLD analysis project Ga0116230, IMG submission 88678) | Host-associated microbial communities from peat moss isolated from Minnesota, USA - S1T2_Fd - Sphagnum fallax MG | ecosystem: Host-associated > Plants > Peat moss > Unclassified | place: USA...
ATTAATTATCTAAACTTGCTAACAAATTAATTATCTAAATACATATAATCAATTTAAATATGAGATTAAAAGTAATGTGTATATTATATTAAAAATTCAATTTGGGTGTACATATGGATATGTTTTTTACCTTGATGTTTTTAAATCAATAACATTAGCATGATGTTATGGTTGTAGTTGTACTAAAGTTACATAATAGTTGAAAATGAATTGTTTTGATAGAGTTATATTGTATATATGATGAGTTGCAAATGGTCATTGCAACTCAAAAATAAAGTTGCAAGACCTTTTTTTTTATAGTGATTGGACCTTTGAACTCACTAAGAACATGTTCGCCTTGTATATAAAAAATATTAATAGTGGCCTTCCTCTATATATAAAATATAGATAAACCAACGATATGCATCATTGGTTGACTTTCATGTTTTGTAACATTAGACAGTGGTTTGAGCTCAATGTACCTTATAATTTTGCATTATTTTATTGATTCCTAATCACCCAAAACTCCTTATCATGTTCTCATCTTGTGCATTCAGCATCCAATCAAATCCAAACATACAACTCTTGAGAATATTTCAATCTACACAACATAAGATATTTTTAAAAAACACATTCAAATTATATCATTTTCACTTGATAATTTCAAAGTCCACCCCCTTGAATCTACAATCTAGACCAACAAAACAATTGACCACTAATGATTCCATTTTTACTAAATCCCAATTATTAATACCAATTTTAGTATTTTAAATTTTTTTGCAATCTAGTTTTGTTATACATGTGGACCCTATGACCCTTACATTGTTAGGCCATACAAACAAAAAAAATCATCAAAAATCAATGGTTGTCACAAGGCCTTCAATTCAAAGAACCCAATAACTTGATATTAAATTGATGAGGCAATATCTATATCCTACAAATCATTCAACTAGATTAAAAGTAATACACAGGTATATGTAGTATATAGTATTACTAAACAGAACTAAATGTATTATTGTGTACTACACACACAAAGATTGTATGTACATTTATATGAAGTATACAACAATCATATATAGAGTAAAATATATTATTATGCATTACACACATTATCTATATGTTTAGATGTATGTAATCTACAACATGAAGGTTCAAAGAAAACAATAACCATATATTTCAAACTATGATGTACAAAATAGATGGAAAAACATTACACACCTAAAACAAAAAGTCAAAACACAACAACATTTGACATACATCTATCGTAGTGGAAACACATGGACCTTCAAGTCCACCATGCTAGTTTAACGATATATTGAATCAAGTATACTATAAACTTAACATAAACTAGGTCCTTATACAAACCTAGGTTTTTTGTACCTTCTTTGGAGAAGCAACATCAATATTTTTGGTCATTTTTGCTTTGGACAAGTCAAGGTGATCTACCTAGCCCTTTCACCTTGGATGATTTGCATTTTCCCCCTATGGTCTTTCCATGTTTAGTTTTCACATGTGTATCAAGGACTTGTTCTTTAAACTCCATTGACCCTTTCAACACCACTACATTCAAACCAATCCCATGGCCTTCAGAACTTTCAAACCTTTTAACATTTTTTTCACCACATGGATTCTTTGTGTCCTTTTGTAGTAGGCAATGTGACAATTATTGAACTAAAAATGTTGCTAGAAGCTAGGATACTTAGTCACTACAATTATTTTGTTATGGTTTCCTTTAGTGTTCAAATCACTTGACCCATTAATAAATTAAAATATGCACTAACTAGTTCATTTGCAGAGGAGTTACCCTAGGATTTTGACCCGTTCATGACTTTCAACCTACTAGGTGTAGTTGATTTATTGGGAACAAATTTCTTTACCACTACATCTAATTTGTTCAATAGGTTTGAAGGAAAATTCAACTTCAATGTAGCTTGTTTTTTAAGGCTATTTTGAATAGGACTAGATGTGATCAATGACTCATGGGTTTCCACTTTAAAGGGGGTTTATCCCACACCTTCCTTATGTTCATTAATGAGTGTACCTTCATAGCTCGAGATTGTTCAATTGTTGGAATTTCAAGTGCCACACCTACTGCATTAAATTCACCAACATTGTAATTTCCAGTACATGTAGATGATGGTTTGTGGAACACTTTCTAAAATGATCATGTGCATACACAAATACAAAGACATGCAACATAGTTAAAAAATAGAATGCATAATGTTCAATGATTGACTAATTTTACAAACAATAATATTGATTGGATTAACCAATTACATCTAGTATCCACTTGATATTCAATGCAAATTGTAGGGGTTCACAATAAAACAAAAAAAATTAGCATCACTCTTCACACTACAACTTGTCTAACATGTGTATAACATACAATCTTAAAAGTATGTTCAAAGCATAATGCATCACCACCCACTATGATTTGTACAACTTAAATACTTGTGACATTATGTAGACAAAAAACTAGTATGAAGGTAAGATCCTTAGTATTATCACTTTGGTATACCATGTATTAACAATATTATAAATACAAATGCATATTAGATCATAGTATAATCAATATTATGGATGACACCTATTGTACTCAAAATATGTGTAAGTGTAAGAAAATACAACATCAATACAAAGTGATGAACTATTTATAACAAGTATATTACTTATGGTAGCCTACACATAACCTAGGAATAACTTAAGGTAGCCTACATTAACCTAATAATAATTGAAGATTACCCTAAAAACCTAGCTTATGGTAACGTACACTAACCTAATAATAATTAAATATTATCCAAGGAACCTAACTTATGGAGCTTACATTAGCCTTATAATAACCTACAGTAGTTTATATTAACCTAGGAATAGCTTAGAAACCTAACCTATGGTAGCATCCACATAATTTTGAATAATTTACATTAACTAACTTAAAAATAGCTTAGGAACCTAGCTTACGGTCGGCTACGCATAGCCCTGAGTAAGCTACACTAATTTAAGAATAGCCTAAAGTAGTCTATTAAAATCCTAAGCTACATTAAGTATGTAAGGTAAGGTAATATGGCAACATAGGTAAGAAAGACACTTAAGTAGGCTAGGGAAAGAATTTGGATAATAATACATGGTGACAAATAATTTCACTTATTTGAATAGTGGTTTGATAGTTAAGAACTTGATCTTCAAGCATGGAAATGGGAAGGTGATAAGTTCAAACTTTCACATTTGCAGCTTAAGTTGATTGGCTAAGTGGTTTAGGTTTTTAATTTAAGTTAGGTGGCTTGGTTAACTTAGGTGGTGTAGATTAACCTAGTCTAGCCTAGTTTTTAGGTGCTTAAGGTCCTAGCCTAGCCTAACTTAGCTATGAACTAGGAGTACAACCTAATGAGCTAACTATTAATGAATTTGATTAATAATTAATGAATTAGGTGGTGTAGATTAACTTAACTTAGCCTAGTTTTTAGGTGCTTAAGGTCCTAGCCTAGCCTAACTTGGCTATGAACTAGGAGTACAAGCCTAATGAGCTAACTATTAATGAATTTGATTAATAATTAGTGAATTCACTTGTTTGTAGTAATTTGTCCATGTTCACTAAGGGGTTGACCATGTTCTTGATGGTGGTTTTGTAAAGTGAGAGAATGCAAATGATTGACTTTACTTTATTTCATTCTTAATTTCTATAATTCAATTGGGTAGTGTGTTAGAGGCCTTGGGAGTTTTCCCATTTGGCAATAAATGGTAAACCTTTGTGGAGCTCATTTCCAAAAAGCTTTGGCTGTATTTGTTTTTTTTTCCATATGCTTTTAGATCACATTTGGGTTCAATAGATTGACCATGGATGAATGGATGAAAATACTGAATGAATGTTGACGAATGTAATAGATGATGAAAGATGAAAGAATACCAAACCATGAGCCAACGTTTACCTCATTGCTCATGACCTAGCTGCACCCCTAGTGCAGCCCAGTTGCCTGAGCTTGTCTGACCTGATCTTCGCAAGTCCTGTGTCCACTAGGCTTACATGCACTAAAGCCAACGTTTACCTCAGTGAAAGAGGGGCATTACTAGATTTGGACAACGCTCAACTCCACCTTGCATGGCCATTATGCTGTAAGTTGTAGGTAAAGCCTTTGCCCTTGGGCTTTCCCTACCACTTACAGCATGGTGTGTTAGCCACAAGAGAATTCAGTGAATGGATTGCAAATTTGACTCTACCACACAGTTGCTCATGTGAGGTAAACGTTGGCTTTAGTGCATGTAAAGACTGCATAGTGAAAGAGGCAACAGGAATAGCAGGGAGCTAAGGGGACATTACACAAAAGGTACAGTCCACCCTACAGGATTGTTGGTGGGCTTTTCAAAAAACATAATGCCCATGATTCCTGCACAGGCAAAATTCACCCTGAAACAAAACGTCCAACTAGACAGGAGAAAATCTGCAAGGTCTTTATGTTTCCATGATGGTATATGGGGCCAAAGGCTTTCTCTCCCCTGGACTAGCAAACCCAACTTCAGTTCAATGACCTACTATAGTTCTTGTATCCAGTCCACAACCCAGTGCAAATAGGGATAGCCTGAATGAAGAAATGGGTCATACTACAACCGTTCATGGCAAAGCTACCTACACGAACTATTTCCATTCCCCCATGATTGTTTGCCAAGTCTTCTACCACTCACAATCTTTACCTTGCCTGATGAAAGCAATGTTTTAGTCGAGGAAAAGATTTTGCAACCAGTTAAGGAGACTTGGTGAGCAATTGCACTCTTTGCATCATGGAAATGTCAAACACCAACTTGATGAGTAAAATCAAATCTGTGACCAACTGCAGTGAAAACTTTCTGAGGTAGCTGTTTGCATCAGTTCAAACAAAACCAAACCACAAGAATGAGTGCAGTCATAACAACATGAGCAAGGGCAGTCATAACCTTCTGATGATAATTATCACCTTCATCATGAATGGCAGTGACTAGCTACCATTATGACCCCCTGACTTCATCAGCTTCTTACGGTGAGTGTAGATAAGTATATAATGGATGAGAAAAATCAATACACAACTGATACTTTGTATTTTAATGTCTCATTGACTAATCAGCCTCAGTGAAGATAAACCTTGCTTAAGGTTTCCCATAGCTTACAACCAAGGCCAAAAAAGCCTCCCTAAAAAACTATGATTCACTTAGAATGTGTGAGAAGGCAGATCATTTCTATGCAGTTGCAGAGGAAACTCCACAATAACAATTTAGGTAATTGTTATGTCAGTTCCAGCCAAACCAAAAGAAAGAAGGCAGGTCAGCAAGCAACACCAGCTGATGAACCCTGGAAATCACTGTACTCTGTCCTGAACTGGGGGGTCTGCTCCAGCCCTGCAATTACAGAAATACGAAAAAGTAAGAATTACAAATCAAGCTGAATACCAAACAATTTCAAGACTGGCCACTGTACCACACAATCACATTGCCATCCTCAACATGTCAAAAAAGTAAAACATAGCAAGCCTGGCGTTCCTTCTGGGGAAGACAGTCATGCAAATGTATCGTAATATTACTAGTAAGGGTCTCTTTCAAATAGTCTGGTGTGATCACAGATTTTGCACTAATAGTGGCTTTTCATTACATCTGTTCCATCTAGCTGTGCTCAGTCACCTCACAGCTCTACATGTCAAGCATTGACCAAAAGGAGAGCTCTGTGAGCTGTGAGTCAACCCATGAATCATCACCAGTTGACACTTATCATCCTTTCCTTTGGGATCATCTATTCCTATCAGTAGTCTACAAAGTTCCTTACATATGAAATGTTCCCAATGTTCCTAACATCCATTACCTACAGATTTTCAGTCCAGTTGCAACCCTCCAATGGAAAGTTTATGTTCATGCAGCAAGAAACAGGACTCCAATTCAGAGGTTTTCCATTAGGCTGCTGTGATCACAGTCTACTGTGTGTAACTGTGATCACAGCAGGCCTAATGGAAAGAGACATTAACTTGACTTACAAATTGAATTCAATAGAATTGAGAATCAACCCAATAACAAGGTTGCAGACATTTCAGGTGTAATGCCCCAGCACCAACCACAAAAAGAGTGGACCCAGTCCTAAAAAACTGAGGAAAACAAATTTGAGGGCTGGTTTCAATGACAGTGGCATTTGCATTAATGTTCTGTGATTTTCAATAGCAACATATCTGGAAAACTGAAGAGGAAAAAAGTCCACAAAAACATTTAACATGGAAACTAACTAGTAAATTCTAGCCAAACCCCAAATAAGCACAACAAGAATTAGTGCAGATCTGGCCTACAGAGATAATTGTGCTCTGGAGCAACCCAAGTCACAGCTGTACTCATTCCCGTACTAAGTCTTGACAGAAAATAACCCAACAAGAGAAGCGTCAACAAAACACACTAGTACCTTAAGTCAGCAATTGCTCCTCCTCATACCCAGAGCTCCCTTGAGCCCATGGACTTGGCCTGCCCAGTCTCTATTCCTCAGTTGCAATATCTTACATCCTGTTTTAAAAGGCCTCCTCCACCCACACAGAATCTGCAAGCTGTGGAGACTTTTTGAGGTTCTGAAAGCCATAATGCTATATCTGGATGTGTGCAGCTTGAGCCCAAAATTATTTGTGCAGTAATCCAGCACACAACATATAAACCTCGTACTCCTTACACATGAAAACACCATGCTGCTAGTGATGATGAGGGTCTCCTGCTATACTCCCGTATTGCACAGTCTTGCCACAGCTTTGCACTCTGTCAGCTTGAGGCAACACCCACCATTAATAGATCTCTGCAAACCCTAGGATAATTTCAAGAAATAAGAGAAACTGCTGCAGATTTCTCTACTGTCCTTTGATCCCCAGCTCCAGTTTCCTTGGCCAGCACATTCCCAGTCCCAGCTCCCTGCTGCATCAGATCCAGCTGCCCCATATTCAAACCCCTGTTGCCGCCCTGCATTGTGGGTGCTGCAGTCGCCACACCTGCTGCACAATGCCTCAGATTGGGTTGCGTGTGGATCTGATCTGTACCCAACTGTAGGCGAGGAGGCATGATCCCGGAGGCACCGGCTGCTGGCAAAGAAGACGCACTAGAAGAGAGTTGGTCATGGGCTTGTTGTTGTAACTGGAGAGCGCGGCGCTCAGTGACCTGACTCAAGGACTTGAGATTACATCTGACCAGAGTGTCCACGAACAGTAGAGTCTCCTCCGTCGTGTTCCCGTCTGGAACATTGACCACGTAGGATTCCAGGAGAAGGGTTCCGACCTTGCCATTCATCATCTGATGATGGTGCAAGGAAGTCACAGAGCGGTAGTTCTGGAGTCGATGAACTCCTCCAAGTATACGGAAACTGAAGATGTGCTGGTCGTCATCAAGAATCTCTAACCGCTCCACACTGGAAGTTGCAGGGATACCGGACACCAATCGCACTTCTCGTATGCTCCCAACCTCCAGCAGCTCCTGGTTCTCCCCTCCTCCTCCTCCCTGTATGATGGAGCAGCTCTGTATGAACTTCTTGTACATCTGCGGCCTCTCGAACCGCCTCACCACGGACCACACAATCTCCAGCGGCGCGTTGATCACTTGTGAATGGATGTTGCTACACTGATTTGCCTCCACCTGGTGTGTATGGTAGCGACGAATGAGCTCCTGCCTACACGTCCCTTCAGTCGACATGTTTTCCAGTTCCCGAGGAAGAGGCGACGGCGCCCCTCCAGCTGCTGCGGCTCTCCAGGAAAGCTTCATCTCATCTCATCTCTTCCCGTGTCCTTCCCTTGTATTGCTACTCCTCACACTCGTATATTTTCCTCTTACGGATATCCATGTCCATACACTTCCCAGGCTTCCGGCAGCTCCACAAGTTACGAAGATGATGATGCACTTCCCCGCCGCAAGATCCCAGCGACCCCACTAACTAGGTCATCAAAAGGAATATGGAGAAGACAAAAGGAAAACACGTATACTCATGGTTCATGGGTAGGTATGTAGGTAGCGATGATCAAAACCCTTTCCTTTCCCCTCTTCTCTCGGCCACGGAAAACAAACAAACAAGCAAGCAAGCAAGCAAGATGAGAACATTCACAATGAGAGATCTCCAACAACACCCTGAGAGCAAATTTTTACTACTCAGCAGCAGAGACTGAGAACAATCTCATCGCCTCTGTATAATACATCTCTCTCCTCTCGAAGTACAAGCCACGACTAGTGATATGGTGGACAAAACCGAGATACCCACAACAACAACAACAACCCCAAAAAAAAAAAAAAAACTCACACAGGCAGGCGATTCTGCGATGGTTCTAGTGATCCGCGCCCACTAATTGCAACCCTCACAAAATTGGTGGAAAATAAAAACGGAGACGAAGATCCGCCTGAAAGCCACAAACCAAAATACAAGTACTTCACAAATTGACGACAAGAGAAAGAGGACGCGAATCCTCGTTCCCAGAAGGATCCCATTGGGCTGGGGGGAGGGGGGGAGGGGGTTTCACACGATGTAATAGCCTTTTTTTGTTGTCTATATATAGCCAAAAAGCTATGTTAAATTTTTTTAAAGTGGTATACTCTCAAGTGCTTTTTGAGATTGAATTCCAGTAGCCATAATTCGACCCGAATTGAAGAGAGATATCCATAATTGTAGACATTGTTCAAGTAATTAGCCAGAAACATTCATCTTTTAGCCAAATGTGGCTAAATCTTCGCCAGTTTGGCTATCTCACAAAATTTGACAAAAGAAATATTGCGATGTAGGCTAGGTGGGTGTCCACCGGTTCTGGGTATTTACCGCACGCCATCGCGAGATTTGCAGAATCCAATCCGTTTTCTCTAGAAGCTGCTCCCGGTTGTTCTGTGCATGTGGGTCTTCGGCAAATTAACTTTTTCCAAAAACAAAAGAAACTATATATAATTTTTTTTAAAAGTAACCCGGGAAAAAAGCAGAAAAAGTGATTCTGAAACTTATTGGCAAGTTGTGCGGTGGGGTGGGAGAGGAAAGACAGGAAAGGGAGTGTGGTTTGCAAATCAAGTAGACCAGCATTTTGTTACCCTCAAATTTGGTTGTACTAGTAGGTACTTTCTTTGTCAAATATGTCGACTTTCTTTTTTCTTTTCTTTTTGGGTTGAGTCTGCCCATAGGAATGAGATTACACATCGGCCTAGGATCTTGAGGGATCGAATCACAATATGGCAAGGCTAGGCAGAGCCAGATAGGGGCAAGGCACAACAAGCAAGGCAAGCAAATGGGGCGTTTGAACAATTGCACACACACACACACACATGAGGAGTGATGAATTTGCAATTGGGGTTCATTTGTTATTCCCACCCATTCCTAGGGTTTTCATGAATTTGCTTCCATATGTCCCTTTCCAATTTTTTTGCTTTGTTTACAAGTACTTTTTTTTTAGGGCAATAATTTTAGAATTTAAGGGGGGATTGAGGGGGGTTTTTTGAGTTGGGGTTTTCAAGATTGAAGTTTAACATTCTAGTTTTAAACAAAATATGTTAGGTTGTGGATAGGCATGGTAGATTCTATGGGTTCTCTATCCCAAAAACATCATCAGGAATCTTAGCCTTCCTAACAAGCACCCAATGGAGAGATAGAAATCAGTTTTACTATTATGCACAATTGTGCTCCAACTTCTATCCAACTACCCATCATTCCCATCCCTTCTAGTCTACTTCGACTAATCCCCTCATTTTTTCTTGGTTTGTGATCTTTTTTTCGCTTCATTCGCCACACCCACTAAGAATTTTTCTAGTATCCATCATACGGTCCTCTTTTCCACAACCCCACTTTCCTTGTCCCTTTTACAATTGTCTATTCAATGTGGGGGGGAATAACATGGCACCAACTTTCATCCACTGCTCATAAATAGTCATTTGTTTCAGAGGTAGTGTTGCCTCCAACTTACCATGTGTCCCTCTTCATCGTGAACATGGATTGCATCCATAGACATCATTGATGTTTTCCATTTAGGTTTACCTCATCCTTGTTCACACCATCATATTCCATATGTTTTTCGAATTAATGTTTAACGGGCTTTACATATCCCTTTATCGTAATTAACATTTGATCCTTCTGATATTGTAACTTGGCATGTTTTTTTGTTATTTGTTTCTTGGTGTTTATCCTTTCTTCCACAAGGTGGTGAAAAAGGCCACCAAGAGTCTTGTACTTGCTTACGTCAATACATGGGTGGCGACTATGACACATTATAAGAGGAACACACTCGTTCTAGCTTCTCACATATGTTTAAAGTTGACTCCAAATCTTACCCCACCTCCATCAAAACGATTATGCCCACACAAGCTCTTGCTCATGTAAGGGAATACGCTCAAACAATACGTGCACTAGTTTCGAACGCACTTACAACCCCATTTGATGAGACCATGAAAATCCTTTGCCTTTTCCATCCACTCGCTAAAGTTGATCTCCCCCTTTTCATCGATGATTTCGATCCTAATACATAAGTTGCTTTAAATCAAAAACCATTTATTTCTACCTTGGCTCATTCACCACATTTTTTTTCTTATGGCCCTTCAAATATGGTGTATGAACTTTTACAAGACTATTTGTCCCATATGATTTTGCAAAAGACTTCAACCTTTTTTTCAAGGTATGTGGGCACATTGTTTAAGGTCATCTTCCACCATTAATATCATGTTTGTTCTTTGCATTTCAATTCCTAACATTGGAACATATGTCTCATCATGATTACTGAGGTGACCTATTGCCTAGTTGCCCACACACCAACTATTTGGTTTAGGGATATTTTTGCTAAGCATTTAAATCTTCATTAGTTCAGTGTAATGATTTGTGGCGAATGTGAAACAGTGGTTCATGGCGTTCAAATGATGTTAAATTTACACTCAAATTAGGTGGTGCTACAATGGATATATGTAACACCTTTAATTCGATGTCACAATCAACCTTTTTTTTGGTATTGAGATTTTCACTTAGTTGTCTAGATCAACTTTTCCCATTTGTTCAACGATTCTCTGCACACCCATCCCCATTATATTTTTTTTACGTTTCCTGACATGAGGATCCCATAATCATTTCATTCGAGTTAGGTACACAATAAGGGGACCCACTAAGAGGAACATTATTTGCTTTAATTCACATTCACATTTTTCACCCTACAACAACAACCCACCTTACTTTTGTTTTCCCTTCATTGGCGAATGATGTGTATATAATAAGTCCAACATCAAATGTGATTCTTTTTTTTTTACGATTGTAGGAAGAGATTTAAACATCAAATCTTTTAGTGTAATTGTCAAAATGTGTAGCTTGGTTTCCATTGGACCATTATATATCACTTCCTCCCAACTTTTTTATTCCTGATTCAGGTCTTCATATTTTGGGTGCATCGATGGGATCTAGATCATTTGTTCATTCATTTGCACCTAAAACTAATGTTGAAAAAACTTAAGGAAATGAAAGGTCTTACTTCTATTTATACCCCTTTAGGGACCTAGTTTAAGGAAGTGTCCAAGAAAGCTTATATGTGTGCATCAAATAAATAAGGTTCTTAAAAATCATAGTTTAAACCAAGGGCCTTGATTAGCTTAAGGGCCTCATAAATGGTTGTTGACATAAAACTCGAACATAAACTTACTTTCAAAGCAAATGTGATACAAGAATCAAATGATTTCAAAATCCAAAAACTAGATTTTGATGACACAAATCCTTCCTTATCTCAAACATAAAAAATTTGAAATCATATTCATATTGAAATCATTTTCAACCTTACTTACTCTAAATTACTTACAACAATTAGGATAAAAACACACAATTATTATAAAACTCCTGAAAAAAAAATTCTTTAAAAGTTCAATTAAATTACAAAAATTGAATTATTATAAAACTCTTGAAAAAAAATCATTAAAAGTTCAATTAAATTACAAAAATTTATTTTGGAAAGAAAAATTAATTGGGAAACAAGTTCACACTTGGGCTAATAACACATGTTGCACTAATCTATCAATTAAAGAAGTTTGTTTTGTTTTGTTTATCACTTAAAGATCTCCCAAATCATGATACCCCTACTTTTGGTATCATTCAAAAACCTTTTGTAGGGGTGTACCAATTAAGTGGTTTCTTAATGATCAAATTTGTGGTCCAAGAGTAATTGAATATTGAAAAAATTTGTCAAAGAAAATTCAACAAAGTGAAAATTAATTTTTTTGAAAAAATGGGGTACTATTTGAAAGCCCTTGATGAGTGAGTTTTTTTAGGCGATTTCATCATTGTTAGACTTAAACTAAGATAATATTATGTTTTGAATAATTTTGTCACTGGAAACTAATTTTAAATTTAAAATGTTTTTTTACAAATTTTGGGTTCTATCATGAGGGTCCATAACAATGTTGGGCAGGTATCTACTTTCGGACATACCCAATGGACATGGTATCTTTAAAATATTTTCATGTGATACCCTAAGGTCCTAGGATGCATAACTTTAAAAAACAAATTAAAGTCCTCCAAACATAGACATAGGTTAGATTTTTTTTAAAAGATGGGCATGGGTAACGAGTATCAAAACTAGTGATGTTTGAAGGACTTCAACCCAAGCATGTGCATTAAAAATTATGACCATAATTCATATGGTTTTCAAGCAAAAAAAAAAACACATTGCTTTATGATATATTCACACACAACTTACAAATCCCATGATATAAATTGTTCTTTGAAGTTATCAAACACAACTTCCAAATCCTATGTTTTCAACGATTGAATAGTAACTATAAAATTTGTAACCTAAATAACTACATGATGTAGCCTTGCTACCACCAAAATTGTAGCCTAGGTGATTAAGTGATTAATGATGCAGCTTTGATGCCAAGGTGGCAAACTAATCCAAGTTGGAGTTTGGTTATGGCACACTAAAAATTATCGTTCACTTTCAGCTACAACCTTAGTTCAATTTGGTGGGGGTAGGGTGCACTCTTAGACTTTGGCATATTATGCACATATAAACTATAAACAAAAACATTCAAATAGCCATGCATTGAAACTACATCACCAAACCTCAAAAATATAATGCAAACTAGAAACCCCGACGACAATTACAATAATTTACTAACTAAGAAACCCAACCCCACACTCAATAATTTGTAAATTGGAAACCCAAAATACACAACAATATAAACACTAGAAAATTCAATAATCTACAAACTTAAAAATTGAAAATTCAACCCCAACCCAACAATTTGCAAATTAGAAACCCAACCTTAACCCCAACACTAATGAACTAGAAATCAACCTAGCAATTTGTAATCTAGAAAACCCAACAAATTGCATTCTAAAAACCCCCAAAATTTGCAAATTACAAACTACACAATATATCTACAACACTCTGAAAACTCCACAATAGATCATACACATATTTTGGACCTACTATGGAGCTTTGAAAAGATCAAAGTGCTTCACATTTTTCTTTTTTCATCATTGAAGCAGTTTGCCCCTTAGGTTTGGGCATTTGCACATCCAACAAACCACAAAAACACCTACAACAAGAAATGGGGCAATCTACCATTAGGGTTAGCATCCAAGCTTCTTGGTTTACACCTAGGAACACCACATATGTTAGTCTTTTTCAAACAAGTTAAAATCAGCAATGAATTTTTCATTTTTTAAAACCATGCCATCTTCATTTTCAAGGTATTCCTCTATTGATTTAGGTAGGCTAGTTGTGCACCCAAACCTAGGATCATATGACTAATTTTTCATTATAAGAACTAATTTGTCCAAATTTTCAATCCTAAATCAGTAGCATCTCAAAGTTGTAATGATGTTTTTCATATTGAAAATTCTTCCAATTTTTATTTGTGAGCCAAAAGTGCCCATGAAATATTGTGCTAAACATGAATATTAAAAAATTATTGTTCATGTGTTGCTTACCATGTGAAAGGACTTAATGCAATAGCAAGCACTATAGTTCTCCTAAAAAGTGACATGTTTATTTTAAGCACCCCCAATGTAGCCACTTCAATAGAATCTAAAACTCCAAATACACTAAGCTCAAATGCAACAAACCCAACAAGTACAACATTAACAAAAGTCGATGTTAGCTTTTTGTAAACAACTAGTTACAGAGGCATAAGAATTTCATAATCATATTCTACATCTATTTGCATGGTTAATTCAAAGCCCACAAAATCATAGATGAGCTACAAATTCTTAAATCGCAAGTCAAGCATGAGAAGTAACATGTTGTGAATGGCACAAGGTTGGAAGGATGATGCAAAGGCCAAGAATGGTTTCAACACACCAATGATTTCAGTTCGCATGTAATGCCCCAAATGCATCAATTCATCATCAAAATCTCCAACATGTAATCAATAAACAAATGCAAAAATTGGAACTTGTAACTTTACCCAAAAAAAAAACCTTCAACAAAAAAACCCAGAGCCAACAATAAATAAATAACCAAATTCTTATTGGCCACATACCTACATTACATCATTGATACCAAAATTGGTGTTGTACTTCATCATGACACACAAAGATATGATAGAAATTATTGCATCAAATAGTAACCAATATCCCCTAGATTGGTTCAAAACACATTCAATGACCATAGGGGTCAAAATTTCTAACATTTTTTATGCCATAGCCTAGGTTTGAAGAGTAGGAATTCTATTTTGTAAAGAAATGTTTTGCCTTCAATAGCAAAGATTTATGACATTTTTGAACTCCAATGTCTTTTTTAATAATATAACTTTGGATGCAAATCGTGTTTTCACATGATTCCTCAATTTCGAAGGGCAAAGGGATGGATCTCTACAAGCCGTAGCCCATTCATGTTTACTTTTGCCACTTTTTTCAGTCCAAGTAATAATCTTTTGCAAAGAAGATTAGGCATCCTCAATAAAGACCTTTCACATTCTACCACATACCTTAAGGTCATTAGTAGCATATTGACAACATTTTGATATTGCATGCCCATAACAAATGGCAATATAGGGTTGTGGCAACTGCAATGGAACACAAGATACAATACTTATTAATGTTGTAGTGAAGGTGTTCAAATTGGCACCTTCATCTTTGATGTATGCGATGACCTTGTTGAATAATTCATACTGAACAAACAAATCCTTCAATTAAACAGTCATGGCAACACCTAATGTTCCATGAACCTCAAAGATCCCAACTATAATATGACATGTTTCCCACTATTGGTTGATGTAATTTATAACAAACACAAATGTATCAAAGCCTCTTCGAGACATCCACAAATCAAAAGTGGTAGTCATTGTGGTTTCTTTAACAAGGGCAAGAAGCACATACCTTTCCAATATCTTGCTTACCATCGTTAGGATGATTACAGTGGTGAGCTGCCATTTGCTAAGAAACACAACTTGATTACACTAATGGAGGATAAGCCTCCTCAACCAAATGTTTTCAACAAAGTTCAATGGATGATAACCTTTTGTTATGTAGAGTATAAGATCCTCAAGGAACTATTCCTAAAAAAGGTTTTTTTTTGGTATGGGGTTCCACTATTGAAAAAATAAAAAAATGGAAGCCACAAACAACTTCTTCCTCTTTTTGGCAATCTAAGGAACATTAGACTATGTGACAACATTGAAGCATCACATTTGGTACAACTTTATAATTGCATAATGTTTTGAAACAACATGACAACTCATGACAATTATGCCATGGTCCTTATTAGACATAACCAAACCTCTCCAACTTTGGGTAGAACTCTTATCTACCTCTTCTTGTTACACATTGTGGCATAAAATGCATTTCATTCTTTGATATTTGCCGAAACCCACAACAACATTAAAATCATTAAGTTTAAAAAACCCCCACATACTTGTTGATTTCTATCATGTGCTCAAAACTTTTGGTTGAGTTCAAGTTGGAAAAATAACTGTTCTTTTTCGCATATCAACTTCAAAATCTCCAAGTCATTTTCACCAAGCTTTCTATCAATAACTACTTCACTAAGACTTGCTTCAAATTCATGCCCACCATCACCACTCCCAAACCCATGGGCTTCACCAATGCTAACAACATAATCAAACATAGATAAAAGAAATCCTTCCCTCTCCCATCCTCTCTCACTCCATTCATAAACACATTTCGACTATCTACAGTCATTATAAAACAAGAATGAAAACTAAGCCTTATAAAATGCAGAGTAGAAACTGACATTGATGAAGCTTGAAAGTGAAAAAGCTCTCGTACAATAATGATAAAACTATTCAACAATAATGCAAAAGTTTTCTTTTGCGATGAATTGGCAAACCAAAATAGTAAAGCAATCACTAGTGTTAATGATGGAAGTGAAGAACATTGGAAATCAAAACACAAACTCTTGGCATAGCCTGTTTCTCATAAGTCTCAAATCGAAAACAAAACAATGCAAAGAACTTAGAGCTTACTTGAACAACAATGTAATAGCCGCCCTTGATCAAAATAAAAACACCTTGAAGGTAAATATGACATTCCTTTCCATTGTAGTGTTGCTTGCACTTTCCATCATTGTTGCAAGAAACCAAAAAACAACATCTCTCACATCAACAACTCTCAAAGCAAAAAGTCTAACCTAACTTTCTAACTTCTAACCCTAAACCTTGATGCCCTACATTGGTGTGTGATGGCAAATGTCCACCCCACTAGTGCATCTCAGCACTTTGCAAAACACAACATGTGTCAAGGTATGGGCATGACATGCGTATCGAAGAAGAAAGCCCACCCATGTAGGATGTTGCACATTTTTTCATTGACTCATGCCCA
>Ga0116230_10002849_pt1 | contig 16711 bp, 10 predicted proteins | sample S1TSphfallax_3_FD_88678 | JGI IMG/M metagenome (GOLD analysis project Ga0116230, IMG submission 88678) | Host-associated microbial communities from peat moss isolated from Minnesota, USA - S1T2_Fd - Sphagnum fallax MG | ecosystem: Host-associated > Plants > Peat moss > Unclassified | place...
CAAAAAAAAAAGACTAGCACCCAACATAATTGGCAAGCCAATTTTGAAATTTTTGATATCTGGATCTCCTAATATCTGACTAATAAATAAACGATGAATATTCGAAACCACTGATATCTAGGTCAGATTAGAAATGTGAAAATCTGATATCCAACCAAGATATTAAAATTTTAAAAAATAATAACAATGTAATATCCTTATCCGACAACAAAAAAAAATAGTGGATAATTTTATCCGAGAGATATCCCAAAAAAATGATATCTGCCCAACACTGGTCATAACATCATATGTTTGTATGAAGTCCAATAGTTTTAGCTAAATAGTTTTAGTCTCTTCAACTACCCACTAGTTCAAAATAGTTCCAATATTCCACAAATTACTTTTTTTATTCACAATAATGCAATACTAACTACCTTTTATCTATTTTCTTTAAAACATTTCTTGATATATGTAATATTGTCTCTTCATGAACTAGAAGTGTACCTTCAATGGCATCTCTTAACTCGTTATTTAACAGCTCGTCATATAAGCTTGAGTTAATAAGCAAGTATTAATCACATGGAACTTAATTTGGTTGATGTCAACTTGGCACACACGTTACCTCAAAATCAAAAAGAAAATTTGTAAATCTCAAATCTTAATTTATAAAAACCTATTTCAAATTTGTTTTTAACAATATTTCATAAATTCGTTTTTCATGTGAATTCTTGAGACTGAAGGTCCTTTTGGGGAAAAGGAAAACAGGAAAGAAAAAAAGAAGAAAGGAGAAGGGGGGAGGGTTAACAATTTTTCTTTACAAATTTATATATTTTAAATGAAATTGTTCACGATTTATGTAGTTGACAATGTTGGAAATTATTAATTCACAAAACACCGACAAATTGGGACCCTCTAATAAACTTTTCTTTGGGAAAAAAAATAATTTGTTATTCAACATATTTAGAAAATTTAAAATGTTTCCACAATTTCCACTAAAATTTATGCAAATTTTTACTTACAATTTTTTTACAATTTCTCATTAGAAAAATTAAATCAAACGAGCTTGGTCTTGACTGCAAGGCCCCAAAGCACATTAATGTAATAGTTTAATATCTATTTAAGTTTTCAACCTCAATTGGTCCCCTTATGAACAGTTTTCATCTCCTCTTCAACGGAAGTCTTCACAGATAACTCCGACAAGTCTTCGCATTCTTGAACAATTTCAAGCCTTTGGTTTCCAAGGTCTTGGCAAGTTTGGCGAATTCCAAGAACTTCTTGAACTTTTCAAAGACTTTCTCCCCATACTTAGTTTGGCAATTCAAGAGGATTACAGTTACATTAACTTGCATTTAAACCATTTACACATGTTTTAAGCAGGGTTTTTGTTTCCAATTTGGTGAGGTAGATGGACTTCCCATCTTACACAAGAGGACATCGCTGAATCTAGACAAATGAGAGAGAGAAAGTAGAAAATTATTGGATTAGTAAGTGAGTTGCAAATATCTATAGTCTATACTGATGATTTGAACCCTTTTTTGCTCGAAATGTGTGGTATTGGGGAGAATTTTCCCTCCAGAAAAACCTTTGTAGAGGTCGCAGCATATATGGCATGTAATGTGGGTTAATTCTCGTTGTAAATTGTGACCTCATTAGCAGAAGAAATTCCTCTCATGCACAACAAATATGTAGGCAATAAGCAAAATAGCAAGTGCAAAATCTAGAGTTACACAGCAAGCAAGAAACAGCAACAAGTACAACATCCCTACTTGGGTTGATGTAACTTCAATTTTTATCCATTCATGAAAGCTTGGTGGGGGCGCACCGTGACTCAGTCTCCTTCAATGCAAAAGGCACTGACTGCTCCACCATGATTTACAAATCCGATGAATCCATCTTCAATGCCTTGACCAAGAAACACACAATCGCCGTCTAGGGCAACGCCCCCGTAAATCGCCGTGTTGAAATTGTACTCCCACAGGACTCCGCCTGTTTTTGCGTCAAGTGCGTAAAGGGAGCCGTTGAGCGGGCCTAGCGAAGTGGTGAACAGGACCCCATTTGCAACGCTCACTGGCCCTGTTGGTAAATTGCTAAGTGTGCCAGGGGTGACTGTGGTCCATAAAGTCGTGCCGTTGCTTGCGTCGATGCCGACCCAACCTCCCATTTGCGTCACATTCTTGGAAGGAACTAGCGTGAAGTTCTCGACTCTATTGTTGACGATGCTTACGTAGACTCGATGGCTATCTGTCGCAGAGCCATATGATACTCCCCCAATATCTCCTCCTGGTCCTGCAACCTGCAGCAACGAAGAAGATATGATGTTAATAATTCGTGCGCCCCGCGAAGATTGTTGAGATCTTTATCCATATGTGAGAACCTTCAACAAATCAATCTTACAAAACAGAAATATTGCAACAAAATTTACAGAAATCTTTGATCAACCGAAAGAAGAGGTGTAATTTCACAAACTCTGTAATAATTACTGGCCATGATACACTGCCATAGTTAACTATGAGACTTTGGTCTCTTTTAGCTGTGAGAGTGGAATTGTTGCATCTCCGAACAAGAGGGTATCAATCTAAAGTTTCTTGTCGTACAAATGTGTGCAAAGTTTTTTGAAATGAGAATGGACTTATGTGTTCATTCTGGAGTGGTGTACGATATTATAGCTAGGTGACGTGTAAATTTGACAGAGAAATACGAGCGGGAGGGTTCTTGAGCAGAAGTCTTACATTTGCCCACACGAGCCGGCCGTCGTCTCTATCAAGAGCCCATACAATCCCACTTTTCTGACCTGCAACCACTATATCTTGCCACTCTTCAGGAGCTGCATCCTTTGAATGCTTGGTAATTTTAGGTATGGTGAGCATCATGGGTGCCTCCCCAAAGTCATAATCCGGTCCAGGAATTTTTGGACAGTTCGGACTCTTGGCAACATTGGGATTTGTAGGGCAAACTGTGACATAGGTATCGTATCCCCCAAGATGGTGACTCCATTTTATGTCTCCCGTGTCAAGATCCAGAGCTAGAATCGACTCAGAATGATCCCCGGGAAGGATGCACGGATCAGGATTGTCCGGAACTGTTTTGTTATCCTGCTTTTCTTGGCATTCTTGTACCGATGGGGGAACTTGGTAGTTGTTTCCAGTCGCGATAAACACGAGATTTCGTTTTGCATCGATGGAGGGACTGCTTCCCCAGAGTGCCGCCCCGGCATACAATCCTTGCTCGCCACCGTTATCAGGGAGCATTTTTGTTCGCCATACGATCTTGCCGGTTTCGATGTCGATCTTCACAAAACTTCCTTGAAACGTACAGCACAACTCGACCGGAAGTGTTTCCTGTGCCGATGACACGCCTACGTAGTAGTAACTGCATCAATAGAGAACGGATCCAAATCAGGATCAATGGACATGTATCCCATACCCTACTATTTCATGGTGCAAAAATTACAGCTTCACTCAGGCGCGACTAATTTTGAGTATGAGAAGGGGCGAAATTTTGAAGGACAAGGTGGACACAGTCTAGATGAAGAAACAAAATGGGAATTCTCAAAACCAATCACCCAGCTTGCAACCTGTTTTTGAATTGATATCAGGGTCAACAGCTCCACTTCCCTACCTTCCGTAAACGGTCCCAGACATGGTGATGATTGCTCCGAGGGTTGGATCGAGGACCTTCGCCCAGATGAGATCGCCATTGCGCCTGTCAACAGCGAGCACGACCGCCGGTGACTGAAGCCCAACAAACAGATACTTTCCTGACACAACTGGGGTGTGCTTTGAAAATACGGTACCAAAAGCACCGGTACCAGTGACGTTTGTCAAGTTCGTCTTCCACGCAAGTGTCCCATTGTCACGATGCACTGCGTACAAAAACCCAGCCCAATCTGGAAAGTAGACGAAACCGTCTGATATGGACGGGGTAGCGGTAACATCGCTGAAATTTGTATGTCCGGTGATGAATCTCCATTTCAATTTCAATTTTGGAACATTTTTTTCGTTGATCATGCAGTTTTGACTATGAACTTCTCGTCGATTTTCAATTCCTCCTCCACTATTTGGCCACTGCAAGTGCGGAAGAATGCATGATACAGTGCAGTACGTCACCGAGAGATCAACAAACGCATATGTATTCACAGCAGATTCATATCTGTCGACTGATTCATGAAGGTTTGGAATAAGAGCATATGAATGCAACTGCGTGAGTACTTCTTCACAATACGTGCACACTCTTAAGACCCAAATTCAGTTTAGAGCAGCAGGTGGTTGAGGAAGTTCTGCTGACGATCAACAGCTATCAGTACATTAATTTCTTTTCCAAGTGATGATGCTTGGAGGCTTGGAATTACCACTCCTGGACCATGTAACATTTGGAAACACTTTCAATTCAGAAGTTATTGGATCAAAGAACGGCGTACCTCCGCTTCTGCAAAGCTGTCCAGACCCGACACTGTAGCGTAGTGTAATGTCAATAACGTCCAAACGATGGCACATGTACGCACTGTTCGAGACTCCATCACGAATCAATTCAATCGTTTCAAGCTGCTATACAAATCCAAAAAAAGCGCAGATCAGGAAAAAAATATCCCCCTTTTGCTGCAGGAGACTTACCAAGCAAATCATCTTGACTCCTTTATTCTAGTATCATCTTCAATCAGCAATGAATACTGTAAGAATCTCGACACCTCCAAGAAAAACCTTTAAAACAGACACAGCGCCCACACATCTACTGCGACTCACATTTGGAGGAGCCGTACGTTGATTGGGTTACGAATTGTTGCTTCACTTTCCCAAATGAGCTCCGACAAAGAAGAACAATTTAATATTGTTCGCCTCCTGAGGTCTCCGAGAGGAGCTGCTGTGCCGATGTCGGAATCTTAGCGCTGATCTAGAAGCACACTGATCCAGGATCTGAAGAGCAGCGATATACTAAGATCTAATTTTAAGGAGTGCCTATCTACTAGGGTAGAAGCATCTTGTCATGAACTAGTACTATATTTGCTCTTTTCCTTTCTATGGTACTTTTGCAGACTGCGCATGTCTTCAATTAGAGCATGTACACAAGTACGTGTGGATGAGTCCTTGTGTGCGTACTACAAATGTCTTTTATCATGTCTTCCTCCAGTTTTGTCTACCGCTGCTTCTGATCCGGTGATCTTGTGTATAGCTGTTTTACGTTTAGAGTCACAGTTTACTGTAGCAAGGAGATAACTCCAGAGCTAGTGGGCGACTGTAGAGCTCTCCTGTCAACAGAGAGAGCCTGCAGGGTGGACTAGGCTTGGGGATTAAGAAAGCAAATATAGGAACAAAAGACGTTTCACGCTCTGTGATCTGTGGTCAATATGCAACGTACCGCAACGGCAGGTGCGAGTTATATACTCACCCATTCTTTTGCTGCCACACGAGGTGGATGCGGTTCAGGGTTTCAAGAGTGGCCGGGTCCAGCTGGAGATGTAAACCCATCGAAGCTCAGCTGATACAAATGGACAAGGCAGCAGCTTGGACCGTGGTTCCTAAAATTCCACAATCCACAGCTTAAATGTATTTGCTTGGAAACAAGCAGGAAATACACCTACGCTGACTTGAGGGCATGGATTCTAGCAACTGCAAGACTGCGGAACTTTCTTGTGGAGGTGCAAGGCTTCCTAGAAATCCCGACAACAAAACCCGTAGTGAGGACAGAGGACTAACATTTGTGCACATAGAGAGAGAGATAGTGGGAGAGAGAGAGATTTGGCAAACCACCGGGCAGACGGGGTCTGATGCGCCAGTTTCCCGACACTCCCCACTACACTCCGACTCAGAAGGACACGCAATCAACGCTGACTCTGCATGATTCGCGCCACTTGCTGTGGCATCATCAACCTCATACAAACATTGACTAGATGACGACATTGGCAAGCGTGCTAGTGTTTTTTTAAGGATTAGGCCAAGGTAGCTCCTAAGAGTGTAAGAGCGGAGAAAAAACGATGATCCATTATTTTCAAACTGGAAATAAAAATGAGGACACATGTCAAAACTATACATAAATACTCAAGCAAAAAACAAAAAAGGGCGGCCAGGGGTATACAACAGGGCAAGATAGCATTGGGGAAGTCACTGCAATGACAAGTGACCCATCACTTTGTGACTCCTCCCTCAAATCACAAGTTGAAATTGAAGCGACTTTTTTATTAAAAAATCTTGAGACTTCCTTTCTCAAAAAAGTAGCGACGAAATTGAAAAGTGCTATACAAAAACGACGAAGGCTGCAAGACAATAGTCATGTGCTAACAGATTGCAGGATTCAAGCCTAGCAGGTGCAAAAATATTCGAAGAAGATTCTACCATGGTTCATGCCCCTGGCAAAGAACACAAGTAGGCAAAAAAAACATTCTTGCACGCAAATGAGGTGATCAGGTTTTTTTCTTTTGGCGTAGTAGGGTGGGGTGAGGTGTTGGATTTCTGTTGTGTTCTCATCAAGGTTCCCAAATGGGTTCATAACTTTTTCCTGACAGCTCCTCACTTTGTCTCATACGTTTGGTCGTATGTTCTACTGGTGTAGGCTATTTAAACACCCTAAAGGAGGAGATTACAACACATTTATTTGGGGATTGTCCAAAGCTTGAATTTTTTTTTGGTCATGAGCCAATCAAAGATGCCCATCACAAATTTTTAAAAATTGGACTTTTTCCAAACTCAGTCATGTGTGGAACAAGTCAGATCAAATTTTGTCGTTTTTTTGAAATTGAAAGTTTTTCTTGTCACTTTTTGACATCCTGAGTCTCCGCTATTATTTGCCAAAAATTGTCAAAAGGTCACACTCCCATTAAAGAATACTGTGTCACAAATGCTTTTCTTTTTAACAACTTTTTTATTTTGGGAGGGTGTCAGTACATTCCTTTGTACTGGAACGCGTTAATCTTGTGATATTTCTCTACAAAAATGTCATCATTTAATGAGAAATTTGTTTTGAACATGATGTTCCTCACTTTGGCTGCATCGCAAAATTGGAGAAAAATAAATTGATCTTGATGAGTCTCAATTGAGAATGAACAAGCCTATTTGGCGCCATTGTGCATTTTTTATCATTACTAAAGCTCTTGGGTCCACTCTGTGACAACTAGCAAATAAATGATAATTTTAGATATAGGGTTTTGAACATTGCACAATTACCAAGTTTGCATGTAATGGCAAATTGACACTTGTGGGTGTAATAGCATGGATGATTTATTGAGATCAACGTTGATTTAAAAACTATGTAGAGGTTTTCTACAATTTTATTCTTTTAATTTAGAGTGTTAGATATTTTATTTTGATTTTCGTTATGGGTTTTAGCTTTATGATGACAACTTATTTGTGCTTTTCAAATTCATAAAATGACCAAACTTAGTAGTCCTTAACTTTGTAGTTCATATATACATATAATAAATGTAAGAGTCTTTTCTTGTAAATATTGATTTTTTAGTAGATTATATAGGTACATATGACCTTCATGCATTATATGAGTCCAAAAAATGAAGAATGCGATTGTTTTTACTAATTTTTTCATGTCTTTAAAATAGTTTACATTACATTCCTGAAATTCCATAATTCAACATGAAAATGAAATTATTTCCTAGTCAAATATTTGATTTGTTTATTCCATTTATTTCATTTGAATGTATTCTTTCATAAACATGGGAAAATTGATACAAATGGGCAAAATTTTGAATCCTTATGATACTTGAAAATTACATTGTTTAAGATTTTTGTATGTGTGACAATTCTTTTTGGGTAACTTGATCTTGAATGCACCCAAAAGATATACCCTCTTCCCAAACGCCTACCCTAATTTGAGATTTTTTTCAATTTTTGATTTAGCCAAGTAGCAATCATCCATAAAAAGATTTCATCAAATTTGGCCATAAACAAGCTATGAAAGTTCAAATATTTTCTGCTACCTCATGGTGCCAATTATGAAAATGCGAGGTTTTAAATTTCTTCTTTGAATTCTAGCAATTTAAATTCTCAATTTAAATCACTGAATTTTCAGATTTTTAACTTCAATTTATTCTATTTTGGAGAGATTTTGCCAGTAAAGAAAAGGTTGCCATCAAGGTCTCTCCTAATTTGATGGTGTAGCCTGGAGAGCATAGGCCCATGTGGAACATAAAAAGGTTTTTGCATTCACACAGTGGAAGGTGGTCTGGATTTTTATATGTGAATGGAGGGATGTTTCATGGATGGACAAATGCATGTTCCAAGCAGATGTACTTTCAAATACAAAACAAAAAACCTTGTATGCTACTTTGAATGCCCCTTCTTAGCTGTTGCCACTTATCTCTGATTCTGTGATATATTTGGGTGTGAGTCTCTCTATTCTTAGGTTCCCATGAAATGAAATTGACCACATGGATGATTTTTAAGTTGATGACATTGTGAAGCAAAATTGAAACACATATGAATGAAATGCCCACACTTATGGAATTGGTCCTTATCAATATTGAAAGAATCAATGAAATTGATAGAACAGGTGAAAACCAAAAATTGGATCAAACTAACAAAACATCAAATCCAAGCAAAGGAAATTGTATCATGGAGAAAGTGGATGACATCAAACATAGATGAACTAAATGGCATTGATGAAAATATCAATTAGATAAAGTTGACATGGATGAAATTGACAAGACATGTGATAGTAATGACAAGGATGAAATTTGGCAGTATGGTTAAAATTGAACAACATAATATATAATGATAATGACTGACAATATTTTTTTAAAAGACAATCATGTGAAAGACACCAATTATATATATTACATGGATGCAATATGGATGAAATTCAACAGCATGAATGAAAATGGCAAGATACATTATGTCAACATGGTATGATGAAAAATTGTCACATGCATAAAATTTGATAGCTTAGGGTCAATTTCCACATGGACAAAACAAATCATTTAAGTTTTTTTCAAATATTAATTTTTTTATAATTTTTTTTAAAAGGGTCTACGATGATATTGTCATATGAGGAGTGAAATTATTCAGATTGTAACCTGCAATAATATGAAGGTTGTCAGCACCTCACCTTGATATTTTCATGAAAATTCATTTCACTGTTTTAAAGATCATTTAACGACAAAACTGACCTTAGGGTAAAATAGTATGGAATCTGACCATACAAATGTAGTCGAGCAAATGAACAAAATTTAACAAAATGATGAAACTATGTGGAAAGTGATTGCCATCCGTGTAGTTGAAAACTTGAGTTTCACATTGCAAGTGAGATATTTGTGTGCAATCAACTTCATCAAGTATCCTACTTTCATCCATGTAATCAAGTTTCATCCCCATGGTTAATTGCACCACTATGGTGAATTTCTCTTGTGTGTAAAAGATTCATTCTTGAAAAAAGTTTCATCAATGTGTTAACCCATTTAATCCACATGTGCGGATTTCATCCTTGTGGTTAATCTCATCATTGTTGAACATTTCATAATCCATGTCACAATTCATCCATGACCATATTAATCTCTGGTTAGCTTCATTTGTCATCAAGTTTTTCAATGCAGTCAATTTGATCCATAATCATTTAGGGTCAAAATTGCATGTGCAACATATTTCATCGATGAACATGTTTCTATTTAAGCACGGAATAATTCATTTGTATTGACAATTTCGTTCATGATAATTTCATCCAGAAATTGTTTGACAGAAAATAACCGGAATCTCTGATTGATGCAGATCTGTACACTTGCAGTTTGATTATAGTACCAGTGCGCAGCCTTTAGAGCTTGCTTCAGCTCCTGATTCAATGAAGAAGTTCTTCACTGTTGCAAACTAGGCATGCATCCTGATTCTTGTGTTTAGATGTAAAAATTTGGTCGTGAAATGCAAATTATAAGATGTGAAAAGATGCATCCTGATTGTTGTGTTTAGGCGTAAAAATTTGGTCATGAAATGCAAATTATAAGATGTGGAAAGATTACCTTCATCTGCACTATCTGCTGTCCAGATCGAAGAACAAGAAGAGTTTAGGGGGAGTTTAGGCAGATCCCTTACAGTATTTCCCTTGTCTAAAAAGAATGGCCTGGAAGCAGTTTGAAAGCAAATGATGGCAGTTATAAAGCTTGGAGGATTTGGGATACTTGTTTGCAATGATATCAGATATGGAAAATATGTGGGAGAGAGAGAGAGAGATGGAAACTGATAGCCAGTGATTCTCAATGATATCTAACTGTAGTCCTCTGAAATATCCAATAACTGGATTCGATATATAACAGTTCTCAAAACTCTGAGAATGATTTTGATATATAACCATAGTTCTCAAAACATCTAAGAACCGGCCTAATAACTTTTCATAAAACTGCTGATTCTTTGCTGGTTATTTTGTGAAAACTGTGAATTTTTTTGAGGCTTCTTAAGAAAAATGGAACCAGAGGTTGTTTGATTTCCCAAAAATATTAAAACTGAATAAATCAGAGGTTATTAAAGAAATCAAAGAACCACCCAACACTGTCCAAATCTCATTCCTGATGTTGTAAGGACATTTTCACAAAAAGCAAAGAAGGCAATGATGAGAACCATACAGATTTTTCACCAAAAAACAAAGGAAGGAATGATGAGATTGGTACATCAGGATCATTGCCAAATCCATACATCATTAACCACATTGTCGATCACACATGAATGTCGTCAAATACACACAAACACGAAATTCGACAACAAACTCGAAGCACAAACACACTCCTATCTATGTTCTACATCAAGGAGTGTACACAAGAAGGCCCATTCTGTCCTCTCCCCCAATCCCCCACATTTTCATTCCCCATGGCAGAGCGGCAAAACCTTCCTCATAGAATATGGAGGCTTGTAATGAAATAAGCTTTTAGGATAAAGAGTCAAGACACTTGCACTTGTTAGGGTGGGGAGAATTCCCAGAATTTGAGGAATTTATGTCTATTGGAAAGTGATTGGTAGTTAGCAAATACATTTTTCATCACAGTTCTTTGGTCTTAGGTCTTTTTTGTTATGTTGATTGTCATTTCATAATCATGAGTCCTCTTTGCACAAGGTCTTTACCTGATTTTTGTTGATTGTTTGCTTTTGTTTTTTCTTTGGGTTGTGTATACTTGTGTTCTCATTTGCCTTGTAGTTTTGATGGATGGGTTCCCATCATTGATTTTTATTTACAGGGTTTTTTTTCCTTCTTGCAGGGTTCCAGATGTTCTCAATATGTTCCCCCATGTTTTCTATGATGTGTCTTCACATTCCTTATAACTGCTCCATTTATCTTGCCTTCATTGCCCTATTCCTCTAGGAACATATGTAAGCTCAGTGGATTTAAAGTTAGAAACCATTTTTTTTTTAATTTCACCAAAGATGGTGACTGAGAGCCCTGTGTGCATAAAGATAATGCCTATTTTCAAACACAAGATCTTGTTCCTTTCAGACATTCATGATGCAAAATTTTCAAACAAATTTTTTTTGCTATTTTCTTTGACACAATTAAGCATTTATGTTAGTTTAAACATTGATTTTAAAAAAAGAGAAAAAATAGGGATAAATACAAAGAAATGTACCATTTGTGAAATTGGGAGCTTTTCACCTCTTAATCATGGGGTTCACATGACTCAACAAAACCTATGGCCTGCAGCTACATGGCATGCCACCACTACAAATATCAGTTCCAATCCTTAAGTGACAGAACATAACCTACATGCCAAGATTAGACATGTCATCAATATAATAAGCAATAGTAGTAACTTGGTGTAGAATTTATTCCCAATGACATGAAAGGTGGAATATTTTATCAAACTCTTGATGTAATTTGATTAAATCAAACAACTATAATATTATGCCATGATGAATTTCTCTCAATGGACTTCCTCTCCAAACTATGAGTTATTTATTTTAGTACCTATTGCTTCTTCATGTCTGAAAGGTAGTACAAATTGTATTGTTTTATAAAAAGCAATTTGAACATTACAGTCCTCCTTGTCCAATAAGTAGATGCACCACTTGAATTGCGAAGTAACAATACAAAGACAAGGGTGTAATGCAGGTATGCAACTTCTTAGTGCCCGCAGCCATCTCCTTCATGAGAGTGACTGGTGCAAATTCCAATCATGAGGCACATCAACATGGTAACTACTTCTGTTATTCATCCAATCCAAACAGATTGTGGACTTGTATTAATCCTTTCTCCACTTCTACAACAGGGTGCCAATTCTCCTTAGAAAGCTCAGTACAATATCATACCTGTATCAATGTCTTGCTATGGAGAAATTCACAATCTAACACATATTATATGTTTGAAACTTTCATTGGCAACTCATCAATCACTCTTGAAGCTTGTTTAATGGTGCCCAAGGTTGTCTTCTTATAGGACTGTAATCCAGTAACTGGATGTATCATGAGTTTACAACAGTGATGCCCCAATGTTCACTAGTCCTTTAAGTATCCCATTGATGATCTCCACCATTGAGTGAAGTGTCTTCCTTCTCTGTGCTTTATTCACTTAGACCCTTCTAATAACATATGGTGAATTCATAACTGAATCCATGTTTCCTTATCTAGCCTTGTCATATGGCTTCATCACAATCTTTACAAGACTCTCTAAATATTACTCTAACTCACTAGAGATAGTGGGATTGGTTTCCATCGGCCTTAGAGATATCCTCCCTTTGACAAAATGTGCATGGATCTAGGCCTTGACAATTAGGGTCTCTTTTCATTAGGTCGTTGTGATCAAAATACAGAATATGCTTGGGTCACAGCAACCTACTGGAAAGCAACTGAAATGGAGCCTCTTTTTTTGTTACATGTTCAAGCACTTTCCGTTAGATGGTTACTACTAGGCTGAAAATCTTTAGGAATTTAATGTTATGAACATTTCATATTAGTGGTACTTTTTAGACATGTTCCAATAAAGAATGACATGTCACTTTTTGTTGCTTCACAGGTTGACTCACAGCTCATACAAAGATCTGCATTTGGTCGATGCTTGACATGTAGACTATGAGCATAGCTAGATGGGACAAATGTAATGGAAAGCTACTGTCAGGGGTAGAATCTGTGATTACAACAGCCAAATGGAAAGAGGCCCTCAATTCCTTTTCAAATGCAAACTTGCCTCCTGTGCACGCTGCTGATTCCATGTTTATCCAAATCTTTTGTTCCTGGAACTTCATCCTCAGATCTTCCCCCTGCAAGTACAACATAGACAAGAGATGAGATTGTGTACTACCTAAACCTTTGAGAGAGGAGAGAGCACTCACCATCCAGGAGATGGAGGCAATGCCACCTCCTGCTGGCAGAACATAAGAGAAGAAAAAGTCAAAATCAGATTTTGAGCTGCGATGTGGCTAATCAAACACACATGTTGCAGTTTTTCCACAGGCTCAAAGTAGCAGAAAGCTCAAATTCATCCTCTTGGCTAGATTTCCTTATATTACTCCCCATGTTTGATCACTGTCGTCCAGTGCTCAATTCTCCAATTTTTGTTTCTGAGTCAGGTGGCTGGGAAACCACATGGAGAATGAGCAGCAAGAAAGGATGTGAACAATGATGCATCATAACAGAGCTTGGACAAGGAAGCTAGGATTCACCTGCTCCAGTCACCTGACACCTGTGCTCTAGAGCAGCTTAGTCTGGACTGTGGCAACTGTTCAGCCCATCCACTATCCTCAAAAGCCATTCTCTCTACCTCTTCCAATATGGCAGGAGCAAGTGCAGCTGAAAATGCACAACAGGAGCCAAATACAATCAAATTTGGCTTGAGATCAGAGAGGACATAAGAAAAAACTAGGATTCCTACTATTTGTTGGCAACATGACCTACTGGAACTTGTTAACTAAATATGGTGATTTCAGTATTTTTTTCTCGAAATATGGTGACTTTGTAGGATTTGTCCAAAATAATCCTTTGTAGGATTGGCACAGCCAATTTTTTTGTTGGCAAGTGGCAACAATTTCACCGCAACAAAATGCTGGCTCAATTCCATGGTTTTTCGAGTCAGTAGAGCTCCATGATACTCTTCATTTCTAAGATGTGAAGAGCGCTTCACCAGAAGAGACGTCATTAATGCAGCACCACAGATAACACTTTGCAATAGCTCAGATGTTCACAACAATCTTTCCAAGTTGGATAAGAATGTTTCACATCCATATTTGTCCCATAGAGACTTGATCTCAGCTGAATGACAGTGCAATAATTCTTCGAATTTTCCATGTGTTGAATTATCCATGTGTTTATGCGTGGATAATGATAGTTTTGCATCTGGTCATCAATACAAATACCCTGTTCATGTTTGAAGGACATTTTACCTTTTCACACATATCATGCATTCCCTTAAGTATAGGAGAAGGGCCTGAGTACAGGCCCTTCTGTAATTTGCGATCTGTGCCTGAGCCTGGTACGCCGCTGAGGGAACAGGTCACAAGTCACGGAAGGGCCTGTACTCGGGTCCTTTTCCTACATAAAGCAGAGCTGGGATTTTTTTCACTTTTTATGAATAGTGACAGGCTGGCTGGTACCTTCTGCTGGTCAGAAGATCCCAGTACAGCCTGGCTGATACCTTCCACTGCATAAAATCCCGCCTGCTGAAAACAAGTTTCTTCAGGCAAGTAACAGATCTGAAAATTCAAAGGAAAAATCCAGGCAGTGCTTTCCACGCAGGGTAAAGGCCATGGCAGCAGGTTTCAGGGGACTAAGGGCCCTCCTGATGAAGTTAGGTGAAGGCAGGAAACCAAGGAGGTTCTAATGAACTGAAGTGCCAGAGAATTGCAAACAGTGGCCAGGAAATATGGTCTCATGTGAGGAGGGTGGGCTTCATGAAAAGCGCAAAGCCTGTGTGCGATACGTAATGCCAGCCAGTTGAAGGTGATGGCTATGGAGCTGCTAATCACATGGATGCAAAATTTTGTGGAGGAACATGGCCTCTCACTATACTAGCAAAAACCTGGTAGGTATTTATGTAAAGAGTATACATTCTATGTCCATGCCCATACGGCTTAAATTCTGCTAAAATATTGCAAGCCCGGCCCTCCTCACTCTGCAGGCTTGACATACTGTAGTAACTTGGCAGCTTGGACTCTAAATTATAATATTTGTAGAAATGTTGAAATTTTCAAAAAATACTTCTTTCAAGGAACAAAATATTGTGAAGGAAAATGTAAAATCTTTTGGAATATTCAAAAATATTTGACTTTTCCACTTTCAGTCTTTAATTACTTATTCAACAAAAATGTGTTGAAGGTGCCCTTGTACAACAGTATGCCAATTTCAGTTTTTTCTCTTTTGTATGCACAGTTCATCAAGTATGGCTGCAAGTACATGCCCACACATCCAAACATCCAAACTTGTTTTTCTTTGTTTTTGCTTAATGCATGATGATGTATGAGCTGGTAATCAGCTTGACCAAGGATCTGGATTTCTGATATCGAGGGAGTGGGTGTTTGTCTGTGCTTGTTCATCTTTTGTTATGCCTAGGATTATTGTCCTTGTTCCACTAAGAATTGTTCATTTTTGTCATTAAGGTGACTGATATTTTTAGAGTGGCACACACCTCAAATTCTGAAGGGTCTGAAAACAGACCCTTAGGAGGGTAGTGTTCTCACATTTAATCCCTCCCGCTCCAGCTCTTAAGGAGTACGCATAATATCCTCCTCTGTTGTAGGATGGATATTCACTAGGAAATTTCTCTGATTGCTTTATGTTTATGTTTGTCCCTCCATATAAGTAAAGTTCAAGTCTAGACTGTTGATTAAAGAATACTAGTGTGTCATGTGCCATTAGCTCCATTGTGAACTCGTAATAATGTAGGGTGGACACAACATATGACATTATTGTGCAGGGTAAACTTATATCCCATTGCAAGATCTTTCCAACAACACCAAAGGCACATCACAATTCCTGCTACTGGAATTGAATGGTAGACATTCAAGTGTTACCATGTCCTCAACTGATTTTCCTTCCAAAACCTGGTTTTTTTGGAATTTATTTGGATTTTCAGTGGCAGAAATCACTTACAATTAAATATCTCCACATTGTAAACCCAAATCTTACCAAATAAATTCCATTAAATCCTGCTCATCAAGATCTTTCCAACAATATTAAACGCACATTCCAATTCCTCCAAATTTTCAGCTATGATTTAATTTAATTTTCAGTGAAGAAATCATTTGATATTCAAGAACTTCTACACCACAAGTCCGAACATCATGAAATCAATCCAATGCACCCATCCTCCTCAAGAGCTTTCCAAAGAGACCAAGAATGCAATCTGAAGCATCCTGGTTCGGTGGATCTCACAAGTACAAACAAAACAAACAAACTACCTTCCTTCATAGATAATAGACTAGTGTGTGGCCTGTGACCTTGGCCCAAGTGTTACAGCGTTTTCAACTGAATTTCCCTTCCAAAACATGGTTTTTTGGAATTTATTTGAGTTCTCAGCAGGAGAAATCACATATAAATCAATATCTCCCACTTTCTGAATCCAAATCTTACCAAATAAATTTCATTTAGTCCTACTCATCAAGATCTTTCCAACAACACCAGAAAACATTCCAATTCATCCAAAATTTTCAGCTAAGATTTAATTTAATTTTCAGTGAAGAAATCATTCAATATTCAAAAACTTTTGTACCACAAGTCCAAACGCCATAAAACCAAGCCAATGCACCCCTCCTCCTCAAGAGCTTTTCAAAGAAACCAAGAATGCAATCTGAAGCATCCTGGTTTGGTGGATCTCATTGGTACAAACAAAA
>Ga0116230_10002851_pt1 | contig 16705 bp, 11 predicted proteins | sample S1TSphfallax_3_FD_88678 | JGI IMG/M metagenome (GOLD analysis project Ga0116230, IMG submission 88678) | Host-associated microbial communities from peat moss isolated from Minnesota, USA - S1T2_Fd - Sphagnum fallax MG | ecosystem: Host-associated > Plants > Peat moss > Unclassified | place...
CAACAAAATCAACCCTTCACGGTGACGTATACGGACGGAACAACGTCGACGACCTCTTTGAATCTGAGCTCGTGGGATGATCCGCAGAACTTTCCGGACGAGACCGTGGTGGCGCAAACGGCTCACGCGGATACGCAGAGCGGAGGGACGGTGAACGGTACGTATGACGTTTACGGGTACCAGATTCCTCTCGACGCGACGAAGACGGTGCAGAGTCTGCAGATGCCGCCCTTGAACACCAACGTGACCATCCTGGCGCTTGGGCTGGGCTCGACGACATCAGCCCCCGTAGACGGAAGCTATGCCTATACACCCCCGGCAGGCACCGTGCTGCCGCTTGGGGAGAACCCGCTCTCCGTTTTGTTCACGCCCTCCGACACGACGGATCTAGCACCGTCGCAGGGCCAAACCACCATCGACGTGGTGAAGCCTACACTGACAGTGACGGCCTACAACGCGACGAAAGTATACGGCACACCTAACCCAACGTTTAGCGGCATCATCACTGGACAGCAGAACGGCGACACATTCACCGAGACCTATAGCACTCCGGCAACCACAAGCTCCGATGCGGGGACCTATCGGATCGTGCCTGCAGCGTCGGGGCCCGATCTCTCTGCGTATACCGTCGATACCGTGGATGGAACGCTTACCATTACGAAGGCTCCGGTGAGAGAGACTTTGACCTCAAGCACCCAGGGAGAGATTCAATTCCAACCGAACACCCTGACCGCTACCGTTCAGAGCACCACCGCCGGAACGCCCACAGGAACAGTACAGTTTCTTGCGGACGGCAATGCGATCGGCGTTCCGGTGACGCTGAGCAATGGAGTCGCGGTGCTTACGACCACGGCGCTCCCGGTGGGTGTTGACACCATCACCGCCGTTTACAGCGGAGACCAGAACTTCGAGCCGGCAACGGCAACGCTCGGAAATACGGTAACGGTAACGTCAGCGGATTTCACCTTTACCGCCCCCAACGGAACGACCCTGCTGGACACGTGGGGTCACCAAGCAACATTACTGTTACATGTCGCGCCGGACTCTTCGATCTATGTCGGAACGGTCACGTTCTCTACGGTTAGCCAGCTGCCCACGTTGGCTACGGCAAGCTTCGCGCCGAGCACGGTGGCCGCAACTGCAGGCGCTGTGGACGTGACCTATACCTACAACAGCAGGCTGCTCTCGCAGAACACTCCTGCTCGCATGCCATGGACGCCGGTGGTGTGCGGGCTGGTGCTGTTGCCGCTTGCTGCATCACGCAGACTACGCCAGCTGCGGGGCGTAAAGCTGTTGCTGGTTGCGCTGCTCGCGGCCGTACTGGTGCCTGCGCTCAGCGGATGCGGCTCAGGCTACAAGAGCGGCACCTATCCCATCACCGTGACAGCGACGGATGGGGTGCACACGCACTCGATCACCTTGACCCTGGATCTCAACGCGCCGTAGCTTGCTTACTCCAGGGCTAAGTAAATGCTCACAGCCTGCGCGGCGCGGGTGCGGAAGCGCTGCCAGGTGAAGCATTCCGCGCGTTCTCGTGCAGCCTGGCGCATGGCGCGGAGCGCATCGCGATGGTTCAAGGCCCATTCGATTCGATCCGCGATGAGGTCGGCACGGCTTGGCTCGACAAGGAAGCCTTGCTCGCCGTCGTCGATCAGGTCTGGAGCGGCGGTATGCGTGGTCGAAAGAATCGGCAGACCGCAGGCGAGCGACTCCAGCAAGACTTGCGCGAAACCTTCCGCGACTGACGGGAAGACGAACAGGTCGGCCGCCTGATAAGCAGCAACCAGCTCTGACGAACTGACGGAGGGTCGAATGGTGATCTGCGAAGCGAAAGGTTTAAAGATCGCCAGATCATCGACCACGCGTCCGCAGATGGTGAGATGAACTTGATCGCTGTTGAGCAGGCGCAAGGCTTCGAGCAGGTATTTCACGCCTTTGCGTTGATTGATCCGGCCCACGAAGAGTAGCTCAAGCTTAGCGTTCCTGGGTGGGAGGGTCGCGGGATGAAAGCGCTCGAGGTCGACGCCGTAAGGGATGACCTCGATGTTCGAGGCCGAGACGCCGTGTTCGACGAGGGAGTCGCGCGTGAAGCTCGATGCGGCGAGAAATCTGGCCGCCATTCCGGTCTCGGCGACGAGATGGTTGTAGTCCTCATCGGGCAGAGCAAGCTCCCACTCCTGCTCGAGCGAGGCCGCGCAGTCAGGATGCGCGGCAAGCTCTTGCAGGAGCAGGCGCCGCACGGTCGCCGGATGCGGATGCACTTGGAACAGCATGGCGGGTCGCCCGTAAGAACGTATGGCATCGAAGCCATAGTAGCTGTATGTAACGAGGCCCGAACCCGTGGCGCGAGCCAGGTCTCCGGCGGTACGGCCAAGGTTTGCGTCGGATTGACGTTGGCTGGTGCGGCGCACATCGAGCGGCACGCGCTTGATCTTCTCCAGGGCAAGCAGGCGCAAACCATCGCCGAGGCAGAGGCGGATCTGATGGAAGGGAACCGCTGCGCTGCGACGCGCGAGATTGTCTCGCAGGCCTCGCGGAAGCAAGGCTGCGAGCCGCTTCGCCCAGGGACGATCGGCGGGCCAGAAGAGGTCCGTCACCAGTGTTTCAAGCAAGTTTGCTTCGGAGAGTGCAAGGGCCAGTTGGTAGGCATCGCGCGCGCCCGCGTGGACCACTACGGCTTTGCGCGTGGAACGACGCGCAGCAGCGACTTGTGCGCTCTTCACGGGCTCCGTGTGAGGTGCGGCAAATGCAGACGGCATCCGTGGATCTCCAAGGGAATCAGGCGAACAGGGAATCGAAGTGTTGCTTCAACTGGTTGGCGGTGGACGTCCAGGTGAAAGCGGAGGCACGCTTTCGACCAGCAGCCGCGAACTGCTGACGCGCGAGCGGATCGGTTAAGAGGCTGGTGATCGCGTCGACGTGCGCGGCGGCATCAGCGGGATCGGCGAGCAGTGCTGCGCTTCCGGCGATCTCAGGAATGGACGAGCTGTTGCTTGCGACGACTGGCGTTCCGCAGGCCATGGCTTCGACGACCGGCAGTCCAAACCCTTCATACCTGGAAGGGAACCAGACGACCTCCGCGTGGCTGTAGAGCGCGTGCAGTGCCTCATCGCTGACAAAGCCCAGCATACGGACGCGATCGCCGAGGGCTCTGGCGCGCTCCGCGTAAACCGGGTTGGTGTGATTGACGATGGCGACGACGAGCTGCGGAAACCGCGCGAGCAGATGCGGGATGCCTTCGAGGATGAGCTCGGCATTCTTGCGGAAGTGCAAGCCGCCAGGAACGAGTACATACGGGCCCTGATCCAGCTTCTCGTGCGCGAGATACGCGATGCCCGCACCAGGAACGGGCTGAAAGAAATAGGGAGTCACTCCGTTATGCACGACGCGAATGCGGTCGCGGATGGAAGGAAAGAAATGCGCGAGCCGTTCGGCGGAGAAGTGGGAGACGGTGTGGAAGAGATTAACGCGGCGCGCCAGCTTGCGATAGAGCAGCTCCCACTTGAGGCGGGTCTTCCAGTAGGCGGCGTCGCGAACATGCGCGCCCTGTTCAAAGTAAGCGGCATCATGCGTGGTCATGACGAGCTTGGCGCGCGTGACCGGCACATAGGATTCGGCGGTGCAGAAGACGACGTCGGCTTCGGGCCAGAACGACTCCGCTTTAGGTCCATCGAGCAGGAACCAACGCGCCTGCTGATGGGTCGTCTCGGAAGTGAACGTGTGGTATTGGAAGCCAGTCCATGGTTCTTGAACCAGGGGGACGATCCTGTCGTGGTCGCCCGCATCGGCAAGGATGCGGAGGTTTACATCTCCCCGAACGGCAAGATGTTCGATGATCTGTCGTGCGGTGCGGCCGGCACCGGTGGAGTTGTAGATGTTGCGAAGGTGGACGTAGGCGAGGATATTGCGCCTGCTTACGTGCGGCCGGGGAGATGCATGCGCAGCGGCGGCGGCAAAGTCATCAAGGACATCCATGTTGGGAGTCAGCAATCTTTCGGTGACGTCTTGCTTCGAATGTCGGTTAGATGCCGCACCCGCCGCCATAGTTGCCGCCGCGGGTGCAGGCTATCCGACCAGAAGCACGGAGAGCGTCAGCAGAAGAAGCAGACAGGTGTACCACGCAGCAAATCCTAAGATGTGGTTCTTGCTTGGAGAGGTAGAACGAGTTGCAACAAAACGCATAGTGTATGCCGGGGAGCTTCTGTAGAAGTCGGCGCCGGCAATCAAGTGCGTCTCACGATCTGTCACACAACCGGGCCCACCGATTCAGTTGCGTCAGCGACTCAGAGAGTTGCCTTGCGACGTCCGTGAGACAGTCACTGCGAAGTGGGCAGACGCATTCCCTCGATGTGTTTTGCGATGCACAAGTCTCTGGGCTTCTTTACAGGTGTCGTCAATTGGCGACGTGAGGCATCCCGATGTCGCCTTCTGTCGGTCTTAGTTTGCAGGATTAAATACTCAATGAGTAAACTTAGTCGATCACTCACCTATGCGTGCCTTATCTGTCTTGGCGGAACCTCGGTCGTTCTTACTGCTCAGGATGCAACGCTGCAGCACCGTGCAACGGCTCCGGCGCAGTATGTTCTTGGGCCAGGCGATGAGATCGAACTCCATGTTACCGACATGGATGAGATATCGGATAAGCCGATCAAGGTAGGTCCCAACGGCAATGTAGACCTTCCGCTTGCGGGGCAGATTCATGCCGCGGGTCTTACCCTCGACCAGTTCAAGCAACAGCTGGGTGACAAGTTATCCAAGTACATCACCTCGCCGGAGATCTCCGTCAATTTGACGGAGAGTGGAAGCCAGCCTGTCTCGGTCATCGGTGAAGTGAACAATCCAGGGGTGCATCAGCTGGCCGGCAGCAAACGCTTGCTGGAAGTGATCTCGCTCTCGGGCGGTCTAAAGCCGGATGCCGGTCCAAATGTGATTGTGACGCGCGAGCCACGGTGGGGCGGGATTGCGGGGCCGGACGCGAAGGTTGATCCCGCGACCGGCTACTCGACGGCCACGTTCTCTGTAGATCAATTGATGTCAGGCAAAGATCCTCAAGACAACATCGTCATTCTTCCGGATGATGTCGTGTCCATACCCCGAGCTGATCTGGTGTATGTGGTGGGCGATGTGAAGAAGGCCGGCGGGTTCCAGTTGACGACGCATCAGACGATCTCCCTGTTGCAGGCGCTTTCTCTCGCGGAGGGGACCGGTCCTGATAACGCAGCCAGCCATTCGAAGATCATTCGCCACTCTCCGGGAGATGACGGGATGCCGAAGGAGATTCCCGTGGATCTGAAGAAAATCCTGGAAGGCAAAGCGCCTGACATGCAACTGTACGCGAACGATGTTTTGTTCGTTCCGAACAGTACCGCGAAGACGGTCTCGCGCCGCGCGATTGAAGCCGCGATCGGCGTTGGTTCCGGCATCGCGATCTATCGATAGCACCGTTTTCCAAGCTCAAGTACGGAAGGGTTCCCATGAAGCCTAATTCTCTGGAGCACGATCGTGTTCGTCTCGAGCCTGCCCACGCGTTGCATGCGGTTCCGGCTCCTTCTAGTCGCATCCTTGAGGCGCAAGATCCCGAGCGTGAAACGCTCCTCGCTGAATACGCGAAGACCTTCTCGCGTCATCGCGCCCTGATTCTTCTATGCGCGATTTGCGGGGTGGCTCTCGCTCTCCTGTTGGGAATCGCGTCCCAGCCGGTGTATCGGACGCGCACATCGCTGGAGATCAAGAGTCTGAACGGGGACTTCATGGACATCCGGTCGGTGGCTCCTACGGGTGACTCGCAACCTTCGGATGCAGACACGAATCTGCAGACGCAGATCAAGCTTCTTGAGAGCGATACGCTGTCCCAGCAGGTTGCGGCCAAGCTGATGAGCGAGCCGCACCCTGATTCTGTTGCGCGTGAAGACTTGGTGTCGAAGATGCAGCGAGCACTACACGCGGGACATCCAAAGCCGATCCTCTACAGCGACTTGATCACCCAGGCAGCAAAGAGTGTGAAGGTGAAGCCGATGGGGATGACGCGGCTGGTGGAGGTTACCTGCGACTCGTGGAACGCGGGGTTTGCAGCAAAGTACTGCAACACCCTTACGAGCACGTTTGAAGAGGAAGATCTGGATACGCGTTCAAGCGAAGCCGAAAAGACAAGCGCGTGGCTGACAAAACAGGTAGCCGACGTGCGGCAGCACGCGGAAGATACGCAGCGGCAACTGGAAGCGGCTGTCGGAAATAACGGCCTGATGCTGAGCAATTCGCAGAGCAGTGTCGGCGAGGATACGCTGCGCTCCTTGCAGGATGAGTTGGTTAAGGCTGAGGCAGACCGTATGCAGAAGGAAGCGGCGACCGACATCGCTGGGAAAGCTGCCGCGGATACGCTTCCGGATGTGCAGGACAATCCCGCCCATCGTGCGTACGAGTTGAAGCTAGCCGATCTGAACAATCAGATCGCGGCGCTGGAGCCGCCACTCACGGAAGCCAATCCAAAGATCATTCATCTGCGATCACAGATCAAGGATGCTGAAGCTGGGCTGAAGGCGACAGCAAGCTCCAGTACCTCGCGTGAAAACAATGAATACCAGGCGGCAAAGCACCGCGAGGATATGTTGCGGGCCGCCTACAATGCGCAGGCTGCCACGGTTTCTTCGGATTTGCAGAAGGCGTCACAAGTGAGTCTGCTTCGTCGGGAGCTGGATTCCGAGCAGCAGTTGTACCAAACGCTTCTGCAGCGCGCCAAGGAGGCGGGCTTTGCTTCGGCGATGCAGGCAGCCACGATCCGCGTGGTCGACAGCGCGGAGACCCCGAAGGTGGCAGCATCTCCGCAGCGGAAACTTGCAGGCGGAGCGGGTTTCGCGTTTGGAACGCTCGTGGGGATCGGGTTGGCCTTCTACAAGGAGCGCAATAACAAGGTGTTCCGCATGCCGGGCGACGTAGAGCGCTACCTCAACGTGCATGAGATTGGTGTCATCCCTGCGATCGGTCGCGGGGATCGTCCTGGATCCCTGCTGCCGACTGCACGTTTTTCCGGGCGCATGTTGCGGGCGGAACCGGTGGAAGCCAAGGGCAATGCAGTCCAGCTGACCGGGTGGAATGATCGCTTCTCCATCGCGGCTGAGGCTTATCGCAACGCTACGCTCTCCATCATGCTTTCTGATTCGAGCAAACGCGCACGCACCTATGTGATATCAAGCCCCAATGCCGGCGAAGGCAAGACCACGATTACGTCCAATCTCGGAGTTGCTTTGAGCAAGTCCCGGCTGCGGGTCGTCCTTGTGGATGGCGATCTTCGCCGGCCGAACCTGCATCGCGCGTTTGGGTTGCAGAATGAGTTTGGTCTCAGAAACATCCTTCGTGGCGATGTTGATCTCGAGAAGACGAGGATGGAAGAACTGACGCAGCGGACGGCGCTGCCAAACATCTCCATCATTGCTGCTGGCGAAGGTTCGGAGGACTCCGTGGAGTTGCTTCACTCGAACCAGGTAGAAGCGTTGTTGACACGGCTCTCCCGTGACTTTGACGTCGTGCTGATTGACTCGCCCCCGATCCTCCACATGGCGGATGCCCGCATTTTGGCTGGACAGAGCGACGGGGCGATCCTCATCTTCCGCGCTGGGCAGACTACGCGCGACCAGGCAGCGAGTGCCTGCGATCTGATGGAGCATGATGGCGTACGCCTTGTGGGCACGATCCTGAACGATTTCGATCCAAATCGCGAAGGTCAGCGGAATTACTACTCTTCGTATTACCGGTACGCGCAGGACCAATCTCACAAGGTGGCTGCCGCCCTATGAGTGAAGCGGTGTCTGCGTTGATCGCTGAGCGGCAAGGGCAGCGAAGCGCCGTTGGACTGGCCGATCCGGGGCTTGACCCGTTGGCGCCGATTACTCCGGCGACTGCTGTGCCAGGCTCCGATCTAGGTGAGCCCGCGCGCGCCCTGCCAGGGCACGTTGCGAAGAAGGTGATCGGTGGGACATCGACGCTCGGCGCGGGAATGTTGATCGAGCGTGGCACGGGCTTCTTGGCGAACATCCTCGCGGCCCGGTTCGGGGGAACGCAGACGTTCGGCGCGTACTCGCTCGCAATCTCGACCGCGAATCAGATCTCAACGTACGCGGCCGGGCAAATAGGTTCGACGGCGGCGCGCTTCTCCGGCAAATATCAATACGGCACCGACGGCTACAGCACGCTTGCGCGCGCACTTGCGATTGTTTCGCTGGTCTCAGCGGCCGCAGCGGCTACGGGATTGTGGCTGGGCGCTGCGCCCTTGGCACATCTGCTGGGAAAGGTTGCGCTAACCGGTCTGCTGACGTGGGCAGCGGTGTCGGCGGCGGGCATCGTCTTGCTCGAGTGCGCGCGAGGGTTCTTTGTCGGACAGCGCAGATTAGCCGCGCTGCTGTTGCTTTCGGTGATCGTCGGCGGAGGTATGGTGACGCTGCTGCCGGCGGCTGCGCGCACGCATAGCCCCACCCGCATGATCGTGTTGCAGGGTTGCATTACCAGTTCAGCGGTTTTGGTTTGCCTGCTGCTGGCGCGGCCTTTGCGTCTCATTCCAGGCGCGGTTGAGGGCTCCGGCACCAACGGGGTAGCCGCGCCAGGGCTGGGGACCATGCTCCGCGAGGTATGGTCGTTTGGCGCGGTACAGTTGGCTGGCCTGGTGGGGTCGAGTCTCGCCGGCTGGTGGCTGACGACCCTGGTGGTGCGCGAAGATACCACGCTCGCGCAGATGGGGTTCTTCGCGATCGCGAGCCAGATGAGGAATCTCGCTGGCATCGCTCCGGGTCTTCTGACCGAGGGCAGCTACGCGGTAATGGCTGAGCCAGAAGGCGAAGCAGAGCGAACCCCGCATCGTGTTATGGCGTTGTGCACGTACGCGTCCATCAGCGTCGCGTTGATGTTGGCAGCGATCGGCATGGTCGTCGTGCCTTGGGCGCTCACGTTGATGTACGGCAAGACTTACGCCCCGGCCGCTCTGACGGTGGCAATCGGCCTCGCGATTGCTGTCGTTCACATGGGCAATGCACCCGCGGCTGCCCGGCTGACGATCGTGTCAATCAAGTCGACCGGCGTCATCAACACGGTATGGGCGGCGTTTGTGGCCGCTGCGGCGAGCCTGTTCCTGATCTACGGGGGCGGAGCATGGCAGGCGATGGCTATTTACTTCGCCGGCCACGTGCTTTCCTCAACCCTTGTCTTGATGACGCTCCGGCGAAAAGATCATGTGCCCGCGGGGATGAGCCTGCTGTTCGGCTTTGCCACCGCGAGTGCCGCAGTGCTGGCTTTGCTGGCGTATCTCCGCGCAGTCCGTCCCGGCGTTGCATTACCGATAACAGCCATGATGGCCGTGGTTGCATGCGTCGCGCTGCTTGGCCTCTATTTGTTCGGCAGGCGCTACGGCTGGATGCCGTCAGCATCGGCCATGCGGCGTCTTATGGAGAGTGTCCGGGCGCGCCTGCCGTGGAGGCCCCGCTATGTATGAATTCCTGCTGGTCGTGGCCGCGGTGATTGCGGTGGGCGGTGCCGTGATCGCCTATGACGGAAGCCGCGACGTCTTCCATCCTCTTATCTTCATTGGGCCCATGCTGGCCTTTCTGTATGCGTGGATGCCGTTCAAGATGCTGCAGTCGGGCGGTCTCGCGAAGTTCTTCGATGGAGAGCAACTACTGTTCGTGCAGACGCTCTACCTCTGCGGCGTGCTGGCCTTTGTGGTTATGTGTCTCAGCGTAGGCGTGAGGCTGCGCGGCAAAAAAGCCGAGGTCACAAAACTCTCGAAGCGCGTCTGCCAGAGGCTGTTGCTCTGTGCCGTCCTTGTCGGAGGCGTCGGCTTGACCTGCTGGATCATCACGATCCACAACGTTGGCGGCTTTGTGAATGCATTCAGCGCGTCCTACGGCGGAGGCTATGACGACAGCGGGTACGTCCGCGATGGAAGCTTGCTCCTGCTGGTCGGCGTGCTGCTTGCCATCACCTCCCTATCGTCAGGAGGCCCCAAGCTGACATGCATTGCAGTGGCACTCATGTTCGGGCTTCCCTGGGCATCCAGCGCGTTGCTGATGGGACGGCGCGGACCCACGTTCGCCCTGGTGGTCGTGCTGATGATGGGATGGTTCGTCAACCGTCGCAAGCGCCCGCCGCTGCTTGCGGTTGCGGCGGGTGGGTTGTGCCTGGGATGGCTTGTGCTGTTTCTGGTTACGAATCGTAGCAACATCTACATCGGCTCCAGCTTCGAAATGAAAACCGATGTTGGCAACGTCGTTGAAACGGCGGATAACAGCAACGAGTACATCTACGGCAGCGGTTCTGTGCTCAGCGCCAAAGCGCGTGACCACTATTACTGGATGCGGCGCTACCTCGCGCAGATCATGGTACGGCCGATTCCTAGCGCGATATGGCCCACGAAGTATCAGGACTTTGGCGTGCCTGAGTTGCTGGTAAACGCAGGAACCGGGGAAGGCTTCGGACCTACTCTCGGATGGGTCGGTGCGCCGGGTTCGGCACCCGGAATCATTGCGGATCTATGGGTAGAGGTTTGGTGGTTCGCAGTGCCGCTCATGGGACTTCTGGGATGGTCTTACGGGAAGGTTTGGAAGAACGCAGTGTTGCGTGGCGGGCCGTGGTCGAGCCAGTACGTCATGATTTCCGCGCTCTCAATTTACCTGGTGATGCAAACAGGGGAAGCTGTCATCTTTCGCACCATCATGCTTTCGTTGCCTTGCTGGTTGAGCTGGAAGTGGGCGCTGAAACAGCCTCAGCGTGCGACGCGTCGACCCATTCTCTTTCCCCGTCGTGTGCAGAAGCGCGCACCGCATGTGGCGCCGGGATTCTCATCCGCATTGAACACCGAACCTTTGAGAGGAACACCTCATGCCTGAAGTACGTTCGCAGACACGCTGCCGTGTCGCCGTGATTTGGATCGACTGGTATGCGTATCACGTCGCCCGCTTTCGTGGCCTGGAGTCCGCTCCATCGCTGACCGGAACGGTACGCGGTATCGAGTTGGTGGGGGGAATTGGCGTTCATGCTGGCCTCAAGTTTCGCGAGGACCTGCCGGAGGAGCTCAACATCGAAACACTGATGCCTGAAGTGAGCTGGCGCGACGCGGATAAGTGGAAGCTGGCCAAGTTATTGTGGGCGCGTTTGTCGCAACTCGATCCTGAGGTAGTCCTGGTGCCTGGTTATTACACGCTGCCTGCGGTCGCGGCGGCATTGTGGGCGAGGTTTCATGGGCGTGCGAGCGTGTTGATGACCGAGAGCACGGCTGCAGATCACCGGCGAACATGGTGGAAGGAGACACTCAAGGGCCTCGGCCTGAGAGCACTGTTTGGCTGGGCTGTCTCTGGTGGCAAGGCGCACGTGGCTTATCTCCGTGAACTCGGATTTCCCCTTGAACGGGTGGTTGGGTTCTATGACGTGGTGGATAATGCGATGTTCGATCGCGGAACCGATCTGCATAGGCTGCAAACTGCGAGGGAGGCTGGGCTTCCCGAGAACTACTTCCTCTACGTTGGAAGGCTCTCGGAAGAGAAGAATGTCAGCGGTCTGTTGAAGAGCTGGCTGTCCTACCGGCTGCATGGCGGAACTCGAGCCCTGATGGTGGTCGGAGATGGGCCGGAGCGGCAAAGTCTTGAGGCGATAGCGAAAGCTTCGCCGTTTGGCCAGGACGTTCACTTCCCCGGGCTGAAAAGCTCGAAAGAGTTGATCCCGTTCTACGCCCACGCTGGCTGCTTTGTGCTGCCGAGCAAGCGTGAGCCATGGGGACTTGTCGTCAACGAGGCGATGGCGTCGGGGCTGCCCGTGCTTGTGTCAGAACGCTGCGGGTGCGCCGCAGACCTGGTGCTACCGGGGTTGAATGGATTCGTCTTCGACCCGAGGGATGAAGCGGCACTAAGCGACAGGCTGAAGGCAATGGAGGACCTCACCCTCGAGGAGCGGGTCCGCATGGGAAAGCACTCCGCTGAGTTAATTCGCGCATTTTCCCCGCAGAAGTTTGGGGTTTCCATTGCGTCCATTGTCGATGCTGGCCCTACACAAGGCAGGATGGAGTCCTTGGCGGGAGGCATGCAATGACCGCGGCCCAAACGCAGACACGAACGCAAAGCGTGCCCGGAGCCGCCTCATGGCCCGCACGCGATCGCTGGCTTCAGGTGGTCTCGCATCTTGACCCGAGGTACGGGGGCTTGAGCGCCGCAGTGCCCGCGCTTGGCGAGAGCATCGCAGGTCGCGGCGATTTTGAGATCTCGCTAGCCGCGTTCTGCGCTTTGGGCGAGGAGTATAAGCCCGAAGGTTTCGCCGACAACCAGCTCAGTTATTGGCCCGCAGCACGAAGGAACTGGATGCGGCCGGGAAGTCTACAGCGTGACTTCATGAATGAGATGTTTAACGCATCAGGAGTTCACATTCATGGGCTCTGGGAGCAAAGCACAGCGGTAGCAGCGTCGGCTGCTCGCAAGTTGGGTGTGCCTTACATCATCTCAGCGCACGGGATGCTGGAGCCTTGGGCTCTCGCAAACAAGAGGCTCAAGAAGTTGCTGTACGCCAAACTGGTCGAGTCCAGGAACGTGAAGAATGCAAGCTGCCTGCACGCACTGACGCATGCTGAGGCTCTGCAGTTTGTCAATTTCGGGGCCAGGTCTGCAATCGCCATCATCCCAAATGGCGTAAGCATTCCCGACGTCAAAGATGCCACTCTATTTTTGCGGCGATACCCGCAACTCTCAGGCAAGCGCCTAGTTCTCTTTATGGCGCGGCTGCACCCGAAGAAAGGACTCAACATCCTGCTGGAGGCCTGGGCTGCGGTCACCAAGGATTATCCGGATGTTCATCTCATTGTCGCCGGACCGGATTCTGACGGCATGCAGCAGAAGCTGGAACAGTACTGTTCTGAGAACGGCATCGAACAAAGAGTCTCCTTCCCGGGCATGCTAAAGGGAGCGATGAAGTGGAGCGCGCTCGCGGCAGCCGAACTGTTCGTGTTGCCGTCGTTTTCTGAAGGCTTGAGTGTTGGTGTGCTTGAGGCGATGGGTATGGGCGTGCCGGTGATCGTGACCGATCGGTGCAATATGCCTGAAGTCAGAGAGTGCCGCACAGGATGGCAAATCGAGGCCACCGTATTTGGCCTGAAGAGTGCGTTGCGCGAAGCACTTGGAAATTCACAGTCGAGGAATGCAGTCATTGGCAGACTCGGCGCACGACTGGTCGCTAACCGCTTTTCCTGGGACAAAGTGGCAAGACAGATGGGCGAAGTGTACTCGTGGGTGTCGGGTGGACCACAACCAAGGAATGTCAAACTGTTGCTCCCGGAATGCTCACGATGAAGACAGTTCAATTGGGCGAGTATGACAATTCGTGGTTTGACCCTGGCGCCTCGTTGCTGAAGCGCAGTGTCTGGCTCTTCCTGGGCGCGCCGATTGTACGCTCGGGATGGATCCCATCTTCTTCGCTGCGGGTCGCTTTGCTGCGTGCATTCGGCGCCCGGATAGGGAAGGGGGTGGTCATTAAGCCCTCTGTTGAAGTGAAGTATCCGTGGCATCTGGTGATCGGCGACAACTGTTGGATTGGAGAGCATGCGTGGATCGACAACCTGACGACGGTGCGCTTGGCGAGTAACGTCTGCGTCTCACAGGGAGTGTATTTCTGCACCGGCAATCACGATTGGAGCGACGTCAAGTTCGGCTTGATGATTGCGCCGATTCAACTGGATGAAGGATCGTGGGCTGGAGCAAAGTGCATGTTAACCCCGGGAGCAACGCTGGGCCGAGGCGCGGTGGCGGCAGCGGGTTCGGTGATCGCAGGCCACGTTCCGGCGTTCGCGGTGTACGCAGGTAACCCTGCAGGTTTTGTCAAAACGCGGCGCATGCGGGATCAGGATCCAGGTGTGAACGAGATCCGGAACAACATCGCCGTCGAAGGTGCCAAGGCGGAGAAGGTGTCACTATGAGGATCCTGTTTATCAACCAATTCTTTTGGCCAGATTCATCGGCCACCAGTCAGCAACTGACTGATCTTGCGACGGGCCTGGCGGAGCGTGGCAATCGAGTCACAGTACTGTGCGGCGAGGGCGGATACGCGAACGTGAGCGCAGGGGAAGGTCCGCCGCCGGTGAAAATCATCCGGGTCAAGGCTTTGCCTTTCGCGAAAACAAAGCTGGTGCGGCTGCTTTCATACCTTTCGTTTTATGCGTCCGCATTTCTTCGCGGTCTGACCGCTCCGAAAGCGGACGTCGTCGTCTCGCTGACAACCCCCCCGCTAATTTCGCTTCTGGGTTCAGCGATCAAGATGCTGCGCGGTTCGCGCCACTTCATCTGGGAGCAGGACATTTACCCCGACGTCGCCATCGACTTGAACTACATCAAGCCGGGTGGCGTCGCGGACCGGGTCACCGGGGTTCTTGCGGACTTCTCGCGCCGCCATGCGGACGGCATCATCGCACTCGGTGAATGCATGAAGCAGCGCTTGGTAAACCGCGGGATTCCGGCGGATAGAATCGCGATTGCTGAGAACTGGTCCAATGGATCCGCGATCACTCCCATGAAGAGGCCGGGCAATCCCGAGGAATTAGTCCTGTTGTACTCCGGCAACTTCGGACTGGCTCATGACGTCGACACCCTCACCGGAGCCCTGAAGAATCTGCGCGAGGATAAACGTTTCCGCTTCCTCTTTGTAGGAAGCGGTGGAAAACGCAAACAGCTTGCGGAGTTCTGTGAGGCGAACCATATCCAGTCGGTGGAGATGCGGCCTTACGTTTCAAGGGACAAGTTGAGCGAGGGGTTGGCTGCGGGCGACATCGGCTTGGTGACGCAGCATAACGTCTGTTGGGGTACGGTGGTGCCCAGCAAGGTTTATGGGATCCTTGCAGCCGGACGTCCCGTGCTCTTCATCGGGCCGAAGATCGCGACGCCGGCTCTGGTCGTTGCGCGCCACCAGTGCGGCTGGCAGATCGATTGCGGTGACGTGGAAGGCTTGACCAACCTGCTGATCCACTTGGCGGCACACCCGGAGCAAGTCAAAGAGGCTGGTTTGAGAGCTCGGCAAGCACTGCTAGACCACTATGATCTCCCGATGAGCATCGATCATATTGCAGGAATTCTGCATGCACGGACCAGCACATCCTTGAACGTACCTCGGACGGGAGTCGAGCCGCTGGGGTTTTCTCCCTCCATGGATCGCTAACCCAAGCCGCAGTATTGGGCGATTGACGACAACTAACCTGTACGCTCCTCACCTGTCCCTGACGCAACGGGCCTCGCATCAAGGAGAGTTTCATGCAAGCGTTCTTTACCCTGGGTGTCTCTGCTTTTCTGCTCTGCTTCCTGCTGACGCCGGTTTGCCGCGATATCTTCGTCCGAGCCAATATGGTGGACCAACCTGACACGCTGCGCAAGTTTCACCTTCGTCCGGTTCCACGGATGGGCGGGATCCCGATTGTGCTCGCCTATGCCGGAGCGTTGGGAATGGTTCTGGTCTTCAATCCGGGCGGTGGCAAGCTCTACATTCAGCATGAGCGGCTCTTCATCGAATTGTTGCCGGCGGCCGCGCTCGTGTTCCTGACCGGATTGCTGGATGACATCTTTGAACTGAAGCCGAAGCAGAAGCTGCTGGGACAGTTGGTTGCCGCGGTACTTGCCGTCTCGCTGGGGGCGAGACTCTCGTCCACTCACTTTCCGACATGGGTAGCGTTTATCCTGTCGGTCTGCTGGCTGATCGGCTGCACCAATGCGGTCAACTTGATCGACGGCATGGATGGACTCGCAACCGGCGTGGGCTTGCTTGCGACTATCACCACGCTCCTCGTAGCTTTAATTGGACATAACGTTGGACTGGCTCTCGCGACGGTTCCGCTCGCGGGTTGCCTGCTGGCTTTCCTCGCTTTCAACTTCAACCCTGCCTCAGTCTTTCTCGGCGACTGCGGCAGCCTCACGATCGGATTCGCCCTCGGCTGCTTCGGTCTGGTGTGGAGTCAACATACGGGCACGTTGCTCGGTGTGGCCGCACCGCTGATGGCCCTTGGGCTTCCACTGATCGATGTCGCCCTTGCAATTGGCCGGCGCTACCTGCGCAATCGTCCTATCTTCAGCGCGGACCGCGGCCACATCCATCACATGATTCAGAACTTTGGCTTCTCCACGCGCAGTGCTGCATTCATCCTCTACGGAGTCTGCTGCCTCTGCGCATCGTTTGCTCTACTCGAAAACTTCAGCACGAAGCTGCTGAGCTGGATCATATTGGGCGTGTTTCTCGCGTGTGTGGTCGCCGGAATCAACCGACTCGGCTACATCGAGTTCATCGCGGCAGGGCGAACACTCTCCGCGAAGTTCATGCGCCGTGCCGTAATGGATGAGATTTACCTGGAAGAACTAAGCCGTGCGCTGCAGAAGGCCGACACGTTGGACCAATGGTGGGAAGTAGTGCGGCGCGCATGCAGCGATCTGCGCTTTGCCTCGGCTCATCTTGAAGTGCAAGGCCAGACCTACTTCGAACAGTTCGTGGCCACGCCGCAGCGGGCTTCCTGCCGCATCCAGGTGGGCTTTGGCGACTTCGGTCACCTGCATCTCACCCGCATTCCGGAGCAGACTCCGCCTCGGCTGATGATGGCCGTGCTCGACATGCTGCAGACTTCGATCGAAGAGCGCGAGTTCATCATGGCGGACTCCGAGATCGCAACCATCGCGTCCAATGCCGCCTGAAGGATCGAGCACGCTCGGTAATGAAA
>Ga0116230_10002854_pt1 | contig 16703 bp, 13 predicted proteins | sample S1TSphfallax_3_FD_88678 | JGI IMG/M metagenome (GOLD analysis project Ga0116230, IMG submission 88678) | Host-associated microbial communities from peat moss isolated from Minnesota, USA - S1T2_Fd - Sphagnum fallax MG | ecosystem: Host-associated > Plants > Peat moss > Unclassified | place...
GCTTGTTGTGATTTTGTTAAGGTTGTTAATTATGTTTTGTTGTTACAAGAAGACATAAACATCGACTAGTTGTTTGTTGGGAAGGTTGACTTGGAGGAAGAGGCTACCTTACATCTCATTTTGAAGGGAGATGCAAAGATATTTTCATTGCTTTGGGATTGTTAGTTGCATTGCCTCATGATGAAATTGGACATGGTTAAAAACCCCAAGGGTGTCATTGTAGATGTGGAAGGGACCAATTGTGAAGTGCCATATTATAACATTGAATATGTTCCCAATGATGATTAACAAACAAATGGCAACAATGAGGTGTCTATTGTTATTCCAATGACAGACAACATCACTAACTTGGGTATGTTGCCATACTAGTTCAAAATGTTTAATGTGTTATGCATGTTGGTATGTTCTACCTTTCTTTCATTTGTATGGTTTGTTTGTAATTATTTTTTAACAAAAACAAAAAAATGTCCTAGGAGGGAGTTTTGTGGGTGAAGCTAAGGAGCAACTGCAAAGGGTGTTGCCTATGGATTTGGGACTATCACCAATATCCTCAACAACCTAATTTATTCCAATGAAATTATAGTAAACTCATTGGGCTTGAATGACATATTCACATCTCAAGCTGTCCATTTTTGTAATGTGATAATTCCATCTAATCTCGTGCAAGATTAACAACAAAGGGACAAAAACATAGTCAAATGAACCACCCAAGTTGTCGCAACTCCACTTTGGGCAAAGTGTGAGGATGAGACTCACACTCCCAAAAGTGGGAACTTCGAGTCCTTTAGGACTCCCGCAACTTCAGAGTTCGACAGTAGAGGGCAAAACACCTTAGTTTGAGGTGATCTTTATACCGTTGGAAAGGTCTTGAAGTGTATATGTTCGAAATGGCATCGCATGAGCTAGTTGGACATCTGCAGCCCAAGTTATGGGCAAAAGAAGGGCCGGGAGTCAAACTGGCAGTTTGACTCCTGATCACTAAAAGTCGGGAATCGACCTCTTCCCGACGTTTGCAGAAGGAGTGCGATGGGGCGTTGGAAAGCTCTTGAGGAGAGCTACAACTTTGGTTTAGACCTCACTCCAATCAGAGGTCGGAGCCAGGAGATATGAGTGTCCAAAGTCCCGGGAGTTCAACCCGAGACAATTTCGGGACTCCTCCTTGGGAGTCCCAGGAAAAAGTGCCATTCGGATGTGGCTCCCATGGAGTAATGCAGATAATACTATATGGGGGAAGGTGGTGGCTTCCCCCGAATCCGGGCCGTGGTGAGTCAAGTGAGTCCAAGGTCGCCCATGGCTTGTCCCAACACCAAATGGATGCAGAATGAGTTCTAACCAACTTGGGGTTGGTTTTGGATGCAGGATTGCGTAACAACATAATTGTCCCTCGTCCTAGTCTAATCCCGGGACTTCTAACACGTCCCTCTTACCCCCTTTAGTGCTGGAAGTCGAGAGTGCCTCCAAATTCCATATTTCCACAATTCAACACACTTGGACCCTCAAGTGGGTTCAACAAGGAACTTAGGAGTGTGTCACAAATGCATGGACATTCCTTAAAACTACATTTTTGTATGTTTGAAAGATCACAAGGGAAGCATAATAATTTGGATTGTCATAATGTTTTTGGAATATTTTCAATTAATTGCAAAGTTTACATGCTCAAATTTTGACACAAATAAAAAATGTTTTTGCATGCTCAAAGCATTCAAATTTTGAGAGTGGACAATTTTTGTTTTTTTCAAATGGCCTTCTTTAAAAACCAAATGTGCACCATTCTTTCTGAAAACTAGAAAGGATTTAACATTGATGATTGGAAGGGGAAAAGGACTTGAATTGATGAAAATTGTTTTTGTAACCCATTTGAACCCATTTGGGTTCAAAAGTGTTGTTGACCTTGAAAATTATGGATTTTGAAAATGTGCCTTTAACAAAAGAAATTCATATTTATGTTATAGAGGGCATGAAGACATGATAGAAAATCAATTTGTAGTCAAAATGTATTTATATCTAACATGTAGTGTTAAATTGAATATTCGAAATACAAAATTATAAATTGTAAATCAACATAAAAATGACATGTGTCATGCATAGTCCTCAAAAAAGGACTTTTACCTTGGTGCCCCTATTCCTTTTACCATGTGTTCACCCAAAAGGAAGTTGATTTATTGCAATGCTATGTGTGTATTCCAAGCCTTGTTGCTTTGGTTTGTACAAACCACATCCCTCTTGATTTGCAATCTTTCACTACGTAGGACACCTTCCTTCTCTCCAGGATTGTGCCTTCCAAGACAAATTTCCCATTGCCCCATGTCTGCCATCCCCAGCTTCAATATCATGGTGGAATGTGGCCTAGGGTTTATTTCAAGAGTGGGGGCAACTAATAGAAGAGAGGGGAGACCACAAGGAAAAATGTATGTTCACAACCAATACATCAATAATATTGCCTTGTTTATGTTGCAATCTTGATTATCATAAGTTGATTCTGATTTGGGAGATTATGTTTTGCAATCTTTTGTTGTTTCTAGTAATATGGGTTTAGAGTTTCTAATTTCATAAGATTGTAATCAAATGTCCTATTGCTTTTAGGTTGGGATCTTTTATGTAGGAGTTCATTATTAACAAGGGGGATACAAAGGAGGCAACACTCTCATTCCACATCTCACAACATTATGTGAAATTGAGGCTTGATGCGGATATTTCCTTTTTGGACAACCCCATAGGGCACCTAAGCATAGATGCCATGGACTTATTCAAGTTGTGGTTCTCACACTTTTACATTGATTCCCAACAGATGTACATTACTCATCCGCACCTTTGGGACATTGTAAAAAAACTAGTCCAAATAAAGAGGGGAATCAGAATAGAATGTGTTGCAATTTGCCCAAAAGAAATTGGAAGTCCCATTGTATGTCAAGGACCTCACAATCCCAATGTAGTATGCCTGACCAGTGTAGCGTGATTGTAATGAATGCCAAACAACTCCTACACTATGACCTTCTAAAGATTGAAAACATTTTCCCATCTGCATTAGTGCACTGGTTTTTTTCCAAATTGTGGGCTATCAAGCAAGGTCCCATGTTTCAGAATGCTGCTTGGAAGCTGGCCATGGCAAACAACTCTTGAGTGTGGCTAGATGGGCCACAGTAAAAATCAGATTGGGATTAATGTAGGTTTTAGGGTATGAGGTTCATAGCCACCTACTGTGAGTGGAAGTGTGCAAATAGTCTGGTAGCATTCAGGTATGATAATTGAAATCCTGATAGATCTATATATATTTGCAACACATTCAATAGTGCAACCTAACCTAGTAGGTTTGGTGAATGCAAGTGACACCCAACATGTTTTCAAAGGTTGCAGCCTTTCAAGCTCGAAACACATAGCGAAATGCAATCTTAGGTGCCCTGCAGCAATTAGGGTCATCAAAGACAAAGTGGATGGTTGAATTGGATGTGCCAATAAAAGGTGTATAAAGGAGTGTGGCAAAGTAGCAAAGCAAAAAAGCTTGGCTCTTATATGAGTCATATATAGAAGGTCTTAGCGTAGGATGTCTGGATGATGTGCATCTGGGTTGATTTTTGTGGTGCCAGAGGTTTCTGGTTGCGTTGCAGCATCATCACATCTCCATTTGTACTATGTACTTCTTTTGCTCTAAAGGGGTTCATGTTCTACAAGAATGTTGTACATTAAGTGGCCATTGTGTAGGGCAATGATTTGTAGCAATCAACATACCTAAGTTATTAATTATACGCAGTCAATGAACTGTTTAAACCCAAGCGTGCTATGTGTGGTTCTCTGAACACAAGATGATTGCTGACCAGAAGCAAAGATGGGTGCTTAACAGACTATGGTGAGGTGAGTGCAGGGTCTGGTGCTAGGGGGTTAGTGGATAGGGCGATGGTGTCTGTGTTTGAAAATGTGATTTCTATAGGGACAAAAATCATCTTTTCTAGACTAGATCTCTGTGAAGGCCTGTGCTGGGAAACATATATTATATTTAAACAAGTTATTTTGTGTGCCTTTCATCAATAATTTTCCACATGCTCAATTTTGTTGAAATCATGTTTGTTTGGTAAGATAAGAATGTTTGAATGCTTTGCTGCTATAATTAGTGAGTTTTGATGATAAATTGTTTGTCAATCTTATGATTTTTCTTGATGAGAAACTTTGCTATAAATTTGTTTATCAGTTTGATGATATGGTTTGATGAGAAACTCTTCTATAGATTCGTTTGGCAATCTTCTTGTCTCAAATAAAAAACTCTGCCATAGATTACTGGGTGGCTTGAAGTAATGGAATTTTGTAAATTTGACTAATAATTAGATAGATGATTTCATTTTAGGTTTCTGTTCAGGCTGTGGACTGTGAGTTCAGAACATTGGAGTCTTGCAGAACAGTGCTTTAATTTTGCACACCATACACCTAAACATCTGTCTACTTTTGTCCTAAATTCAATTACTTGATGTTATTCAGTTGAAACCTATGGATGTTCTTCCCTTTATCCATTTATCCCCTTGATGGTTGGACAATGGTTACCTTCTGCCTTGAATCAACAATTTGATTCCTGCCAATTGAATAAGAGGCAGGCAGCTTGAAAATGTTGATTGTCTTGAAAGTAGCCCTTCCAGCTCTCTTTTGAAGAAGAAAAGATAGAGCAGGAACAAAACTTGGGGAAGAGAAAGAGCAGAAGTCTTTAAATGGAAACTAAACTATCTTGCACAGAGTTTAGTAATGAGGTGAGAAGAGAAAAGTAGAAAGCCCAAACAGGAGACAAAAAATCATCTCCACTAAGAATAACTTCAATTTTCTATTTGAAATTTCAGATGGAAACCAAACAATCTTCTTGCATACAGTTCTGTAACAAAGTGACAGAAGAAAAGTAGTAATGAGGGCCACCTTAGAAACTGTAACAAAAGACAAAATATCATTTACACTAGATAAATTAATTTGGGTATTGACACTGTTTGAAATTCTTGCTGTTGATCATTGAAATTATATATCATTTTCTAAAGATCAATGTACTGATATATACCTAGTTCTCTCTTCCTCCCTCCCCTAAAGTAAAGGAACAGTTGGCACTCCTAACAGAGTCTTATAACCCACCACATTCAAATCACTATTTCACTCATCTGTCTGAAGCAAAGCTGCTAATGAATATGGCCAAAGCATGCCAGCTCATTGGGTAAAATGTGAGTTATATATCAATCATCACATTTTGGAGCAGAAGATTCTATCTCAAAAATATATCTCAACTTCGGGGTCAAAAAGTGCAGTACTAATCTACTTGGTGGACTTAAGTACAGTTGGACTGTGTTTCACTAGAATTCTTCTCTCCAGTGCTTCCTAGAACGACCTCTAAGAAAGAATAACAAACTGCAGACTGAAGTCATGGATGAACATCTCATTGCACTTCAATAGATGCATACTGCTCTGCAATGCTGTCACCCTTCTGCTTCTGGAACTGGATGTATCTCACTGTGCTAGCCAGGAATGCGTCTACCTCGAGGTCATGGGTTGTAGCTTCACTTTGCATATCAGTGACAATGAGCTCAAGCAGACCCTGAATAACTGAGCTTGTTACCTGTGGATTGCCCTTCTCAAAATGATAGAGATATCTGATGCACCCACAGGTCACAAATATTAGTTTGATTTCCCCACAAATGATTTTTGCTGCACCCATTTGAGTCTGACTTGCAGAAGTTGTGACTCTGTGTTCCAATCAGCTAATTACAAATGAAGTTTGAAATAAGGACCTTGGAACGAAAAGAGATATGACTCTGAAGGCAGATATATAGATGTAGGAAAAGGACATGACATCTCACTTGTTTAGAATCTCCACAAAGAGAGTCATAGGTCCACTAGTACCCCGGGTAGCACTGGACATTTGTTGAGCAGCATGGGCAATCCGCAATGCACGCTTCAAGCATAAAAGTACCCTGCCAACATTGGACAACATCATGTGTTAAAAACATCCGAGAGACAAAATAGATATACCTCCTGCAAATTGGGAAGGGAAACCACTGTGTGAGTTTGAATTCTGTACCTGGTAGAATCTTAGAAAAGACTGGCAAAGCTCTTAGAAGCAAACACATTTGAGCTGCTTTAAAATGTGAAGTGAAAGAAGAGCTTTAAAACAACTGTCTTCAGACAGAAACCAAAAGGATGACAACTAGTAAGCTATGCCCCCAAGGCCCTCCAAAAGAAAGTTACGGATTGGAGCTGAGTGTACCTTTCTCCATCAATTGTACCACCATCTTCAACCCAAAACAAATGTGAGCAGATGTACACAGCTCTGCATTGGTCGGGTTTCTTCAACAGCTTTGCTGAATACTGTACAGCCCTTAAAAAGCATTAGCTACTCAAATAAACAGGAATCAAGCACCAACTCCATGCACTCCAGTACAAAATCCTCAACTTACCCCTGTTGCTTTGTGTGTAAGTGTATCTCTGTTCTCAACTCCAAATACTCGTGTTCTTTGCAATGTGCCGATGATGAGTTGTAGGGCAGTCACTTGAGCTTTGGAATCCTGCAATCCCCACACAGCAATAACCTATAAGCATGGAGTGCCAAGTCTTCACAGCAGGTGCACATTGATCACAATGACTGGGATCTGCTTCTTGACTCACCGAGACTTCCTCTTCATACAACACAAATGCCTGTGTGAAAAACTCATATGCCACTGGCTCTAGGCCACAGTCACCTGCAGCCTGCAAAATTGTGCTCACTAGGATTATCTCCTGCAGGTTTCCAAGAAACTTCAATGGACAGTTGCACAGGACAAGAGAAAGAGCTAATGTGATAGATAGCAAGGAATACCTCTGCACATTGAAGGTACAATCGCAGAGACAATTCTGCAGCTGGAACCATTGCCAGAGCCTCCACCATCTGGCACTCAAAATCCAACACAAAATCATTAAGACTGAACTCCTCCTAACACCAATGAGCTAGAAAGAAAAGTCATTCAGCAAGGAGAGATTTCAAGCACTTCTATTGAGACACTCTATTCAAGAGCACCTCAAACCCTCAGCATGCTATTTTGCAAAGCTCAAAGTACAACTTGTGGACTGCCTACACAGCAGAAGGCAACAACCCCTTAGTGCAGTGCAGTCTACTCCAAATGTGGAAGTTGTATGTCATTCAGGATCCCATAGGGAAAACTTGCAGAAGGGCAAACATCACAAGTCTGTACACGTAGAACAGTAAACCCAAGAATCCACCATTGCCTGCAACTGACAAAAAAATGGGAATAAACCTGATGCAAGAACTGGAACACCTTCTTCAGTGATACTGACCCAGACCCTTCACCTTCTTCAGGCAAATCTTGAGCCTGCAAGGAGTGTACCAACTGCACCCAAAAGGTAATGATGCTCCAGTGAGTACCAGTGTCCAAAAAACACTAATGGCTACAGATGTATAGCATGCACCTCAAATCTCAGCTAAGACAAAGTTGAGGGAAGGAGAAACAGCTACACATCATTACTTTGAGGGCTGTAAAAATAAGAGGTGGCAGAGTATACTGCAGTCGTCTGGGACCTCCTTGGACAAAATGCTTCCTTGCAGTTGTCAAAATCTGGAAACAACGTAAAACACCAGAAGTATTTGCTCAAACACAATTACTCCCGGTTCCATATCACTTGTCTGCTTGTCCATTTTGTCTAAACCCTGATCCCTAAACCATAACCCTTGTTAGCTCTTACGTTCTTTCTCTGCAAAATGAGGTCATAATTGTCTGAGGTTGATGTAGTCTGCAAATTAGGAATGTGGAAGTCTAAGTCTGCGTAGAAGTAATGAAGAAAGGTGAAGGACAAATATTGAGTCAACCATAAAACTCTTCCCACTGGTTGCTACCATCAAAGATTTCATTTGGAAGAAGCTTGTCTCACCAGGAACATCTGCTCTGGATCATCATTCACCAACATGTGCACCAGACGTGCCACGAGATTTTGTTCCTCCTGAAAATCTTCTTCATCCACCTAAAAAGGAAAAAGCTGCACGAATCACTCTCCCACCCACCAAGCCTGCCTCCTGGAAAGGAGAGAGAAACTTACAATGAATCTGTTTACTAAAACAATGATAAGAGCAAAGCACTCACAAAGAACAAATGCCCACTGGGAAGGAATCATTCAGATGTAGTTCATACCATATCCAATAATGGCTGCCCTTCACTATCTTGAATAAGCTCTTTCAGTAGCTCAAATAGAGCATCCACCTTTGATCACAAAAGAAAAGACCCCCATTGTTAGCACAAGGAATGTGCACAGTTTTAAAGGAAAGGAACACATTGTTGCAACAGGGTAGTAGTACACAGTAACCTTGTCTGGAGCACTGATCATGGTGGAATTCGAGAGGATAGATTGAATAAGGACCACAGTCATGACTTTGTTAGTCTCATAATCAAGGTGCTCCATCACCCGAGCATAGTTGCTCAGCTTCAGCACCACCACAACATCCTTGTACTTCTCTAGTGGTGCACTCAGCAGAGCCACCAGTTGCTTCGTTGCCTTACTATCCTTCACCTTGCCCTTTCCTTCAAGTTTTTTCACACATGCTCCCTGCAAGGTACATACACAACCAAGTGAGAATTTCTCTAGAGCGAGTTCACCCTTCGATATGTATTTGTCATAAACATATTGCATTTACATACAGCCATGACACAAAAGGGTTGTTGCATACCAGAACTTGATCGATGTAATCCAGCCGATCTGCATGCACTCGTAGAACAAATGTGAGGAGTGACACATGAAGGCTGATAGCACCAACCAATGGCATGTCTGGCTGTGCATCTATAACCTGCAATACATTTCACAGTGAGTCAAGTGTACAACTTCCAGCAGGACTGGGAAATTCTAATCAAACGCAGCATTCAATTTTTACAATTCATCTGCATCTCCAACACCCACCTGGCCAAAGGTGTACACATATATAATTAGGCTGCTCACCTCTACAACAGAATGACTAAACTTGGAGAAGGCCTCAACCTGCAGAAACTCCTGCAATACCTGCACTCCACTCCAACCCATGTGAGCCATAATGGGTTTTTTTTGTCAGTGTGCACTAAGCATGAAGTGTACAGGTGTGTAGGAGTGTCGTGACATACATCAGGTGAAGCAGCCACATACTTGGAGAGGCGCTCCATCAGTTGTGACATGACTGTCTTAATGTCAACAGTTGGCTGCATGCATCACAGTCTGTGTCTGTTAAAGCCATACCCCCATTTTGCACAGATGGAACCATATTAAATGAAGCTAGTCAGGAGAAGACAGAGACAATAAACCTGCAACTGGGGGCAAGCACCGAGAAGTGTTTCCAGTGTCCGAAGGTGAAAATCATCAGGAAAGACCTGGATGATACAATCCATTAAGTAATATTGCGCAAGCTCATCTTTGCAGTTCACAACCTGCTCCCTCTCTCACAGTAAGAAAATGTCAGATTGGACCCTAGTTTCACAAACCGGTCGTCGTACTGGCCCTTGAGATTTCAAAAGCAAATCAATTTGCGGTTCTACATCTGTAAAATTGCCATGTTTATAGCAATAGTCTCTCACCTGTTCAAGTACTCGTGGCAAGACCACTTCTCTGTACATCTCCAAATCCACCCCCTCCAATTGACTCAACACATGCAAATTCTTTCCCACCTGCCAACAGAATTGGGTAGTCTTATCTGCCTCAACTGTCCCAATAGTTTTACTCAAGCAAACATGCTGATGGAACTTTTGTTGGAGTTTAGCCACCAATAAATAATAGAGTCAATAAACAAAGTCACTCTCCAGCCAGAGCTTCCCTTCTTACCAAGTCACGAAGTTCGCTCCTTTCCTTCTCTCGTTTTTCCTTGTCCCGCACAAGTCCCTGCAGGAAATTGGTAAGACAGTGCACTTTCTTTTGTCAAAACTCATGCTAGCATCATTCTGGTAGAATGACATGGTCTGCAGACACATGACTGAAGGCAATTCAGAGCAGATAGATATGGGAAGCTTTCAACCTGATGCTGCATCCGCACCCACAACTTGTTCATCTCTGTGAAATTCTGAAGTACAAATTCCACCGCATCCATGACACTGCCACCCTCCCTGTGAAAGACAACGCAGGAGGTTTTGTGAGAGGATGGCGTGCGGTGGCAGGAACACACAGAGTAGAATCAGATAGCATCAGATGACAATCCATGTCTTTTAAGGGTTAACATGAAACATGTCTGAAAGCTTGATGAAAGAATGTGGAATGGCAGCTTATGGAAAACAGGAGAGTACCCTTCATATGGAGAACCAATATCTGGCAATTTATCCCGGCTGATTTGAGACAAGTAGCTGCGAAGGAAGAGACCTCGAATAGGATGCTGAACACCACGACTCATTTCAACTAGATCCTTCAGCACATCTTTTGCTGGTGCCTCCTTTGACTTGATGTACACTGACCCAACTGTGCACAGCAAATACCTGCAACCACTTTCTCATCTGTTTGTTAGAATGGATTCCTCACCAAAATGGCACACACTTGAGAGACCAAAATGCATTCAGATGGCACATGTGAGACCAAAATCAAGAATGGACAAAGAAGAAAATAGGGCTTACAATCGAGGGAGTATATTTCCAGCATGTTGCACAAGCTCATAGATGTCTGCATTCAAGCGCCCTCGTTTACCTTCCTCCCTAAAGAAAACTTCCAATTGTCGCAACTCATCAAATGTCCTCATGTCTGATGTATGATGGGTCAAGGTTAATATCTAATGTCCTCATGTCTGATGATGGGTCATGTCTACAGCTGGCTGCTGCTGCTTCATCAAACCCTAGTCTGGAAATGAAAACATCAACTCTCAAAACTGCTGGATCCAACGAAGGAAGGAATGAAAGGAAGAAGATGGGATACAGAGTTCATAGTATTTCTGCGGTGACAATTTGGATGTCCTCAGCTCTGATAACATCTGTGCTGAGAACTTGAGCACATCCCGGATGTTGTTTGCATCCTACACACCGGGAAACAAACCCAAATTCCTCAGGAAAAAAAAAAACAAAACTCTTTTCCACTCCACAGATGGATTCTTCACATTCCAATTTTCTTCACCTCTGGAGGACTTGGGGTTCCAAAGTCTAGTACTAATTCAAAGGAAGCAAAAGAGAGAGAGAGAGGGGGGGGCGGGTAGAAGATCAGCAGGAAAAGAAAAGAAAATACTCACTAGAGCGCGGTGCATGTAGAAAGCATGGTGCTGGACGAGTGCCATGGCATCCGCTAACCATTTCTCCTGCTCCTCCGCGCTGGTAAATACTGCATCATGGTCCGCAGCTTGCATTGCAGCAGCAGCCCAAAGCAAGCAAGCAAGAAAGAAACGACACCACCGGGGACGAGAATGAAACAAATCCCCAGCAACCCAAAACCTTCTTTCTCTTCGAAAGAATATCAAGAAGAAGAAGAAGTTTAGATCACACTCCGAGCTCTCGATGCCAGATCCGACCGCAGAAGCTCCTTCCTGTCTGTCCCAAGTAGCAGCAGTGTGTCTTCTGAAAGAGTGAAGTAAACAACAAAGGTTTTTTGTTTCTTCCCAGAGAACCTAGAAGAGAACGCGCGAGAACCGCGGCAACTTCACACCGCTGCAAGTCAAGCGGCAAACGCGGGAACAGCACTGGAGACAGGAGGAGAGGGAGAAAGAGAAAGAGAGAGAAGAGAGTCGTTGCAATACTCTTGAAGTATTGTCGTTGCCATATCTCAAAGACCAAGAAGCACACAGGGAAAGGAGTCCCCAGCGAGAGGGAGAGAGGACTGGTTTTGTTTAGGATTCTCAGTGTTGTTGCAGAGGGTTTTGCGAAGATCTCAATACTGAGAGTGGAGGCGCTACAACACGACTGGGGTTTCAAGAATCCCCCAAAACCTTCCAGTGGGTGTTGGTTTACCTGAGGTTTTTGTGCAATACACTTAGAGATGGATTTGAGCATAAAGAGAATTTCCAGGGATGGCCTTTTGGTCTGTGTTCAATGCAGATCCTCACTGAAATATGTAGTGATGATGATGATGATGCAGGTGACACAGGAGTGTTGTGAGTACTACAGGAGTGAAGAAGCTGTGGGTACTTGGGTTTTGTTGTTCTTCTTCTTTTGCTCCTTCAAACTGTTGGAAGTTTTGTTTGAACTGCTTCTGAGGCAGGCAGCTGTTCCCTTCAAATTGTCTGGTTTGATCGTGTGTACAATGATCTGTGTACATGAAATGTGGCAGGATGTAGTAGGATTGAGGAAACAAAGAAATTGTGGTTCTTACCAAATGCATAATGACTGACTGTTGTTTTAGTACCTGCCTTCATGCTGCCTAGGTGGTAAGGTTTGCCACAGGAGAGAGAACTGCGAAGTTCCAGATCTGTATTGGCCTGTTGACACATTGTAACCCACATGACAGTAACAACTGTTTGCGCCAGGTTACAAGCCAGCAGCAACCTACTTGAAGCCCAGAGGGGAATCCTGCATCTCTTATGATGTGAAGGGCTGCAGCAAACTGCCAATTTTGGGTTGTGCTGAGTAGCCCAACACAAGCAATGAAACCAGCTGATTTCATTTGCAACAAAACAGATTGGACAGGAGGACTGAAGTATATATATCTCCTCCTAACAAGAAGCTGGTTTAGCACTGGAGACTCTGAAAGGTGCAGATGGTGTGAGGTAAGGTCCCCTGAATATGTTCAAAAGTCTGCAGAGAGAGACATCAGATTGTGAGAAGGGGACACTCATTGCAACTTTGCTCCTCTTTAAATCCTGTGACCCAAAACTCTGCTCACAATAAGAAACCCACCCCTACCCATCTCTTTCTTTCTTGCTCTCTTAATTTGTCTCTCTCTACAACTAGTCTCATGTCAACACCATGAAAACAAAACAAGAACAGCTTCTCCTTCCTTCCACTTCTGCAGTTCTCAGCATAGGATGGTGGCAGAAAGCTTGTTACTTGTCCTTATTTCTCAGCAGACACCTACTCTCATTGCTACAGTCAAGAGTAGAATGTACAGACATACCCACAAGCTGATTTTGAGTTCTGTTATATTTAGGGCTAGAGTTTGGATTTCTAGCACTCATCACAGATCTTTGCAGCTTTTGTTTGAAATTGTTCCTTTTTGGGATTCTGACAATTAACACCTTGCCACAGTCATTTGTTGCCTACTATTTTGGAGCTTATATTGACAGTTTGGGAAGTTGCAACGAAAACCAGCCACTATCTGCAGCTCTGGAGATTTGATCTGCAGGATGTATGACTGAATGGTTTCCAATTTACAGGTCTGGAGATTTTATCAGCAGGATGCATGACTGAATTGCTTCGCAATCTACAGCTTGTTACTGTAGACCAGATAGGATTCCACCTTCTGCAGGTACTGACTGATTCCTTGTCTCTTTGAACTTCATAACTAGTTTGCAAAGGTTCCAATGCATCATAATTGCTTGCTCCAAGATTTCAGATTTGTAATCAGTCTCAAAAGCTTTTCATGACTGCTCCAGACAAGCCACAGAGAACAATCTCCGAATTTGCAAAGCACAAGAGACTCTGTTTAACTTGCCCACAAAAGATAGTGTGAAAGACTGAAGAAACTGGAGCCTTTCTGCATTTGGGATTTGCAACCAACAGGGAGTTCAAAAGACAAATGTGTGAAACTGCAATGTTGAGCATGATTCCTAACCCTTCAAAGCATTAGGAATTGTATAAACCTTGCACTGAAGATGTCCACTGTGCTGAATGTGGCTTGGATCTCAATACAAACTACGATTTGCCTGTAAAAATGCACATGAAATTTCCTACATCTGGACACTAAGAATGCTTGTTGTCAAGAAGGCCCAACCATGTGACTTGTACAGAGGATGGCCTTAATCATAGACAAGATCACAACTTACTGGCAATCAATCTTCTGCAGCAGCACACTGACTGGAAGCTAGAAGTTTATGTGAAATCACCCTCTTGAATGGACCATCCTCTGATCCATGCCTCCGCATCTTCATGCAAACCTCATACATGATTATCAGACCCTTCCCAACTTGGTGAGCTGTGTGCTGGCCATGCTGCCAATGGCTGCGCTGGGTGCCTCTGCATGTGGGGATATGGACTTGACCCTGCACATATACAAGGACAGGCCATCAATTTTTCAAAATTCTTGGGAGGTAAGTGGTGCTAATTCCAGAGGCCTCATGCAGCCAGAATATATGTATCTATTGCTAGTACAATATAAGGGTACCATTCTAGCTTTGAACCTGCTTTTGTCCTGTCTTGAGTAATGCCTTTAAGTGCCAAACAGGAGTGATTCGCTCACCTTCAACATCAAACAAGCTGGGGTAATGTTGGCGATAGCAGAAGTATGCCACAAATAATCCTGCAGATCATAGCACAGAAAATGGGTTTTGGTTTCAGCAGCTTAAATGTTGATCCAAAGAGCACCTATTATGAGAAAGAAGTGGACATAATAACCCCAGATACAGGCAAAAGGACAAACTTACCAAGAAGACCTCCAGCAAAAACATCAAACCAGTGGTGCCAGTAATTGTCCACACGAGTAACGGCAATGAAGGTTGCCAGTAGCAATGGGAGGATCACAGGTAGCAGCTTCACAGTGTGGCCTCTCCTGTCAAAAAAAGTTCCCAGCTTGCCTGCAATATACATTGCCAAGTAGCCTAATCCAGCGAAAGACCCTGCAAATCAATTCCCAAAGAATGATCAAGAAGCTAAGCCCCACTGATTTGAATGACCAAGGAGAACAATTTGAGCATTCTAGTCTCCAAACTTCCTATCCTGTACAGAAGTTCGATTAACTACATAGTGTATCTAAGACAACCATCTAAGGTGAAATTACATACAGGAGGCATGCCCACTAGGAAATGATTTGTATCCTTCCTTGATTTGTGATGGGGATCCAGTGCATGCCACATTGTTGTCTGGACCATAAACCTGCATTTGTTTACTTTAACCATTATTAGTTTCAAATTAGCCCCATCAAACCCCCCCCCCCCCCCCTCCCTTTTCTTGTCCTTCAGTCCCTCCATTCATAGAAAGACTGAATGCATTCACATGAGTAGCCCCTCTTTAGCTTTGAGCAGCCAATCGGACATGTAGTTTTGACAGCTGTGAACAGTCCAACATGGGAGTTTCAACAACTTTTTTGATACATCATTCATGCTTAAACAAAGATCATGTAGATTTGTGCCCCATATGCGCAGTAAGCCAATTTGGGTCTACTTTCAGGAATCTGAGACTGCGAAACTTCAGTCGTCCACTGACTTTTAAACAGGATTTTAAACCAAATGTGATCTCAAAACAGTCAAATTCTTGAGCCACAAATCAGATATGTAGGTGGACCATTTGGAGTGGAAGGCAACAATTTCCTTTAATTCCAACCCCCTCCTACATTGCAGATTGATATTCAAGAGGAGATGAATGAATTTTGACACAAGACAGGAGCAGACTCACTGGAGTGGCTGTTACACTTCCAAAACAGCGTGCATAAAAATCAGGTCGAGGAAATCCAAGCCCATCTTTCAGTGCATCTGTTATTACTGCTGTGAGTGCTACAGCAGTCAAAAGACCTACAAATAATACATCACAATCCAATGCAGTCTCAGGTTGAATTAGCAATCTAGACAAAATGATAAGAGACTTATGTACACAGCAAGAGGGTTGGTGCCAGGACGCTACAACTGTTGCATGGTTGCAGAAAAAGACAATTCAAGTTTTAGACGGCTCACTTCCTCATCCACCCTGCCAATTGTTATTTCAACAATAAAGCAATGGTTGTTGTAGCATTGAGAAAGATTTACCAAGGATTGAATGATGGACATCTCGCTGTGACTTTCTCCAGAAAAAATATGTGAGGATAAACACCAGGGGTATTATCAATGAAAAAATCTGCTCACACCCAGTTCACAGATGATGCAGATTTCTCAGTCTACTTAGCACATTTACTACCCTTGTTGCACAACTGAAAATTGGGGCTCACTCTCATAAGACATATGATGTTAACCTGTCCTCAAGACATACCACAATTGTCTCTGTGACATAAAGACCTGTAAAGAGAATGGAAACACTTTAAGAAGATGAGGAAAACTCACAGGCACAGCGTAAAATGGGATTGTTTGGCTGTGCATCGGATAGAGAAGTTCACCAGTGATGAAATTTTTGGGGCCCACATATCTTTTGTAAGGATGGATGACCTCAAGTATGATTTCAATGATTATGAGGATAACTAGGCACACCCAGTCTGTCCAGTGATATTTGATCAAGCTCAAGAATTTCACATCTGAGTTTGGAGCTGGAGGATCTGGATCTATTGGACCAGCAGCAGCAGCATTGGAACTGCTCCTCATTTTGCAAACTCAGTTGTAAATTCTTTCTGCCAAGAGAAAGCAGCCCCTATTACTTTTCAAGAATCTTGAGTGGTGGAGCTTCAAGACTAAATAAATATGTTCTTCACACTGCTCAATTTCCAACTTCTCAAATTGCAAATTTGTTTCTGCAGAAGCAAAAAACATGCAATGTCAGAATTGATCATCAACTGAGTTGCTGTCCAGCAATTTTTCCATAACCCATGATTGACAAGAAATTCACCAATGTCAAGACCAGTGTTGGGCAGGTACCAGATTGGAATCCTGGTATATAGATTGATATTGGTCCTGGTATCACAGAAACGACCAATCGGTTGGTATGACTCCGTAGGCAGGCAGCTTACCGGTCTCAACACCAGGTATATATCTCTGCCTCATACCAGCC
>Ga0116230_10002860_pt1 | contig 16684 bp, 9 predicted proteins | sample S1TSphfallax_3_FD_88678 | JGI IMG/M metagenome (GOLD analysis project Ga0116230, IMG submission 88678) | Host-associated microbial communities from peat moss isolated from Minnesota, USA - S1T2_Fd - Sphagnum fallax MG | ecosystem: Host-associated > Plants > Peat moss > Unclassified | place: USA...
AAAGAAGGGCCGATAATCAAACTGCCAATTTGACTCTCGACCAAAAAAAGTTGGGAATCGACCCGATTTACTTGTCTACAGACAACGTGCAATATACCGTTGGAAAGCTCTCAATAAGAGCTACAACTTTGTTTTAGACTACATCTCAATCCAAGGTCTGCTCGCAAAGCTATGGGGCTCCAAAGTCGCGGGAGTCCCATTTGGCGCAATTTCGGGACTCCCACTCGAGAATCTTGGGAAAGAAAAGTCATTTGGATGTGGGCCCCGTGGAGAGGTGCAAAATATACTATAAGGGGGAAGGTGATGGCTTCCCCCAAGTCCGAGTAGTGTGTCGCAACCCCACTTTGAAGCAAGTGTGAAGATGAGATTCGCACTCCCAAAAATGGGAACTAGGAGTCCTTTGGGACTCCCGTAACTTCAAAGCTCAATTGTAGAAGTCAAAACACCTCTCCTTGAGGTGTTCTTTATACTATTTGAAAGGTCTTGAAGTGTAAATGTTGAAAATGGCCTTGCATGAACCATTCGGACATCTGCAGCACAAGTTATGGTCGAAAGAAAGGCTGAGAGTCAAACTGACAATTTGACTCCCGACCATTAAAAGTTGGGAATCGACTCGACCTTGGTAAGTGCAAGTGGTGTGCAACACACTGTTGGAAAGCTCTTGAGGAGAGCTACAAGTTTGCTTTGGACCTTGTCCCAATCAGAGGTTTGGTCCGAGAGTTATGAGCTCCCAAAGTCTTGGGAGTCCAATCCGAGACAATTTCGAGACTCCTTCTTAGGAGTCCCGAGATTAAAAGCCATTCGGATGCGGGTGCAGCGGAGCAATGCAGAGAATATTATATGGGGGAAGGTGGTGGCTTCCCCCGAGTCTAGGCCATGGTGAGTCAAATGAGTCCGTGTTGCATGTGGTTTGTCCCAACACCAAGAGTGTTTCCCAAGGTGAACTAACCAACTTGTGGTTGGTTTTGATGCAAGACCGAGTAACTAAATAGTTATCCCTCTTCTTAGTCTAATCTCGGAGCTTTCAGCACTCCCTCTCACCCCCTTTAATGTTGGAAGCTGGGAGTGGCACCAAGTTCCAACTATTTCTGCTCTTTAACATAGTTGGACCCATTTTGGGTTTAACAAGGAACTTGGGGGCGCGTCACGTGGTGAGTCTTGTGTGTCCGTGTTGCCCGTGGCTCGTCCTAGCACCAAAGGTGCTCCAACTATGCACTAACCACCTTGTGTGGGTTGTGTGTAGGCCCATGTGAGTGAGTGAAGCTTGTTAACTCTTCCTAATCCCATCCCTGAGCTCCAACATGCCCCTCTACCCCTCAAAGTGTTGTGAGCTATGGAGCGTGTCCCGACTCCTCCCCCTTCCACTGTCTTGCATTTGGACTTACTTTTGAGTCTTGTAAAGAGTTGGGAGTGCGTCACAAGAGCTCACATATGAAAAAATTGTAAATAAATGAAGTACAATGATGTTCTTACATCATCTAAGGAATCAAAAGTGATAGCACAAGACAAATGTTAAACTATTTTTCCTACCAACATTAATTACCAATTTGCATGGTGTTGCAAAAAGTGTTTTTTCCTAGGGAGGGTTGTACAATGTTATGGATGTTGATTTTAAATTACATGTTCTACCAACTAGTATGGAGGTTCTCCAATTTACATAAATAATGTTGAAAATTTGGCATATCAACATAACTTAATGCTCCATGGATTAACAAAGGAAACCAATAGATTGTTTGATCACGGATGTGATACAAATGTACAAATTTTTTGATGTCTCATCGACCTCAATGGTTGTTGGAATATTCAAGACTACACCCTTTGTTTTTAATGTCCTAAGTTAGGGGATACTTAAGGAGGCTATTTAGGGGCGATCTAAGGCATTACATAGAAGGATACTTAAGGACTACTTAAGGGATTACTTAAGTTAAAGGATTTTTAGTTGTTGTTTAAAAAGTTATTTAAATGAAAGGATACCTAAGGGGCTACATATGACCTACCTATTTGGGACAAAATCATTGCTTAGCCTATTCATATATTGCAAAAGTGTAAAATGTAAGGTGGGAAGGAGGGGGGGTTTTTCTTGGTATTGGGACCTCATGATAGATATTTTCCTTTGTAGCATAGTACATTGATTATATAAAGATAATCTCTTAGGTGGTGTTACAATAGTTGCCCACTTGCACAATCTTGAACGGGTGAAATTCATTTTTGAACATAGAAATGATTTCCACCCCTTTAATGCCTTGTGAATTGGGGAAAGCAAATCATCAATTGCACACTTGAAACTAGATAGATTTGAACTACAAAGTAGTAATGAACACAATGCAATTATAATGAGTTCCATATTTAATAACAACAAAGCCTTGCAAACATTGAAAAATATTTCTTTAAGCTTCCTAGGGAACTTTGAATGACTTTTTCAAAGAAAATAACTTTGACAAACCAAATACAAGTTTACATGAGAATATCCCAAAGGGTTGACAAGACTTTATAGGGGAAACATTCACTTGTGTCCAAAAACATAATATTTGGAAAATAGTTTGAGCTAGGGGATTTTGGGGATGTATTAATGCCTAGTGAAATTATTAAAAGACATGTTTGAAGAACCTTTAATTCCCTTAGGTAACTCCTAGGGAAACTCAAGAATCTCATATTTTTGCAAAGAAAATCATGGGGATGTATTAATGCCCAGGGAAATTATTAAAAGACATGTTTGAAGAACCTTTAATTCCCTTAGGTAACTCCTAGGGAAACTCAAGAATCTCATATTTTTGCAAAGAAAATCATGAATGTTCTTAAAGAAATAACATGGTTGGATTTCATGGAGCCTTAAAATTTCATTAAATAATTCCTATTTTTGGGGAATTATCCAACTTGGGGAAGGGAAACTTGTTGTCAAGGGTAACATGTTTTCCTTAATAATCAAATGGCTTCCATGCAAAACCTATGTTTCCCCCAAGATCTCCCATGGTTGGTGCCAAATAGAACAAAACATGCAATAGGGAGATGAAATGTGAGGCAATAGTCAAAGGTATTATCACCTTGTGTTGATATTTGGACATTTCAGTTGTAATTTTCCATCAATTTACCTATTATTATATTTTTTGGGGTTCAACACGCACTATCATATACTCATGTTTTATTTTGAGTTGATATTAATATTCATTTTGCTAAGGACATGTGTATGAACATGTATTCCATTGGGTGTGGCTCAATGACAGGGGTAAATTTGTCAAATAAAACACCCCATTTTCTTTGACAATCTTATATTTATCATTGAACCATACCCAATGTGATAGATGTTCATATGTAATGGAAAGAGTGAAAATCAATTTTCAAAATATATTTTCAAAATGTGTTCACGAAAGTGTCGCACCCTAGATTAACACGTTCTTTGGATGTTGAAGCTTTCAATTGAACAATTCTACACCCTCCTTTTCACACTAGAAGGTGTAGCTAGGCCTCCAATTGAAAAGCTCAACATTCATGGGATTTTTATCCTTATGGTTTCAATGTTTGTGAGTGAAAATCATTTTTGTGTATTCTAAGGTGCTTAATTTCCTCCTTCACAATTTTTTTTTCGAAGGTAGAAATCATTTTGCTCAAGGCAAGCCTTCCATTAAAATGAATTCAAAAATAACTTTGGGACCAATTTGGCTCATAGAGCCACTTGCATCAAGGATTGAGTTCTTAAGAATAAAATATTTTACATAATATGCTTAAAATCATGATAAAAACTTTAAATTCTTATGACCAAGAAAAATGTTGCACCATATTTAATCTAAAAGTGTGCATAAAATATTTCCCATAAAAATGTCATTTTCAAATCATTTCAAGTATTTTTAATAATCGTTTAAATAGTGAAAAAACATTGGTTAATTACATTGTTTTAAAAAACTTTACAAGTATTCCATATTCATTAGATTCATTTCAAATTTTGTTCAATGTACCCATAATATAACACAAATATTATTGGACAAGTTTATCCAAAACTTTCAACCACTTACCATGCAATGGAATAAATGTAATAGTTACATCCCAAAATGGCTTTTATTAGCCAAATTTGATCCTTCCCCATCTCCTAGAGAATTATTTTGTGAGTGATTTTCATGAAGTTCCATGAAAGAAATCCCTTGTGAATAGTCCCAACATGATTTGTTCCCAAGGCCATGATGTTTTTAAAGCCTATGTGCCCTTGGGATCTTCCCCACCTAAATTCACCATGGATGTGTTTGCAAGGATCTTGCACATAGTGAGGCCTTTGTGACCATTTCTACACCCAAGCTAATGATAATTTGTGTTATGCATGATATGTAAATGATTAATGAACTTGGTTTGTCCTAGGCTTTAAACTAGATTTTCGATTTAAATTTCATGCATTCAACAAAGCAAGCTTCCCCTTTAGACTAAAGTTATTGCCATTTGACACAAGAATAGACCATTGCCAAAGGGACATGGCACACCTCAGCTCCAATTGAAATTTCAAGGCTTCCATTTTTCCATGAATACATTAAATTCCACCATAATTTGAATTTGTAATTAGTCTTTCTCTCTAACAACATAAAATAAAATAAGAATAAACTTCAAGATTTCACTCATGACCAATTGCAAAGGAGTGGACAGTGTGGGTACATGTGATCTAATCATGCTTGACAATGTTTTGGTTGTTCACTTGGTGATAAACATGTAGTTATTTCAAATAGTGGCTTAGCAAAAATGGGAGGTTTTTAATGCAGCAAGTCAACATGTTGTCCCAAAATGGGTTCCACATGAACCAACTACAATCCTTATTGGAAGGTTAGACCTCAATTTCGAAAGCACAACGATTTAATCTTTGCGTAGATTACCATTTTATGCCCATGGGTAATGACAAGATAGCCATTTGGAATTAGTGTTATGGATTATGTAGATATCTTTGTGCAATTATGATTTAACCCTTGTTGGTTCCATGTTTTCAACCATTGGAGGTTGGATGTGCAAATGTGGGATTTATTGTGCCAATGACCATGTATGTGACAAGTATTATTTTGTGTGTTGGTTATGAAGGAAACATGCTTGCTTACATTATTAGCCTTTATACCAAGTAGTAATGAGTGAACATGTTTACAACTAGTTCATGAATATTGAACCAATCTAATTTCCTCCCCTCCAACCTATATTTCATGTTTTTGAACATTTCCTTCAAGTTTTTAAGAATTATAGTGGCATTCATGTCATGGTTGGCATGTGGTATGTTTTGAGCACCTATGCACCACATGTAGATTTTTAGCACCCAAAATGCATCAACATAATCAAAGAATAACTTAATTGACATATATGTTGTATGGAGTTGGAAAAGTTGATTTGCAACCTCTTTCTTGGTTATGACATGTGTTAGATGTGAAGATGGGCATGATGCAACACCTTTTCTAGGTACACGACATCTCCCATTGCTTTGAAAATATGATAATGAACCATGGGGTCAATTATCTTCTTGCATGAGTGTTTGAACCATGTTTGGCAAACATGCAAAGTTTTCAAAAGAAGACAATTAACTCTAAAAAACACATCCTCCACATGAAACCAAACAATCTTGGAACTATTCAAATGTGATAGAATCAATATAGATGGAACGTTGACCCAAAGTTTCTTAGAATAAAATTTTATGGCTTTCCTTAGGTTTTTCCCTTACCTCCCTAGGAAAACTCCACTATATATCTAGGATCATGGCAATCCTAAATGAAACAATAGGTTGGGTTATTGGGTTAAAATCACACAAAACAGAATAAAAGATGTCCATTATGGTTTGCTTACTTTTAAACAAATTTATCGTTCAAAAAATAAAGTTAACAATCATGGAAAAAAAGGAGTAAAGAACAAAATATATAGTTGGTGTGATGCATGAAGGTAGTTACTCCATTACAACAAAAGGTGTCCCTATATGCCAAATGATTTCATTAGATTTTGAATGAATTCAATGGTCACAATGAATGTGACCTAGTGGGGATGTAGTGAATTCATTAGTCTAGTGAACTAGGACTAATGAACTAGACCCACATTTTGTAGTAGGGCTTGTATTTAAACGTTTTTAGACTTGTAGGCTATATTAAAAAGTGCAAATTCCCTTCATTTTTGTGACCTTCTTTCCACCACCACTATTGCCTTCCATGGCTGGAGTTTTTGTCTAGCACATAGCTGAAAAATAAATTAATAAATTAATAAGTCATATTATCAAATAAAATAACTAAAAGAAAAAATCAAAACGTTAAAAAACCACTTACATAATGTAATTATTGTCTTGCGGCCACTACTGCCAACCATTGCACCATCTTTGAGTAAGAGAATATAAGTAAACTTATTATTCTTACATTTTATAGTAGATATTAAAAGTTCCAAAAATTCTAATAAGTACATTCTTGTCCTTCAAAGTAATATTTCTCTAACTACCTTCCATGCATACTAAGGAATCATACAACAAAACTTTCTTTTTTTTCCCACCACATACACGCGCATGTATTGCTTCCCAAACATAATATAAAATTCTCCCAAAGTCTTTTTTTCAAACTAAATAAAAAATAATCAACCCCCTAAAAGATTCCCCACCACCCATAAATACACGAGTCTCCTTTATTCCTTTTTAAATTTCCATTTTTTATTTTTCAAAGTGAATTTACGGATTCACTTTTTAAAAGAATCTTTAAATCATCTCCTAAATTAATGGAAATATTTTTCACATGTTCATCCTCTAAAAGGAGTCATTAAAAAAATCCTAAAATAGTGAAAATAATCTTCAAATACTCCTACTTATTATTAATAAATTGGACTCATTACATGTTACCATAATAATAGGTTCCAAAATATAATTTGATGATTTTACCTTTGAGGTAATTCAAAACTAGTAATTATTGTTAGGTAACACTTGCACATTTGTTCCTAGGAAATTACCTCCCTTATATGTTTTCTTGATGGCATCTTCAAAGAATTGCAACCCTAACATGCCATCCTAATGGTTTGCTTGGGGAACAATCATCCTTGTGATTTGCTCGAGGAATTGCCACCTTGGCATGCATGTTAAAAACTTGTGTCTTCTACCTCCCCATGTAGCTTTACCATGGACATTTTAGGAACACCACTTTAGGCATGCATTGATGGGAATTTCCACATACATTTTCCTTGGATTAATTCCTTGGGAACTTTTTCCAATTTGCATGCAATCTCCCCTAGGCTTCACATGTGCATGATTTGTTTGGGGACATTCATCAAAAAAGGTAAATAATTACACTTGCTTAATGACATTGATATTTTCATTGGCATTGTCAATAATGAATGCATGCAGATTGCATTTAATCAAAATTTGTTAACTTTTTTTTTAATGTTGTCAATCATGGTTGGAGGTTTGTGCTCTTGTTCCAAGCTAAGAGGGTTCAAGCCATGGGAATTCCATTTTGCCAATTGTCAAAGACCATTAGTCTATATAATGGGAATCCAAACAAATATAACACAAATTATTTGGGAATCCCATGATTAGGGAAAGGTATAATGAAAACGTGACATTACCTTCTTATCATTTGTCTCAAATGTTGCATCACAAGCAATAACCTTTTGATGTTTAATATCCACCACGAGTTTTTTTTTTGTTAATATAAGGTCTTAATGTTGATATTAAATTTGAGCCCATACAATGTTGCAACAACTAATTCCTATTGAAAGTATAATAAACATTAAGATTTGCATCTACAAAGAACTTGATGTTAATTGTCATGCTTCGGTGGCATTCAAACACTCTAAAATAACATACTTGTCCACAACATTGTGAATATCATGTGAATATACAAAATGATTACATGTTCATGATTCTCGAATGGGGTTTTGCTTGAAGCAATGTTAGTTTTGGTTTGCCATAATTTGTACAACAAATAATGTTGTTCATGATCCAATCTTTGATAGTTTGACCCAAATGTGGTGCATATTGCAAGCGTGCACCCTTAAACATTGTGGCACCACATTCATGACAAAGACCACCTCAATTATCTACATGCTCCATATAATAATGATGGAGTAATGTAAGGTGAGTGTGACATAATTATGCCCAACTTTGAAGTCACATTGACATCTTGTCTTGATAAAATCATTGTGTGTTCACTTCACTTTCCTAGGGGTTAACTTGTTTTCCAATCCATGAGGTTGCACCATATTCACTACATGATTATCCACCTTCTCATCCTTGAATCCAAATGCACCATAATATGTCAATATTAAGAGGCAAATATCGACTCTAGATGTTTTAAGTGAACTAAGAAAAATTCATTTTTTCACCAAGTCATTTAGATTCACCATCTAGAAAGTTAGGTACTTTGAACCATGGAATGAACACATGTATGCACAAGACCTATAAAAGTTGCGTCCACTTATTTCTTTCTTGGCCCATCACAATTCACAGCAACAAAAACTATTGTTAAGAAGGTGCTATAAATCAAAGTACAAACATGCAACTTGTTAGATTTAGCACCTTAGCTCTTCACACATTAGCTACACTAGTGGTTTCATAGATTTGGCATCAAGTTTGCATTTGGTCATGGTTGCATTCACTCATAAGGAATGCCTTGAATGCAAGAATCCAACCCTTGATTATAAGGAATGCAAGAATGCAAGCTTACAAATGTGACAAGGAACAAAATGCAATGTGCAAACAAATGGAAGTAGGTGTGAATTTAGAACAATTGCAATTTCTTGGGAAGGTGTAAATGGATGGGGAAAGATTGATTTGGTGTTGTTGTCAAATTTTGGAATAATCATAATGACATGATTGTGTTGTCATTATGATTTCTATTCTTCCTTAATGAATGGATGGATGCCTATGTCTCCTTGTGGTAGTTATATTAAACCATTAACATTTGAGGAAAAGGATCATTATGATGAAAACCCTCCTAAGAATGCAAAATGAAAATTTGGATAAAACTTTAAACCTTGGGAACCATGTCAATTGTCATAATGCTTGCATGAAAATATGTGTAAAACTAAGGCTAGGGACACATAGGTTCTAGGAAATGACAACATGTCCTTACTGAGAAATTCATGGTTTCCAAGGGAAGAGAAACTTTCCTAGAGGAGGGGAGGTTGTTGTCCATTAAGGAAATCAAAGTTCCATGAAGAGAATATGTGTGTCGATGACAACATGCATTCTTCAAATGGGCAAGTTTTCTTCGACAATTGTTCCCTTGGGGAAACTACATTGGAAAGTTATTTTCGCTAGGGAAGATGATAAGTAACTTGGTAAGATGTCCCTAAGGAAGGATGGAAGGTTAGGAAGTTTAAGAGCCAAAAATTCAATATCTCAACCTCAGGTCTAAAATTTGCAAAATCACCTCCAAGAAATGTCACTCATTAAGGGCTTTCCAACATTACAAAGAGCTTGCCCCAATTCTTGTAAAAGATTTCAATTTGACTTCATTGAACTTTCTTTGACAAAATTGTTCAATATTCAATAACTCTTGCACCATCATAAGTCTAAACATTAGAGAACCACCTGAATGCACCCCTACTCATCAAAGGCTTTCCAACGGCACCAAGAACACAGCTAGGGCCACAATGGTTTGGGAGATATCATCATGACAAATGAACAAACAAAACAAACTTATCTTAATAGAGAGATTATCTGACTTCTACTGGAAAGAAGCAAACCATCTTTCAATTGGAGCACAAAATTTTTATATCAGTTTTTTCAATTGGAAGATAGTTTGCTTCTTCCCAGTAGAAGCCACCGTTCCTATATATGTTACACAACTCTTAAGGGAGAGAAAGTAAGGATTCAAGTCTAGTGGATTGTGCTATCAAGGTACATGGAGAAGATGCTGGTGAATTTTGTGCCCCAAAAGTACAAGGACTGTGAAAAAAAATGCTTCATTGATGGTGGCAAACAAGCATCTGGTGGCAAACAAGCATGACTGCAAGAAGAGGCTAATGAGTTGCACTGTGGAGACAGGAGCACAGAGAGCCTGATGGATTGCCCCATGTAATTACAAGGAGTGCAAAAGGAAACTACACCATTGAGCTTGTAGGTGGAGGGACAAGGAGTGTGAAAGGAAAAGTGTGCCATTGAACTTGTAGTCAGCAAGCAACCACCTGTAGATAGTTCACAATGAGTGCCCAGAGGAACTTCACTTGAGTATGATGCCCTACTTGAGCATGATAAGATTTTGAAAAAACACAAATGGGCATCAAAGGGCTTCACTTGAGGGTGAAGCACTTCTTGAGGACGAAAGTCTTTCTGCTGTTTCCTTGGCTTACAAACCATAGTGTGTGCAGGAAGATCTTCCCACTGAGAGCTCACCATATTTCAGGTCCCAATTGCAATTTGTTATTGGTATTGCATAATGAGTGATGATGAATGATTTTCTCTTTCATGATCACCACCCACTTGCTGTAATTCCAACACTTTCCAAGACCAAATTTAGTGTAGAATTCCAAATGGCAACTTGTTATCAAGAAACTGTTCTATAGAAGCTTCCCTCTTCTCAAGAGGCTTTGTGGCATGTTCTTGAGTAGGATCACACAGTGTATGAGACATTGAATGATGAATCAACATTGATTACCAAGTGAAAATGCGAAGCAATTTCAGAATGCACTTACAAGGGTAAGCCTATATTTCTTTCCCTGCAGACTTCTCCCTGCTACCCCCATTCTTCGCTTCTTCCCCCTCATCTTCTGGATTTCTTCACCCATATTTCGTGCATTTAACTAACCAACCCAGGATTAGCAACAATGGAATTTGCATCGCAAAACCAAGTATTGAACACCTGATTCACTTATACTTCTTGAGCTTACCATCCTCAATTGCCACAAACACTATCAAAAGTTAAAGTCCACAGAACACTTAAAAGCTTGCGAAGCTGAATTCTGAAATGATTTCAAGAATTAGGGGCAAGTATTTCAAACAGGGTTACATATCACAGCCTTTCTATTTTGAAATATTTGGATCCATCTACCTAGGTATCAAACTACATTCTAAATTTGTTGGCTACCATTTCAACCATCTCCATTTTGGGGATTAGGGTCAGACTTTTCATACATGTGGATTCTCTTGTCAGCAACAAAAACAGTTTTGGGTGGATCTCTAACCAAGCACCCCCTTGCTGCACAATCATTGATCAAATTGAACCCGTTAAGAACAACAAAAGCAACTAGGGAAACTGCACACAACTCTCATCTAGTGGATTTGGTTACTAAAGCTGTGAATTGTTCACTGCCAAATCGATCCATCTAATTACAATGCTGAGAGGAACTGAACATAAATCATATCACAACTTGCATGTGGATTTAGTTGATTCTCACCTGTAGAGTCCAAAACTTACAATTGAGCACATATTATTTCATCCACATATTTCCATTCCTGACAAGCTCCTCACCAATCAGAGTTCCCCATCTTCAGGTCAGTTGGTTTGGCATATACCCCGCCTATTTACCAAATTTTTCATTGAGCCAAGCAAATTGACTCCCATCAGAGTTTGAACTGCTGTTTGATTGAAAATTTGCGGTTGGAAAACATTGTCACCACAGATATTTCACCTGCTTCTTTATGGACGCACCTATCACCATAAAATGACCAGGAACTCATGAGGAACACCAAAACAACACTACCAAAAATGACCAAAGGGCTGGAACTTACACTTCACTTGCTTTCAGGCAATCTCTCCATATGGATCCAGATCCTGGGGACTGGGTCTTATGTCTTATTGAGCTTCCATGAAGGCCCCTGTAAGATGAAAGACTTGAATGATTCGGGGTGCAGCTGACAAACTCAGGCAAACAAAACTATTTTTCAGTCTCTCAGAGATTTGCAGAAAGATTACTGAATATTCACAGAGAAAAAAACCAAGTTTCACAAATGTCTTGTCAAATAAGCCAAGAGCAGGAGAGTCAGAGTGAGACACTGTCTCTGCACGTGATTTTTCAATCTCCTTTATCTAAGGTGACATTGTGATTCACAACACTCAAATTGGAAGATACAGATGGCTTCTCCCATGTGTCTACTAAAAGAACAAGTTACTGAGAATATTTGCAGTATTTAAATGGTCAACGCAGATGCAGCTTTGTCTCCTCCACTGCCGCCAACCCTATTGACAATTGATTGAATCTCTGGTAATTAATGGCAGCCCAGTTGGCTCCCATGAACCATCAGAATCTACAAGTAAATATCAAATCATGAACAACAGCAGGTGTACATTGGACAACTATTCAAGACTCTCAGTCTCCAATGAATTGACTACACATAGTCATCCAGGAGCATTTCAATGATGGGGATAAATAGTAGACACCAGTGACTAGCATCTTGGGAACAGCAGTGTGGCTTCATTGATGAAGCAGCACATTTTGCTTAGCCCTTAACAACAGAGGATAACTCCCACAAGCAGCGGGTGCATCTGTTTGGAAAGAGTTCCCTGGCATAAGACTAGCATGTCCCAAGTGGCAATTTTCCAGTCTCCCGAGACTTGGCCATGGTTGCCAAGTAGTTGATAACAAGAGATCATAACCCCCAGTGATTGTGTGTTCCCGCAAACCCTGGAAGCAGCCATTACTCCAAATGTAAGTACATGCATTCTGATGAGAACTGTGATTCAGAAATGCAGTTCAGAAATCCTCATATGGAAACAAGATCTATCACCCTTTGCAATTGCAGCATGTTTGATTTGGACTACTCAAAGCATTAAAACATCAGAAACTGATATTAGACACTGAAACCCAAGCTAGCATTAAGGAGCCACACTGCATGTAATGTATAGTGAGAAGTCCCAGCATGGGTTTTCTGTGATGACCAGGAACAGATCCAGTCTCAACGGATTTCCTGTGTTTCACTCAAAGGCAAAGTCCTCCTATCAAGCAATGACCCTGAGGCTAACATTAAGCAATGGCCATAGCAATGCATCTTGGAAAGACTGGTTCTGACTTCAACCTCTTTCTTTCTTAATGAAGCACTGATGACAGAGAGGGCACTAACCAATTCTCAAGGACCAGAACAACCAAATTTAATTTCTAGGTAAATTATCTGCCATAACTGGAGAAAACTGTGTAGGCCATACCCTGCCTCGCCTTTTGTGGCAGACCACAATCCAATAGCATGGAATTTCCATCCAGCAAGTACAACTTATCCACCTTGTACATATCTACCAAACATATCTATAAGATTGCAGAGAAAACTCCACAATAACACTTTGAAGGTAACTCTTCTATGTCAGTTCCAGCCAAAAAAATCAAACACAACTTCATCAGTTCCTGACAATAGGGTGTAGATAAGTATATAGTAATCAACGTATCTAGCAAACAGCACACTCTCTAATTACCATAACAAAATCTTCAGCAAGCCTGATGTTCCTTACAACAATCTCTACTGCAAGGTGCTGTAAATCATAGCCTTATGCAAATGAAATGATTTCAGCAACAGCCAGCTTTCCTGTCAACTCAGTATAACAATATGCCAAGGAGACAACAACAAAAAACTGACATCAAAAGTGGTTATTTGCCAACTCTGAAAAAGAGACTAACCTGAGTACAACCAGAGGTCTGCATGACTTCATCAGTGACACCTGTTTGGTCAAACTGCTCCCATAGGCCTGTAACTTCTGGCACATCAGCATCAATCTCTTCCATGGGATCAGTAATTTCTGCCACGGTTGGCATTCTACAGATCCGTTTGGAACTTAGCGGGCTAGGCATCTCAGCCAGCCTCTGTGCAATGCAGTTGATGGATTCTGCTTGAGCAGCTTCATCTTTCAAATCCTTCCGTCGTCTCTTGCTCCCTGCTGATGCTGCTACACCTGCATAGTAATTGCAGAAATACTCTTGATAGCCATACTTTCCAATACCTAATACCAGATACAAAGTCCTCATATACACTCAGGGTCCCCCATCCCAATTGAAATCTCACAATCTCAGTGATTCCATCATCAGTCCTGACCTGGCAGAGGTGTAATCCGGCTTGGCGCATTACCAGCAACTGAGGGGGCATTGGGGCTGACATCCAAGATTGTACCCAGACCACAATCACAAAGATTATCTGTCCCTGTGCTGCAGCGAGAGCAAGCGAATTTCCTGAAACACTTGTTGTACATGATCAGCTTCTTTACCCAGTCTGACAAAGACCTATATAAACAACTGTTCAAACACTCTGAAGGAAGAGGTACAAACATTATTGCAGACAACAAACAGAACTACTGGCAATAGGTTGATATGTACCACTTATGCAGCTTACAAAATGAAATGATTAGAGACAAAGCAACACAGCAGCATATTGTACCTGTACATATTGTCAACAAAATCATCCACCAAAACTGGCCATGCACCTGCAGTCAAGAACAAATGGAAAAAGAGAAATTTGTCACAGTTTCTACTTGAAAGCAATATAGTGCACTGTCATGTAATCTTGTCCATGATCACATGCAGCAACCCTGTGTGCAAAATCACAGACTAGGACCACCCCACTTCCATGCAGATTCTCCTGGAGTATTGTTAGTCCTGATACACACTAATTTCCCAAGACAGAAAACTACCTTCAGGGTCATAATTGCTGAGATCTTCATGAACACTGCGGCTGAACTCCAACACTTGGCGCCATGTATCCTCTGAAATCGCATGCCGCTGATGGACCTTCACATTAAGAAAACCAGGAGCCTCCAAACATATCAACAAAACTAGAAATGTTCCCCACACAAGACTTGCACAGGTTGCTGTTCCAAAAAGCCATTAGTACAGCAAGCACTGCCAAGAACATACTTTATGAAGTCACTCTACAACATACAAGACCAGGCAATATTAATTTACCTGGACAAAAGCACACCACTCATCAAGGAGTCGGAAACGCCCAGTCAAGGATAACCTCCAAGCATCTATGGCAGTACTCACCGCTGCAATAAAACAAGAATTCAGAAGCAAATCGAGACATCAAGATGAGAGCAAGGGTAGAAGAGCCCTGTCAGGCATAATTGCAACACATCTTCTGCTCCTTAATAAAAATTCAAAGCAGATCCAGGTTTGTTGACTTACAGATGCTTTTCTGGCCTCGCTCCCGGCACATGAAGAAGACAAAACAGTAGAATAATGTAAACCGGTGTGTATCCAGAAGCTGCCAATCCTTCTCAGAGTTAGACACTAAAAGCTGACAAAGCTCCAGAAAAAACTCCAGAATTATAATCTGGGATGCAACATCTAACGCTAGAAATCTTCTAGGTGCTCACTGCTTTCCTCAGGCAGAATACTGCAAATGGTTGAAAATTTTAAAAGTTCCTAGCTGCAGTAATAAACCAGAAAGTTAAGAAAATAGAAGTGTAGCAAGGAACAAGAGAGGGAGGTACCTCAGTCTGGAGATCAGAACACAAGCGACGAAGTCCATCAAACACGGCCTGCCTATATACACACACACACATTGATGCCCAAAATTGTGGATTTAGTTTAAAGGCATACAGAGGAATAGAGAGGAGGGCACAACACAGTTTCACTTCAGAAATCAAAACTCCACTGTTGCAAAAGATTGGATTGAGCCTTCCACACATCTGGCAGTGACAAATCCCATACCCTGTTAGACCCTGGGATTCAGCAAAAGCAGAAAGAGCAGCAAGTCGTGCTTTGATCCGACTGGGTGCCTCATCAGCTGTAGAAGTGTCTGCAACCAAACACAGGCCCCAACTTCATCCTCAACACATCTTATAGAGTGAGCAATTTCTTACAGAAACAGGCTTGTTTCAGGTTCATGATGAATCAATAAGTTCTAGCAAGTTATCAAAGGGACAAACATATGAGAAAATTCCAAAACCCTGATAGCAACAAACACTGATCTGGCTCAAAGGCTGTTTGGGCAGTGATATGATATAGATGACATCTGCAGCTGCCAGGAGCTCACCTTGAAAACTGAGTTATGTTTTCCAATGATGTTTGACCCCACTGCAAAAGGGGGATCATAGCTAAATATCTAGCAGGATAGATACCAAGAAGACCCTGATAGGCAACTATCTTTTATGCTGGCTACATGACACAATATAACTGCCTGAATTCCTAGTGGCACATGCCAATTTCAACCTCCCTGTTGGCAGAATCTTAATTGTAAAACTTAGACACCTTTTGCACTTTCAATTTTCAGTTTTAGTTTGTTGAAGAAGACTTTAGACATGTCTTCTAAGACTTCCACTGTTCGGATTCGTTCTAATTTCTTAACTAATCTCTGTTAAACTTGGGGGGGGGGGACGACTCTAGTATGTTGGAGGTGCTTGAACTACAAGGATCCTGGGATATGAATTCTTGGAGGATTACAGGCACCAAAGGGACGCAATTGTGAAGAAACGTTCCAGAAGAAGATGAGATTACCAAAAAAAAGCGAGAGAAACAAGCAAACAAACAAACTACTACATCATACCTGCATACTCCACGTACATATCCCACATGCGTGTATCGCCGCCCCCTCGCCCTGAGATTCGAGAAATTGGCATCGGAAGCATGGATTGGAAAAGACAAGGAGGCCACTGCCCTCTCATTCTCCAACAACAACAGTGGAGGAGGAGAATTCAAGCCCTTGACTTCAACAACCCTCCACCTGCTGCTGCTACTTGCTCCCCACAGCATTGACTCCACTCTCACCACTACCCTTCCTAAGCTTAGCAACATGTACACCACGGCCACACACGTACTTGAAACACCTTCCTCTTGTTGTTCTCCTCTTCCT
>Ga0116230_10002861_pt1 | contig 16681 bp, 13 predicted proteins | sample S1TSphfallax_3_FD_88678 | JGI IMG/M metagenome (GOLD analysis project Ga0116230, IMG submission 88678) | Host-associated microbial communities from peat moss isolated from Minnesota, USA - S1T2_Fd - Sphagnum fallax MG | ecosystem: Host-associated > Plants > Peat moss > Unclassified | place...
CGTCTGGACGCCTTGGGCCCGCCCTCACGAGCCGGGCCACCGGTTACGACGTGGTCTATGTGATCGAACTGGTCCTTCTCTTGGCGACGATGGCGGCCATCGGTCCGCTCGTGCGGCCACGCCGCGCTAATAACGACTTCAATCCCCTCAATTTTCCGGCCCTTGCCATGTGGCCTTTCGACATGGCGCCCCCAGGAGGTAGCGATGTACAACGCCTTTTTTTCCGGAGATATTGATGTCACGGAGATCGTTCTCACGGTCTTCGTGCTCTTTTTCACGGGTCTGATCGTCTATCTGCGCCGTGAGGATCGCCGTGAGGGCTACCCCCTCGAGGATGATGTGACGGGCGCGCTCGAGCCGCGGGGTGGCCTTCTGTTCGCGGCCCAGCCCAAGACCTTCATTCTCGCGCACGGCGACGTGATGAAGCCAAATGCGTCTCGCGACAGCGAGCACCTCGCATCCAGACGAACCTCACCCACGCCGGGCTCGCCGATTGAGCCGACGGGTGACCCCTTATTGGCTGGGATCGGACCAGGGTCGTTCGCCCGCCGGGCCAAGCGACCGGATATGCTCATCCACCACGGTGTAAAAATTGCGCCACTTCGCGCCGCGCCAGGATTTTCCCTGGACCCTAAAGACCCCGATCCCATGGGGATGACCGTTGTAGGCGCTGACGGCGTGGCCGCCGGGAGTGTCAGTGACGTGTGGATTGATCGTGGCGAGTACATGATCCGCTATATCGAAGTGGCCCTCACGACCGGCGGAAAGCCCGTCCTGGTCCCAATGCCAATGGTCGATGTCCAAAAAGCCAAAAAGACCATCAAGGTCGCGGCGGTTCTTGGCTCACAGTTCGCCAAGGCGCCGACGTTGGAAAGCCCCGACCAAATTACCTTCGACGAAGAGGAGCGCGTCGCGGCGTTCTTCGGCGGCGGTTATCTTTACGCCACGGCGTCCCGCACGGAGCCCTTACTATGAGCGAGCACGATTTCGAACCGATCCGCGGCCTCCCCGGCGATCTGCCCGCGGGCGAGACCATCCTTTGGCAGGGCGCGCCGGACTGGCGGGTGCTGGCGGGAGAAGCCTTTCACGTCCGCCTCGTCGGCGCCTATTTCGCGGCGATGCTGATCTGGCGGGTCACGAGCGCTCTGACCGCCGGCGGCCACGTCCAAGGGGCCATGGCCACAGCTGTTCAGGTCTCGCCCCTGGCCATCGCAGCCTTGGCCATTCTGGCCTTTCTGGCTTGGCTCAATAGTCGCACCACCGTCTATACGATTACCAACCGCAGGGTTGTGATGCGCTTCGGAGCGGCCTTCTCCAAGGCGATCAATATTCCTTTCGAGGTGATCGATAACGCGGCCGTAAAAACTCTGCGTGGCGGCGCGGGGGATCTCGCGCTCACCCTCAAGGCCCCGAACAAGATCGCCTTCCTGATGCTTTGGCCCCACGCCAGGCCCTGGAAGCTTGCCGCGCCGGAACCGACCCTGCGGGCGATCGCGCATGCCGATCAGGCGGCCAAAGTTCTGGCCGGCGCCATGCAAAGGCAAATGGCGGTCGCACCCAGCCTGTCGAAATCCCGGGCCGCCATCAACCTCGCGCCCATGCCCGGCGCTGAAGCCCACGCCGCGTGAATTGGAGACACAGATGAGCGCCATTGACGCAGAACCCTTTCCGCGCACGGCCTTGATCGCCATCGCCGCGGTCATGAGCCTCTCGATTGCCTTCGCGGGCGCGGCCCGTTTGACGGGATTTGGCTCCCAATCATTCGGAACCCCCGTGTCAGCTTCGAAGCCATCTCTCTCGGAAGACCTGAAGTTTTCCGACGAGGCGAATGGCTCGGTGAGCGTGAGGGACGGTCGAACCGCTGCTCTGGTCGCCACCCTGGCGCCCGGCACGAATGGCTTCGTGCGCGACGTCATGCGCGGCCTTGCCCGCGAGCGTCGGATGCGCGGCATTGGCCCGGCCATCCCGTTTCGCCTGACCCAATGGACGTCAGGCCAAGTCTATTTGGAAGATTTGGCTACCGGCCAGCGGATCGACCTTCAGGCGTTCGGACCGACCAATCGCGCCGCTTTTCTGCAGCTTCTCGCCCCTTCCGGCGCCAAGTCATGATCAAGCTCCCAACCTGGCGTCGGCGCGCGCGCCAGACCTTGTGCACCATCAACGTGGAGTGCTCGGCCAGCAGCGTCCATGCCCATGTGGAGTTGGATGACGCCTTGGCTCTGCAGCCTGGGGACCGGGTCAAGGTCCATGGCCCGGCGATCCAGGTGAGCTTTGGGGAGCGCATGATGCTGCGCCGCGAGGCGACGGTGGAGCAGGCCGGCTTTCTCGAGAGAGCCTGGGTGCGACTCGCCGCCCATTTCGAACTCGCCGAACTTTATGAAGTCAGTTTCACCCCAGGGAGGCTCCTGTGAGCACCGCCACACTCGAACGGCCGGTCGAAAGGCGGATCGGGGAGACAACCCGGATCGCCCAAAAGGACACGGTGCTTAGCCCGCGTTTCTACACCACCGATTTCGCGGCCATGGACAAGATCGATGTGACGCCCGTGCGCCGCGAATGGGACTCCCTGATCGCCGAGATGGCGAGCGATCCCAATCGTAATCATTTCAAGCGCACCGAGTCCTTCGGCGCCGCGCTGGAGGGCCTTTCGCCGGAGCTACGCAAGGAGTTCATCGACTTTCTCGTGAGCTCTCTCACGGCGGAGTTTTCCGGCTGCGTGCTTTATGCGGAGATCGCCAAGCGGGTGGACAACCCCGACATCAAGGCGCTGTTCAAATATATGAGCCGCGACGAAGCCCGACACGCTGGATTTATCAATGAGTCCTTGAAGGATTTAAATATCGGGGTCGACCTTGGCTTTCTCACCAAGACCAAGAAATACACATTCTTTAAGCCGAAGTTCATTTTCTACGCCGTCTACCTGTCAGAGAAGATCGGCTATGCACGCTATATCTCTATCCACAATCAACTTAAGCGCCACCCTGAGCTGAGATTCCATCCGATATTCGACTGGTTTAAGGAGTGGTGCGCCGACGAGTTTCGCCATGGCGAGGCTTTTGCGCTGCTCATGCGGGCGGACCCGAAACTGCTGCGCGGCCTGAACGCCTTGTGGGTGAAGTTCTTCCTGCTCTCGGTCTACGCCACCATGCACGTGCGCGATCATGCGCGGCCGGCTTTCCACGCGGCCTTGGGGCTCGAACCCGAGACATATGACTATCAAGTCTATCGGATCTGCTCCGAGATCTCGAAGCAGGTGTTTCCCATGACCCTGGATATAGACAATCCGAAGTTCCGGACCGGTTTCGCCCGTCTCGCGCGGATCACCGCGGCCATGTCGACTGCCGGAACCGGAGTTTCGGGCGTGGCGAAGAAGGTCGGCCTCGGCCTTCAGGCGGCCTGGACCCTCGTGGGCCTTTACCTTCTGCCATCGGTCCGCAATGACGCGCCCGTCAATGTGCGCCTAGTGCCGGCTTGGTAGGGGAGCGCAGCCTTATGACCCTCCCCGCCATCGGCGCCGCTGTCATCTACACCGTCATGTTCTGGTGGGTCAGCACGGGTGTCATTCTCTGGCTCGATCGTCTCCCGCGGACGACTCATCGCTGGAGCCTTATCGGCGCTTCCGCCGTGGCCGCCTTGGCGGTCTTCGGCCTTATCGCCAATGACGCGACTCTCACGCCGATGGGCGCGGTCTTAAGCTTCAGCTGTGCGCTCGCGGTCTGGGGGTGGCACGAGCTCAGCTTCCTTACCGGCCTGATCACCGGTCCGCGAACCACGCGCTGCCCGCCGGACGCCAAGGGTTGGCGGCGATTCAGGCTCGCGGCCTCCACCCTGATCTATCATGAGTCCGCTCTGGTCCTGACCGCGGGGCTGCTCTTCGCCGTGACCTGGGGCGCCCCCAATCAGATCGGCGCCTGGACCTTCATCATTCTCCTGGTAAGCCGCCTTAGCGCCAAGCTGAACATCTTCCTGGGCGTGCCCAATTTTAGCGACGTCTTCTTTCCCGATCATCTCCGCTATCTCGGGAGTTATCTGCGCAAGAGCGGTGTCAGTGCGCTCTTTCCGATCTCGCTAGCTGCCGGTTGCGCGCTCGCGGCGGCGGAAGCGGTGCGGGCCTTGCATCCCGGGGCGGCGGCTTTCGAAGCGGTGGGCTTTTCCCTCCTTTTCGCGCTCACGGCTCTGGCCATTGTTGAACATGCTTTCATGGTGCTGCCTGTGGCGGACACCGCTCTCTGGCGGTGGGCGATGCCCGCCGCCAAGACCCCCGATGGCCCGGCTCTGGATCTCTAGAGCGCCATGCCGATCACCCACGCACAGCACGAACTGGCGGCCCGCCCCAAGATCCGGAGTGGGACTAAAAGACGCTCTAAAGGGAGTTTGACGTGAGCATGTACGAGACGTTCTTTCGCGACCAATTGACTGGCCTCAAGCAAGAAGGCCGCTACAGGGTTTTCGCGGATCTGGAGCGGAAAGCGGGTAGCTTCCCCGGGGCCACGCGCCACCATGACGGGAGCGCGTCCGACGTCACCGTCTGGTGCTCGAACGACTATTTGGGGATGGGGCAAAATCCCAAGGTTCTCGCGGCCATGCATGAGGCCCTGGACAGATGCGGCGCGGGAGCCGGCGGCACGCGCAATATCTCCGGCACGAACCACTACCACATCCTGCTTGAGCAAGAGCTGGCCGATCTCCACCACAAGGAAGCAGCCCTGCTTTTCACCTCGGGTTATGTGTCGAACATGGCCGCGCTCAGCACCCTCGCCGGGCGTCTGCCTGATTGCGTCGTTCTCTCCGACGCGTCCAACCACGCCTCGATGATCGAGGGCATCCGGCACAGCGGCGCCGAGCGGATCATCTTTGCGCATAACGACGTGGCGGACCTGGAGCGGAAGCTGGCGGCCCTCGACCCCGCGCGACCCAAGCTGATCGCGTTTGAGTCGGTCTATTCCATGGATGGCGACATCGCCCCGATCAAGGAGATCTGCGACGTGGCCGACCGCTACGGCGCCATGACCTATCTCGATGAGGTCCACGGGGTCGGCCTCTACGGACCGCGGGGCGGCGGCGTCGCCGAGCGGGAAGGTCTGATGGACCGCATCACGGTGATTGAAGGCACGCTTGCCAAGGCGTTTGGCGCCATGGGTGGCTATGTGGCCGGCTCGGCCGCCATGTGCGATTTCATCCGCAGCTTCGCCTCGGCCTTCATCTTCACCACGTCCCTGGCGCCGGCTATCGCGGCGGGCGCCCTGGCCAGCATTCGGCACCTCAAGCAAAGCCAGTTGGAACGGGCGCGCCAGCAGAACCGCGTCGCCAAGCTGCGGCGCGAGCTCACCGCCATAGGAATTCCCTGCCTGCGCAACGAAAGCCACATCATTCCGGTGATGGTGGGCGATCCGGTGAAGTGTAAAATGATCAGCGACTGGCTGCTGGATAATTACGCGATCTATATCCAGCCCATCAATTATCCCACTGTTCCGCGGGGAACCGAGCGCCTGAGGATCACCCCATCTCCTCTGCACTCTGATGCGGATATCTCACGCCTCGTAACCGCCCTCTCGGAACTCTGGTCCCATTGCGCCCTGAGCCGGTCGGCCGTGGCCGCCTGAACCTGAGCTCTGATCGATTGCCGACTGACGACATCTCCCTCTCGAGGGGTGGACCTGGTCGGCGCCGCTGATCTTCAAGGAGCCCCGGCTCGCCAAGGACGTGAACTCATGAAGCCGGGAGCGAGCCTGGAGCAGGTTCTGGCCGAGGCTCTTATCGCCGACGGCGCGCGCGGATCGGCCGTGGCGTCGGCGGTGGGCGAGATGGCGCGAGCCGCTGTCTCCCTGGCGCGCCTTATTGAGCGACCCCCACTGGATGGGAAGTTGGGCGCGGCCGCGGGCGGCGTGAACAGCGATGGCGATGCGCAGAAAAAACTCGATATTCTCGCGGAGGCGCTGTTCTCCGACGCCCTGCGTCGCGCGCCTGTCGGCGCTTATCTCTCCGAGGAAATTGAGGAGGCCATCCTCCTCGATCCGGCGGGCCTCCTCGCCGTCGCCATCGACCCTTTAGATGGCTCCTCGATCATCGATGTGAACGCGCCCATCGGGTCTATCTTCTCGATTCTTCCCATGATCCCCGAGGCGGCCCATGATGCTGCGGCGGCCTTTCGTCAGACCGGCCGGGCGCAACTCGCGGCGGGTTTTTTCGTCTATGGCCCCCAGACCTCCCTGATCCTCTCCACCGGTGGCGACGTCGATCTTTTCGTCCTTGACCGCGAGGGGGGCGACTTTCTCCTGGTGGAGAGCGATTTGGCCATTGCGCGCGGACACCCTGAGTACGCCATCAACGCTTCCAACGCTCGCCACTGGAACGAGCCTGTCCGGCGCTACATTGATGATTGCGTCCGGGGCGCGGAAGGGCCGCATGGGCGCGACTTTAATATGCGCTGGATGGCGGCTCTTGTGGGTGACGCCTACCGTATCTTCGTGCGCGGCGGAATCTATCTCTATCCGGCCGACAACCGGCCCGGTTATGAGCGCGGGCGTCTTCGCCTGATCTATGAGGCCAATCCCATGGCCTTCCTTGTGGAGAGAGCGGGGGGACTGGCGACGGATGGGATCAACCCCGTCCTCGATATTGTCCCGGAGGCCATGCATGACCGCGCGCCCCTCGTCATGGGCTCGGCTGACCAGGTCGAGTTTGTCCGCCGATATCATCTTGAGCTGTCGCCGCCGAACCGGGAGTCACCCCTGTTCGGGCGTCGCGGCCTTATTCGCGGTTAGGGACCCCCGCCCATGTCCGTGCAGCACCCGATCATCGCTATCACCGGCTCGTCCGGAGCGGGCACCACGTCTGTTCGCAATACTTTCGAGCAGATTTTTCAGCGCGAGCATATCAAGGCTGTCTATATTCAGGGCGACGCCTTTCATCGGTTCAATCGCGTCGACATGGCTAAAAACATGGCCAAGGCGTCGGCCGCCGGTAACACCCACTACAGCCACTTTGGCGATTATGCGAACCTGCTCCCGGAGCTGGAAGCGGTTTTCAAATCCTATGGCGAGACGGGCGGCGGTCGTACGCGCCATTACATCCACGATCGCTTTGAGGCTGAAAAATACGGTTTTGAGGCTGGCAACTTCACCGATTGGGAGCCCTTCGAGGAGGGGTCGGACCTACTGTTCTACGAGGGCCTCCACGGGGCTATCATCACCGATGAGGTCAACCTCGCCCGGCATGTTGACCTCAAAATCGGTGTGGTGCCGGTGATCAATCTCGAGTGGATCCAGAAGCTGCATCGCGACAAGGCCGCGCGCGGCTATAGCGCCGACGACATCACCGACACCATTCTGCGCCGTATGCCCGACTATATTAATTTCATCTGCCCGCAGTTCAGTGAAACGGACATCAACTTCCAGCGGGTGCCCACTGTGGACACCTCCAACCCTTTCATCGCCCGTTGGATTCCCACCGCCGATGAATCTATCGTTGTCATCCGCTTTAAGAGCCCCCAGGGCTACGACTTCTCTTATCTGCTAGCCATGATCCAAGGCAGCTTCATGAGCCGCGCCAATTCCATCTGTATTCCTGGCGGCAAGATGGAGCTGGCCATGCAGCTCATTCTCACCCCGATGATTCTCAAGCTGGTGGAGCGCCGACGCCGGAAAGGCGCGTATTCCAGCTGATTATGCCGCCTCTTTCTGGCTCATCCTGGGCGACCGGGAGGTCAATGCCCCGGCAGGACTGATCGCTCTTTCGGCGGCGCGGCGCCCCCACCGCGCACGGCGGCCACCAGCGCCGCATCCAGAGGCGGGGCATGATTTCCCCAGGACGAACGGACATAGCTCAAGACGGCCGCGATATCGGCGTCGGAAAGATCCTCGCTGAAATTCGGCATGCCACCACGCCCGTGAAGCAGCACATAGGTCGGATTCTTGGGATCTCCCACCACGAATGGATCGCCTGCCAGGGCGGGGAAGGCGCCCTTAACGCCAAGTCCGGTGAGCTGGTGACACGCCGAGCAATTTTGCGCGAACAGCGTCGCTCCCGCGGTTTGGGCTTTCGCCGACGTCCCCAGGGCGAGTGCGCTAAAAGCTAGCGCGACAAGCCTCTTCATGCCGCGGCCATCGCCCGTTTGTGGAGCTTGGAAATCTGCGACCAAGCGGACTCGATCCCGCCCTCCTGCCAGCCGGTGATATAGCTTAAGTGCTCGCCCGCGAGATAGAGCCGCCCCTGAGGCTCGAGCAGTTTTGGATAGTATTTGGCGCGACCTTCCTCGGTCCATTGCGCCCAGCCGCCCATATTGAAGGGAACCCGGTGCCAGGCGATGGAGAAGGAACCATCGTTGCTGTCGGTATATTCGGGGAACACCTTCTGTCCCACAGAGAGGGCATAATCCCGCCGGCCGGCCAGGCTCATCGCGCTCACCCGCGCCGCCGACGCGCCCTGGGGATAGAAGCCCAGGACCACGCCCTTCTCTCCCAGCCATCCCGTGGACGGGAGGCTGATGACGTTCACGCCAGGGTCGTCGACATAGACGTGGCCGCCGTAAATCTGGTGATTGTCCTCCCAGAACCGGGTCTTCATCTGCAGACCGATCTTGCAGACCAGGGCATAGGAGACGCCGGTGATGGCTTCCTTGAATTCGGGCGTGACGTCGAGGTCAATGCCACGGAGGACCGAAAGGGGGATGGTGCAGACACAATAGTCGCCGGTCACCGTGCCCTTCTGGCCGTCCGAATCCGTATAGGCCACCGTCACCTTATCCGGCGTCTGGCTGATCTTCTCCACCACGTGACCAAGCCGGATGATCGGCTTTAAGTTGCGAACAAAGCCGGCCGGAAGCTGGTCCATTCCCCCGATGGGTTCGAACATGGTGTGCTGCATGTCCAGGCTGCCCACGGATTGAAGGGTCCGCCAGGTTTGGGAATGCAGAATGTCGGTGAGCTTATGGGGCGTTGAGGGGACGCCGGGATCGAGGCCCGCGCCAGGATTCTCATCCATGCCGCGCCCGTCGGTTCCGATATATTTGAAATCGTCCTTGGTCAGATAGCCTTCGCTGCGCAGGTAATCGAGGAATAGCTCCTTATCGCCCGGCGCGAATTCCGCGTCCAAGGCGCCCTGACGCACTTGCTTGGCGAGAATTTCGTTGGCGTAGCCTCGTGTGTCGGCCGTGATCTCCTGCTTACGCACAGGCCGCCCCGCGAGTGGACCCGTCCCCTTGTCGAATTTGATGTAGGAGTGCTCGTTCTCGTTGTTGAAGAGCTCGAGTCCCACCTTGAATTTCTTGGCGTAATGAAGATAGCCGCGGTGGGAGTAAGGAATGCGCCAGGGACCCGGATTGATATAATAGCCCTCATCGAAGTCGCAGACCTGGGGCTCACCCCCGAGTTCAGTCAGCTTGGTTCCCTTCCGGGCGGTGTAGGATCGCCCGCCTACCCGGTCGCGGGCTTCAAGAACGGTGACGTCATAGCCGGCGCTGCTTAGCTCATAGGCCGAGGTAAGGCCGGCCACGCCTGTTCCCAGAACGATAACCTTTTTGCCGGCTCCGCCACCGGTCAGGTTCGGTGGGGCCGTCGCGGCCGACGCGATCCCAAAGCCCAGGGCGTCCATGCCCGCCATCATAAGGGCGGTTCCGCCCCAGCCCTGCAATTGCTGCAGAAAATCACGCCGGCTGAAGGCCGCGCCGTTGGATTCTGTGGCCATGGAACTCCCTAACAAAGCGCCGTCAAACGAGGGCTTTCGAGAACGAACCGCAGGATGGCGGAAAGCTCCGGTGAGGGGGCTTTAGCAGTCAGGAACACCCCGTCAACGGACGATGCCCCTGATCGCCCCAGGCGCCGCAACAAGCTCAAATGCCAACCCTCCCAGGCTCAATTCCTGGGCGCCCCCCGTGTTTATTGACCCTCACCGCGCCAGGTCCTTAGGGCAGGCCCCAAGGCCTCTTCGAGCGGGCCGAGCCACGGTTGGAAGCGCCGCCAGTGATCCAGACCCTCGCGGAAAATCGGCCGGCGGACCTGTTCGGAACTGACCGTGCGCACGGCGCGGTTGGTCTGATGGAATCGCAGGCACCCCTCCTCAAAGGGCAGACCGCAATAGGCCAGGAGGCTTTGTACCTGGGCCTCGGTATCCTCCACCAGATCCTCATAGATCACGCGATGGACCCGCCCGGGCAGCACGGCGTCGTAATGGGCCATCAGGTCCACATAGTCCCGGTAGTAGCGGCCGAGCTCTCCCAAATCGTAGGAATAGGCGTGGCCCTGAGCGAAGTGCTGTTTGAAGCTCGAGAAGCCCGCGGCCATGGGGTGGCGTCTGGCGTCGATGATCTTGGCCCGAGGCAGGATCAGGTGAATGAAGCCCACATGGCGGAAGTTGTTGGGCATCTTGTCGATGAAGAAAGGCCGCCCTGAACGCCTTTGCACACGCGTTCGTTCGAGGTAGGCGTCGCCCAGACGCGCCACCTCCCGGGCGTCCAAGTGGTCTAGCCCCTCCGGATAGGCGAGAGCTCCTTCACCGCCCAATCGTGACGCCAAATGTCCGATGTCTGGCAACTCCATGGTGCCTTCCACCGACGAATGGCTGGCGAGGATCTGCTCCACCAGGGTCGAGCCGGATCTCGGCATGCCGAGAATGAATATTGGGTCGTCCGCTTCGCAACCCCAGTGCGTGCGGGCCGCGAAGAAGGGCGCTGTGAAGACGCGCTTCGCCCTGCCCATGAGTTGCGAGTCTTCATCCGGATCATAACCTTCCGCCCGGGGATGCAGCCGCGCCCCCTCGGCGTAATGGGCGAAGGCGGCGGCGTCGTCCGTGCCGCGATCCTCAAGGGCCTTGCCAAGGGCAAAATGCAGATTGACTCTGTCGTCGAGAGCGAGATCGGGGCGTTCAAGCTGTCGGGTGATCGCCGCCTCATCCCCCGCCGAAAGCGGCTCCGCCTTCAGATCGGCCAGGCTCCAATAGGCCTCGCCCAGGGATGGTGAGAGGGTGATGGCCTTCCGATAGGCCGCCACGGCCTCCGGCCGCCGGCCCACCATCCTCAATGCATGGCCCTGATTCACCCAGAGCCGCGACTGTCCAGGCAAGGTTTTCAGGAGTTCGTCATAGGCAGCTATGGCCTCGTCAAACCGGCCAAGCCCCGAGAGGCACGCGGCGCGCAGATTCAGATAGACGATGGCGCCCGGATCCTCCGCGAGTAATGTCTCCACTTCCCCCAGGGCCTCGGCAGGTCTCTGCTGCCGATAGAGACAGTCGGCGAGCGCCAGTCGCGTTCCCGCATGGCCGGGCTCCATCGCCAGGGCCTGGGTCAGCAGGACCTCGGCGGGCGCTAGACGTTCGAGACGACGAAACGCCTCCGCCATCAGTCGCACCGCGCCCACGTGCCGGGGGTTGGCGAGAATGATCTCTCGCAGCCGCTGCTCGGCCTCGCCAAGGCGGCCGCCATACAAGGCGTCTGCCGCATGCGCCAGTATGGGGTCCCGAACGCTGGCCCGGTCGTGCGCCGTATAGGCCGCCTCGGCGCCAGGATTGTCGCCCTGTGCAAATAGAACGTCGCCTAGGGCGCGCCAGGCCTCGGCCAGATCGGGTTTCAGGGAGACTGCTTGGCGCAGCGCCGCCTTCGCGTTCGCGCTTTGCCCGAGGCTCAGTAAGGCGACGCCGAGTTCATATTGCGTGTGGGCCGCGCGGGGGAAAGCGGCGGCCAGGGGCCGAAGAATAGCGAGGGCGCCGCGTGAATCCCCCTGTCGGCGGCGGGCCGAGGCGAGGATCAGCCGCGCGCGTGGGTCCTGTGGCAAGAGGCGAAGCACGGCTTCCGCCTCCCGTTGGGCGGTGACGGGGTCGGTGGCCAGAGCCGCGGAGGCCCGGGCGACCGCCGCGTTGAGCGTCGTCGGATCAGCCAGCGCCATGCGTGAATCTCCGGGCTGGCGCCAAAAACAAACGCCCCACCCACTTAAGGGCAGGGCGCGAGTCATTGGAAGATGGCGTGGCGGCTAGCCAGACGCCGGCTAGCCGTTCAGATCCTAGAACGTGTAGGTCGCCCGGCCATAGAAATAGCCGCCATTCTGGCCCCAAGGCGCGGTGCCGTAGGGCAGATGGTAAACGAGCCCGCCGTCCAGAGCTTGACCCGTGGCGCCAAGCGGCATGAGGGGCGGAATCTGATTGAAGAGGTCATTTGCTCCGACATCGAGTTTGAGGTTCTTGGTGACCTTATAGCCGATATCGATATCCGTAATCGGCGTGACCGGAACGGTTTCGTTGAAGTAGGCGCTGAGGGTCGGCGCATAGCCGAGCTCGGACGTCTTTCCATAGATCGTCTCCCGCAGGTTCACGCTGAACGGCCCTTTGGTCCAAAAGGCCTGGAGGATGATCTTTTCGCGCGGGAGCGCCGTCGTGAACTCGCTCGCGCCAGCGACGCTCAGCAGTTGGGTCTGATTGAAGCCCAATGCGGGGATGGTCACGTAGGCGAAGGAGGGGATGGGATCGATATGGGTGATCTGGGTCTTGTTGTAGTTAAACCCGATATTCCAATCGACGTGGCCGTAGTCGGCGAAATCCGAAGCGTAGTTCCAGGTCGCTTCGATCCCGTTGGTGGTCGTATTCATGCCGTTGACGAAGCTGGAAACGGAGACGTTCGTCAGGCCGGCCGTGCTGATACCCCTCCCGGCGACCGCATTAAGAACTGACTGTGAGATGACGTCCACGGCGGGCGTATAGCCGGCGGGGCAGGTGACGTAGGACACGTTTACCGGCAGGACCGCGCCGGTATAGCCGGCCGGATTGCATTCCTGCGCGCTGCCCGTGAACGGGCCGGCATTGAGGATGCGGGCATGCAGGATGATTTGGTAGGCGTCCAACGTGAACTGCATGCGATCCATCGGATGTGCCACAAACCCCACGCTGTAGTTGATCGAGGTTTCGGGCTGCAAAGCGTTAAATCCGGCGGCCTGGGCCGCGGCGGAGTTCGGCGGAAGCTGGCCGCCCACCGATGTCGGGCCGACGTTGACGCCCGAATAGTACTCCTCGGCGAGGGTCGGGGCGCGGAAACCGTCGCTGATCGTGCCGCGAACCGCGAACTTCGGACTGAAGTCGTAGCGAACCGTCACCTTGCCGTCCTTGGTGCTGCCGAAGTCGCTATAGTGTTCGTAACGACCGGCCAGATCGACCTTCAGATTCTTGATCGGGTTCGTGGCGATATCGAAATAGCCAGCATAATTGACCCGGGAGTAGCTGCCGGCGTCCGTCGGGGCATAGCCGGCGAAAGACTGGGAGCCCGTGCCGTAATAGGATTCGGGATCGCCCTGGCCAATAGCGAAGGTGTCCCTGCGCTCCTCAAAGCCGAAGGCGACATTCAAAGGCGCCGCCAAGCCGACATTGAAACTCTTGTCGATATCGAGGGTATTCGTCCACTCCGTGGCGTCGAAATTGCCGTCATAGATGGTGTGGAGGCCGTAGTTCACGGGGGTGGCCGATGCGGCTTGAAGGGTCGCGAACTCGCTCACGTTCGCCGTGTCGATAACGTAAACCTCGGTGTGATTTCCACCATAGGTCGACGACAGATCCCAGTTCCACCCGGCCAGCACGCCCTTGAAGCCGCCAGTGACGGAGTAGTCGGTCTCGTCGAATTTTTCTTTCGGATCGAACCCGAATGGGATCGCGTAGACAGTGTTCCCCGTAGACGTCACGCCGGCCACCCGATCCGGGGTCCGATAATTCTCGAAGTGCTGCGAGGTATTGTAGGAAAAATTGCCAAAGCCATAGAACTGAATGGCCGGGGTGACGTCGTACCCAACGTTGAAGAAGGCGTTGTAAATATTGTATTCTGGGTCGCCGTAGACGCGGTTCAGATAGGGGAAGTTGGTCGCCGAGGCCGAATTCGAATTGGGATAGGTGAGGCCCGGGAGAGAGGCCCCGTTAGAATCGGTGACCCGCGCGTCACCAATGCCCAGAGTGGAGAAGTCGTGGTAGCGCTCTTCAAGCGTGATGTTGAGGAAGCCCTTGTCCCCCAGATTGAAGCCCTGATTGTAGGAGACCGCGCCGCTGGCGCCCTGGCCATTATAGTATTCGCCGCCGGTGGCCGTCATTGTGCCGCCGCTGGCGTTCTTCTTGAGGATAATGTTGACGACCCCGGCGATGGCGTCGGTGCCGTATTGGGCGGCCGCGCCGTCGGTCAGCACTTCGATGTGGTCGATAGCGCCGACGGGGATGTAGTTCAGGTCGGTCGTCGCCGAGCCGGAATAGGCGCTGCCCGTGTCCACCGCGAGGTTTGACGTCGGGTGGCGGCGCTTGCCGTCCACCAGGACGAGAGTGTCATCCGGACTAAGGCCGCGCAGAGCCGCCAGGATGTGAACCGCCTCGGCGTCGCCGCCGTTGGTCTGTATGTTAAGAGACGGAACGGCCGATGTCAGAGCCGTCGCCAAGTCCGCCGCGCCGGTCCTGAGGAGCTGTTGTTTGCCGACAAGCTGGATAGGGGCCGAGCTGTCGGCCGCCTTTACACCGGTCTCGCGGGTGCCCGTGACGATGATTTCCTCGACGCTGCTGGCAGCGGGTGCGGGAGCGTCTGGCGCCGCCTCGGCGGCATGCAAGGCGCCGGCAGACGCCAGAAGTGCGAACAAGCTCGTGCCCGCCATCAGACTTTTCATGTACTCAATTCCCCTCAATGTTGAACCGGCGTTCGTTCTTGACGCCTCTTGATCCCGGAAGAGCCCACCCTGTCCGAAGCGCGATCATTGGGTCGTCACGCTCACGTCACAAATCTGGCAAAGAAACGGACCGAGGGGATTTCAAAAATAATTCATCGCGATTGCGGAGTTGAAACATTTTCGCGGGACGACCTCGCGGGGTGGCTACCAGATCGCCGTCGGCGATGGCCTTCGGCAGTACGCCTTTCGCCAGGGGGTTGGTCTAATATTTTTGTAAATACAATTGGTTGTGCGGTGTGGGGCGTCGACGATCCGCTGTCCCGCACGATTTGCTTGCGCGAGCGTCGTTGATGGGCTCGGAGGGTAAGGGGTCAGCACCATCGACTTCGGCGGCCTGACGCGAATGGAGGCAAGGCGCCTGCGGATCATGCAGACTTCACGCCTTTTGCCGCCACCGCTAGGCCTTGTGGCTTGGCCGGCCGACGCGGAATAACAGGCCTTGCGAGGTGATCGAGCGGCCAGCCGGACCCCAGCTGGCCGCAAGAGGCTTAGAAAGTGTAGGTTGCCCGGCCGTAGAAGTAACCGCCATTCTGGCCCCAGGGGGCGGTGCTGTAGGGCAGGTGGAACACGCGACCACCATCGAGGGACTGGCCCGTGGAGGCCAGCGGCACCGTGGGCGGGATCTGATTGAACAGATCATTCGCGCCAACATCGAACTTGAGGCTCTTGGTGACCTTATAGCCGATGTCCAGATCAGTGATAGGCGTGACGGGGACAGTCTCGTTGAAGTAGTTGCTGAGGGTCGGCGCATAGGCCAGTTCAGATGTCTTGCCGTAGATAGTTTCCCGAAGATTTACGCTGAAGGGACCCTTGGTCCAGAACGCCTGCAGAATGATCTTTTCACGCGGCAGGGCCGTGGTGAACTGGCTCGCGGCGGCGATCCCCAAGAGTTGGGTCTGATTAATGCCAAGCTGCGGTATGACCTCATTGGCAAAGGCGGGGATGGGATCGATCTTGGTGATCTGGGTCTTGTTGTAATTCGCCCCGATCGTCCAATCGATGTGGCCGTAGTCCGCGAAGTCGGAAGCGTAGTTGAAGGTCGCCTCGATGCCATTCGTGGTCGTGTTCATCCCATTCACAAAGCTGGAGATGGAGATGCTTGTCAGGCCGGCCGAGCTGATGCCCTTGGCCTGCACCGCGTTCAGAATCGACTGCGAGATGATATCAACCGCGGGTGTATATCCGGCGGGGCATCTCAAATAGGAAACATTGGTCGGTACAGTGGCGATGGTGAAGCCGGGAGGATTGCACTCGGCATTGATGCCGTTAAAGCCGCTGGAATTCAGAATTCGATCGTGCAGGATGATCTGGTAAGCATCCAGGGTGATCTGCATGTTGTCCAAGGGGTGGGCGACAAATCCGACGCTGTAGTTGATCGATTTCTCAGGTTGCAGAGATGAGAAGCCGGCGTTCTTGGCCGCAGCGGAGTTGGGCGGAAACTGTCCGCTCGCCGAGGTCGGGCCCACATTGATGCCCGAGTAGTATTCTTCGGCCAGCGTCGGGGCCCTGAAGCCGTTACTCAGAGTGCCACGAACCGCGAACTTTGGGCTGAAGTCGTAGCGGACCGTGACCTTGCCATCCTCGGTGCTGCCGAAATCGCTGTAGTGCTCGTAGCGACCGGCGAGATCGACATGCAGGTTTTTGATGGGGTCGGTGGCCACATCGAAATAGGCCGCATAGTTCACGCGCGAATAGCTACCCGCGTCCGAGGGCGCATAGCCAAAGAACGACTGGGTGCCTGTGATATAATAGGACTCGGGATCGCCCGATCCGATGCCATAGGTGTCCCGACGCTCTTCCACGCCCACGGCGATGTTCAGGGGCGCGGCCAGGCCGACATTAAAGCTCCTGTCCACATCCAGGGTGTTGGTCCATTCCGTAGCGTCAAAGTTGCCATCATAAATAGTGTGAAGGCCATAATTGACCGGGGTCGCCTGGGCGGCCTGAAGGGTCGCGAACTCGCTCGCATTGGCCGTGTTGATCACATAGACCTCGGTGTGGTTGCCGCCGAA
>Ga0116230_10002862_pt1 | contig 16681 bp, 16 predicted proteins | sample S1TSphfallax_3_FD_88678 | JGI IMG/M metagenome (GOLD analysis project Ga0116230, IMG submission 88678) | Host-associated microbial communities from peat moss isolated from Minnesota, USA - S1T2_Fd - Sphagnum fallax MG | ecosystem: Host-associated > Plants > Peat moss > Unclassified | place...
CCACCAGCATGGGCTGTACCACCACCGGTTGAGGGTGGGTTATGGGCTGCCGTGCCTCCGCCGGCTGGGGGAGGATTGTGGGCTGTGCCGCTGCCTATTTTATTTGATCCCCCGCCTGTAGCGTACGTTCCTGAAACATACTGTAAGCTAAAGTCGCTGCTATCAATGGTGATAGAGCCCTGACCAGACGTATTTGGTGTTGAGTTAGTAGGGCTGTCATAAGGCAAAGCCGATAAAACAACTTTGTCAAACGTTATCCCATTGACTGTAGCTGTTACATTTCCGTTCCCACTGTCTGTAGCGCTAAAGTGTTGAGTATCAGAAACGGTGCCATTTGCAACAATTTCAGATGATCCAACTAACTTTCCGTTATCGTACAACTGAATTTCCATGGCTTCATTTTGCTTTTGATCAACTCCACTTGCTGCATCAAAGAAATTCGCTAAACCAAATTGCGCTGAATTTCCATCATGAGAAAGGTTTAAAATCAGCTCTTCTGATTGGTGGGTTACAGGGTCATAACCAGTCTCACCATTAGGACTTGAATTGCCAGGAGTCGTATTACCACTGACACCAATACCGTTGGATTCAACTGTTAGAACAGAATTAAAATTATTACTATTGACAGTTGTCGTGACAGGTGTTTCAGCAGTTGTGCTGCTGGGAAGAGAAACTGTTGTAATTGTAACGCCATTTTGTAACCACTCACTACCAAAATTAGAGGTTGTTTCACCCCCAGTTTGTGATCCAAGGAGAAATGTATCAGGCGTACTGGGCTCGCTACCGCTACCATGGGTGCCACCTGTGCCACCGCCAGTTGGGGGAGGATTGTGGGCTGTGCCGCCGCCAGCATGGGCTGTACCACCACCGGTTGAGGGTGGGTTATGGGCTGCCGTGCCTCCGCCGGCTGGGGGAGGATTGTGGGCTGTACCGCCGCCAGCATGGGCTGTACCACCACCGGTTGAGGGTGTGTTATGGGCTGCTGTGCCACCACCGGCTAGGGGAGGATTTTGTGTTGTACCGCCGCCAGCATGGGCTGTACCGCCACCGGTTGAGGGCGTGTTATGGGCTGCCGTGCCACCGCCAGCTGGGGGAGGATTGTGGGCTGTGCTGCCGCCAGCATGGGCTGTACCACCACCGGTTGAGGGTGTGTTATGGGCTGCTGTGCCACCACCGGCTGGGGGAGGATTTTGTGTTGTACCGCCGCCAGCATGGGCTGTAGCACCACCGGTTGAAGGTGTGTTATGGGCTGCCGTGCCACCGCCAGAAGGAGGAAGATTTTGTGTTGTACCGCCGCCAGCATGGGCTGTACCGCCAACGGCTGGGAGTGGGCTATGGGCTGTACCACCATTGGATGGGGGAGAGTTGTGAGCTGCTGTACCGCCGCCTGAATATTGTGTGCCTGAATTGTTATATGAATTTATTTGAGCCATCGCCGTATCCTCCATATATTGATTTGTACACAAATTGAGTGTACGAATGAGACTACGTAAGTAAATATAATTTTAGTAAATTGAAAGTCAATATACGTAATTTAATATAACAATAAAATTGTTATTTTGATTTTGATTTTCTATTTATTAATTAAAATACTATTATTTAACAACTAGTTAACAATGAATTTAGAGAGAACACTTGACGGATTATGCAAAATCGCGTACTTAAGAGATAACTTTTTAAGAAAATGTTCATTTAAGGAGGTTTATGAATGTCAAGGCGATGTGTAATTTCAGGCAAAGCTGTCCTCTATGGGAATAATGTTAGCCATGCAAACAATAAAACGCGCCGTCGTTTTTTACCTAATTTGCAAAAAACATCTTTCATGAGCGAAAGTTTAGGTCATATGGTTCGTTTGCGCCTTTCAACCAATGCGATCCGCACAATTGAATTTCATGGTGGGTTGGACGCATATTTGGCACAAGCTTCGACCTTAAAATTACCTTCTGAGCTTGTTCGACTGAAAAAAAATATACAAAAACATATAGCAGGTTCTCAACCGACTTCTGTTAAAACTGCATTATAATAGTTTTTTAGGTCTTTGGCTTAAGTGCTTATACCCATTCTCGATGATTTTCTGAAGGTTTGGCCACCGATCTGAAGTCGGTCTTTTCATTCCCTGTTTAGCTTCGCTAGCCTTTAGTTTGACGTCCTAGAATTGGTTCTTTCGAAGGAGAACCGAAGGTCAGCGAAAGCTAAATAGGGTCGAAAATTCCACCCCATCTCGGGCCCAAAATTCCAGCAAAATCATCGGGAATGGGTATAGTTTGATTGAGTTTTAAGCTATTAGATAGATACTTTATGGACACTTCACTTATTCTTCCTTTTATTGGATGGCTGCAGGCATTATCTGCAGAATCTCTTTCTTTTCTTACTTTCTCAGTTTGTGTAGCTTCTGTCCTTTTGTTATTTCGTCTATTTGGTGCGCCAGGCCTTTATCTGTATAATGCGGTCATTGTTATTGCTGCTAATATTCAGGTTCTGAAAGTAGCTCCTTTTTTGTTTTCACCAGAACCCGTAGCATTAGGAACAGTTACGTTTGCAACAACTTATCTAGCAACGGATCTTTTAACAGAGCATTATGGTAAGAAGGTTGCTCAAAAGAGTGTATGGATGAGTTTTGCAGCCCATATATTAATGACACTTATGATGATTCTTGTTTTGGGGTATCATGAGCCAACAGGAGATAAAGTCCATAAAGCTATGGTGACTTTATTTGCGCCATCGCCTCGTATCCTACTAGCTGGTTTACTAGCTTATGTGATTAGTCAGTTCCTAGATATATTTTTATTTGAGTGGATTAGCCGTTTAACCCAACGCCGTCAATTATGGTTACGCACAAATGTGGCGATGCTTTTATCTGGTTTGGTTGATAATGCTCTTTTCAGTATATTTGCTTGGGTTATTTTAAGCCCAGAACCTATTGGGCTTTCTAAATTAATCTTTACCTATATTTTGGGAACTTATCTAGCACGGGTCATTGTGGCTTTCTTATCGACACCTGTTATGTACCTAAGTTATTGGTGTTTACCAGATCCTATAGGATTTAAAGTTAGGAAGCTAGAATTGGATGTAAAGGAAGCTGCTTAGTCTATTTAAGTTATAAGAGAAAGTTACAAGAAATATCATGTCCTGCTTTGCTTTTATGTATCAACGTCCGAGCCTTGAATCATGGGCACGCTTAGGCCGTCTCCAAACACCCCATGGAATTGTGGAAACACCAGCATTTATCTTTTGTGGAACCAAAGCAACAATTAAGTCGCTTACTCCAGATCAAGTGCGCACCTGTGGCACACAATTTATTCTTTGCAATACTTACCACCTGATGCTGCAACCAGGCGCTGAACTCATTGCCAAAATGGGGGGATTACACCATTTTATGGGGTGGGATGGTCCTATATTGCCGGATTCTGGTGGCTTTCAGATTTTTAGTTTAGGCCATGGTTCTGTGGCAGAGGAAATTAAAAGTAAACGTTTGGGTGAACGTGTGAAAACGCTGATGAAGATTACAGAAGAAGGAGCACAATTTAAATCCTATATTGATGGATCAGTGCATCTTTTAACCCCAGAAAAATCCATAGAGATTCAGCGTTTATTGGGAACCGATCTCGTTGTTGTATTGGATGAGTGCACGCCATTTCATGTGGATAAGGATTATACTCAGCGCTCTCTGGCTATGAGCCATCGTTGGGGTATGCGTTGTATGCAAGAATTTAATCGCTATGATCAAGGGCGCCAAGCTCTTTATGGCATCGTTCAAGGAGGAATATATGAAGACTTGCGCCAGGAAGCATGCGATTTTGTCAATAGTCAGCCCTTTTTTGGTCATGCCATTGGAGGGTCGCTTGGTGCTACTAAAGAGCAAATGTACGAAGTTGTGTCACTGACAGCCAAGCGTTTAGACCCACACCGCCCCATTCATTTATTGGGAATTGGGGGAGTGAGTGATATTTTTGCGAGCGTTACCCAAGGGATTGATACATTCGATTGTGTTCATCCCACACGCCTTGCTCGTCACGGTGGGGCATTAGTCCGTCCTCCCCATGCCTTAAGAGAAGGAGCAGAACACCTTAATTTACGAAATCATGCGTGCCGGGAAGATCCGAACCCAATTGAGCCAGATTGTCCTTGTTCCACGTGCCAAGTTTATTCACGAGCTTACCTACATCATTTACTGAAAGCCCAAGAGCTATTGGCGTTGACCCTTGTCACAATCCATAACGTAACCTTTATGAATCGGCTGTTTGCAGCTATTCGTCAAGCAATAGCCCAGGGGGGTTTGAATGAAGAGCGTAAACATTGGGTACATGAGCATAAAAATTAATTCCTTATTCCTTGAAGTCGGTGGTTTAAAGATCACGCTGAATACTGTAAGCCTTTCGTAAGAATAACCCTGGGATTTATCACAAGGCCCTTGACGGCTTTGGGCAGAAAAGGATAGTTATTAAATGGCGTTGTGGCGAGTGTAGCTCAGTTGGTTAGAGCGCCAGGTTGTGGTTCTGGATGTCGCCGGTTCGATCCCGGTCACACGCCCCAAGAATTTCAAAACTTTCTTAAGAAACTTAAAAAATCTTCCTGATTCAAGTTCTATCATTATTTTGTACACTATCGATTATTTTTGCGGAATTTTCGGGCCCTTAAGATGAAGCGGGATTTTTGACCCTGTTCTGACCCCCTAGAGTTGGCTCATCCGATTGCAGTCCAAAAGAACGATAATTGATGACATGTCCTATATCCCCCAGGAAGCGCGCCAAGCGATTACTGAACGATACAGGACTAATAACCACAGAATTTGCTCATTCATAAGTGCAATGCTTATAATATTTTGTAAAGTGTACTCCGTTTTTTTTAAAAGAGTATGAGCATATAGGGTTTTTTTGTTATACTTGTTGGATTGAGGTAATTCTACCGCTGCATCGCTAATAATGCTGCTTGTGTAACGAAGCTGATATAAAACACGTAAAGCAAGAAAAGTCATCAGGATAGAAAGATAGGCTGTTAGGTGGCTATAGTTCGTTAAGAAACATCCGCCCACAAATATCCATAAAAAAATGCTAAAAGAGTGGTGGCGTTTCATTTTCTTTTGGCTTGTGGAATGCCAAAGCCCATAAAGAAATGAGAAAAAATAAGCAACAGCAATGGTAAGGTAAAAAAAACCGGTTTCCCAAACAATCCGATCAGTAATTTCGGGTGTTGGGGCATAGCCAAGCCATTCATAGTCGAACCAATTCATATATGATGTTCCTGTGTCAGAGAAGAGGCAGTGGTTTCATCAAGGTTATCTGGAATCATTAAGTGAGTGGTGGGACTTAATTCTTCTAAAATGTCCATTAAATCTCCTCGTGAAAGAGCGATACATCCATCCGTTGGTGTGGCTTGCTCATTCATAATATGAATAAAAATTGCGCTACCTTTAGGGGCTACAGGAGGAGAATCATTATAGCCTATGACAAGTATGATATCGTAGATATTATCTTCACGCCATAAAGCTTCATGGTGGCCAGGATAAGGTCTCTTAATAAGGCAATTATAAGCCGAATTTGTTGGGTCATCACACCACCCATCGTCTGGTGACAGACTAACCATGGATAAATCACAAGCAAAAGGGTGGATACGGTCAGGACGATAGAGAACTTGCCGCAAAGGAAACGTACCTGCAGGGGTTGCGCCATCGCCTTCTACTTTTTTGGTTCGAACTCCCCCTTTACCTGTGCAGCAATCATAAATTCGGCTATTCCATTCTAAAGTTGTAAGGGAAGTTAGAACAATTTGCTCTTTAGTGGTCATCGTCATTTAGTTTTCCCCATGATCTTTAGAAAACCCTATGGTACCGTCAAAAACATGTAGTTTTTCAAGGTGAGTCCACCGGTAATGCAATGACACTTGTTCTAAAATCGCATAAATCTGAGGATCTTCAATGGCTGTACCATCTTGGCCTATAAATCGGCAGCATAATAAGTCTGATAGATCTAATTGAGGGACTGAAGAAGGATAAACTTTCACACCTCGGCAAGAAATTCCCTTAAAAATAAAAGAGGTATTGCTGGTAAGCTGCTCCATTTGAGACCCAATCTCGGTTATTTGTGAGGATGACTCTATGAAAATATCCATTCCAATGACACAGCGTGTATGGGGTTTTACCAAATCAGGAATGGCAGGAACATGGGGAAGTCTAAGAGGTTTGTAATCTCTTTTTTTATAATTCGGAAAAGGTTTACCTAAGTTGTGAATAATAGCATCGGTAAACTCAGAGGTTGAAGCAGACCCCTTGTCCCCAATAGCATCACGGGTTAGCACTTTATCAAGGGTGAGCGTGCGAAAGAGGGCCTGCTCAATTTGACTTGCAGCTTCAAATTCTTTCAAATGGCGCAAGAGCATAACACCGCTTAGAAGAGCAGCTGTTGGATTAATGGTATTTTTGCCTGCGTACTTAGGGGCAGATCCATGGACAGCTTCAAAAATAGCAAAGTTGTCACCTATATTAGCTCCTGGGGCAAAGCCCAGGCCTCCAATAAGGGCAGATCCAAGGTCGCTTAAAATATCACCATTCATATTGGTGGTAACAATCACATCAAATTGTTCAGGTTTTTTCACCATCTGGTGGGCACAATTGTCGATAATGATGTGATAGGCTTCTAAATCTGGATACTCTTTAGCTACCTCTTCAAAGGTACGCTTCATTAAACCTTCCGTCAGTTTCATAATATTGGCTTTGGTTGCGCAATGGACAATTTTACGCCCCTGTGACCTGGCAAATTCAAAGGCAAGGCGGATAATTTTTTCACAGCCCTTTCGGGATATAAGCTTTAAGCATTGGGCTGTGCCGGGCGTTTGCATATGCTCAATGCCTGCGTATAGGTCCTCAACATTTTCACGCACGATTATAAGGTCAATACCTCGTCCGGAATAGGGGGTTAGAACGCCTGGAATTTCTTGGATAGGCCGAATATTACCGTAGGTTTCAAACATTTTTCGCAAAGTGACATTAGCACTTTTTTCACCAAACCCTACAGGCGTTTCAAGGGGGCCTTTAAGGACAATTTTATTGCGTAAAATGGAATCAATTGTTTCTTGAGGGACACCCGTGGGTAACCCTTTTTTAAAAACTACCGCACCAGCTTCGCAGACTTCCCAATCAATTTTAACACCGGTGGCACTCATAATTTTACAAGTCGCACCTATGACTTCAGGTCCAATACCATCACCTTCAATCAGCGTTACTTTTGGGGCAGAAACCATGGCGAGGGTGTTTCCAAAAAATACAACATATCTAAATTATAAGGGTTTTTTAAGTTGAGGCAACCCTTAGTTAGAATAAATAACTTTAAGAAAATTTGAAAATCATTGGGGGCCAAAGTTTTCCTGAACATATTGTTGGAATACTTTGTCTAGCCTTTCCTTTTCGATTTGTGCTTTTTTAACTAATTCTAAAATTTCACCTTGATTTTTGCCTTCTATTTCACCTGATTGGCCGTTTGTAAGAACAAAGAGGTCAAGAGATTCTATCATGCTAATAATTTTTACGGCTAAATCAAAATTTGATTTACCATAGATCGCAATTGATTTAGCATTTTCTGGCTTAAAGGTATGTTTTCCTCGTTTGACAGCAAAATTGACACATTTGAGCATGTTCCAATCATCAGCATAGCGAATTTTTAAATTATATCCTGCCCCCATTTGGATGATATTTTGGCAGCGTCCTTTACACCAATTTGTGCCCGATTCAGTACGGCAATACAAAGAAGCAGCTGTTACACATCGCTTGCATTGCGATTTTTGAGAAAGAATTCCAAGGACATTGGGTAACTCTTTACGAACTTCATTAGCTATTTCGTTGGCTACAGGAGTAATAACGGGGGCAAGAGCAGCAGACACCGCAAGTCCAACCGTACCAATGGCAGCAACACTCATCCCATGGATGGGAAGGCCACAAAAACCTAAAATCAGTAAAATTGTTCCCACCTTCCGTGCAAACTGTACCATCTGCTCTTTCTCCCTAGTTTTAAAACCACCCGATATCCATGATACTCAAAGAAGGGTTACTATTTTCTTAAGAGAAAAGGGATACTCATTTTTTACTTTTTAATGATACAATTATACTTAAATTATGCATGATTAGCTATATATATCATGAAAATCTATTCTTTAAATATTATACAAGTATTTTATTGTTGACAATATGTTTAAATAATGATATCTCACATTATTAAATTAGTTTTTATCATTAAACTAATTTTTATAGATTTTAATAACAATTTTTTGAGTGTTTTTTGCAGAAAATTGCGAATTCATCACTGGTAAAGCAAAGTTATCCAGATTAAAAAAATCGCTTTTTTTAACTTTCTATTACCACGTTCTAAGTTGTTATTAGAATTAACAGAAGATATAAAATTTAATTAATAAATATTATAAAATTATTTGATTAATTATATTATTTATAATCTCTTATTTTTATTAATATGGTTGTTTAGAAAGGATATATTATTGTGAAAAATAAATTTAGTATTTTTATGGCGTGTTTATTAATGATGGCTTCAATACCAACTTCTATGTACGCTGTGGAAGAAGAAGGCGAGGTAAGAAGCCGAAGCCATTTTAATTCCTCCCCCTCATTGTCATCTTCTTCTAGAGAAGGTCTCTCAGAAAGCGAACCTAAACTTTCTGCTGCTGCAGATTCACAAACCCCTAGTTTTTTTATGCCAGCAGACCTTCTTTTAAGAGTTCTATCATTCCTAGACGACCAATCATTATATGGTCGTATGAAATTGGTAAATAAAGCTCATAAATCTCTTATAGAACAACACAAGGTATATCTGCCTCTCCCTAATAACTTATTTTCTCTTTATAGTGAAGAATTAAATAAATATTTCATGACTCAAGAGGAAAGCGATAGAGACTCGTATGTGGCACCAATGGGTAGAATTTCAGCAGTAAGATTGGCTGCTTTCATAGAAAGAGATTTTTTTGAAGGTAGAAAATATCCAGAACTTATTTCAGGAAGTTATAGGACTATTCGATTAGAAAGAACTGGATGTAAGCTCTTAGATGATGAATCTATCAAATTTTACCATGCGTTAAAATCTTTAATATGGCAAGGCGGTAAAGATTATGGTGTTCGTTACAGTAGTGCTCTCGTCCCGGAAGGTTCTCCTCATGATGGATTAGAGCATCATCGCGCACTTAGGTTTTTTCTACCTAGCTTTCCAGATACTAACTCTCAAGTGTTTATGATTGTTAAAATCTAAATCCCAAGGCTGCCTTTAAAATAGCCTGAATCATGAATTGTGTACGATGTAATTAAGACATCATTAGAAGCGGAGCGAATGCAACGAAGTAATTGTAAGTTTTCCCAATGGAAACCTTACAAACCCCAGTTCGTCGAATTCGCTCCGCTTCTAATGGAAAAAAAATTAATATATTGAAAATACTTAGTTTTTTTATTTTCCTCTGCAGAGAGTTTTATAAGCTGGTAGCCGAGTGATTCGGCCTAGAAAGCTAAGGCCCTGCTTCATATTTTCCGTTTTCATTTCTTATTGTAGTTTCTTATTCCAGCTGGCTTAAGTCTTGCCAAACTTGATTTAAGATCTTTTAATTGCCGAATCGGCTCCCCAGGTTTTTTGGGCAAAGGTGTGATAATTTTCTTTGTATTCTGTAGTCACAAACCCTTTTTTCCCATCCTTAGAAACTTATCGCGCCGCATTTGAACAAGTTTGTGGCCTTTATGGGCTGAAAGGGTGATCAGAGCTTGTTCTAAGGCATCTCCAGCAGCACGAATGGTTGACTCTGGGTGGCGATGAGCGCCACCTATAGGTTCTTTAATAATGCCATCAATTATACCCAATTTATAAAGATCTTGGGCAGTAATGCGCTGAGCTTCAGCAGCTTCTGAGGCTTTTTCAGCACTTCTCCATAAAATAGAAGCACATCCCTCTGGGGAAATAACAGAATAGACTGCATGTTCCAGCATCAAAACGGTGTTGGCAACCCCAATTGCAATGGCGCCCCCTGATCCCCCTTCGCCAATAACGATACTGATGAGGGGAGCTTGAACTTTAAGGCAAGCTTCAATACTACGAGCAATTGCTTCAGCTTGACCACGTTCTTCTGCATCTATGCCAGGCCAGGCGCCATTTGTATCAATAAAAGTGAGAAGAGGCAGATGAAAGTGATCGGATAACTCCATGAGCCGTCGTGCTTTTCTGTAACCTTCCGGTCGAGGCATACCAAAATTGTGGCGGATACGGGATTCTGTATCTTGGCCTTTTTGCTGGCCAATAACCATTACAGGATTGCTTCGGAAACGGGCAAGGCCACCAATGATGGCTTGATCCTCTCCAAAACATCGATCGCCAGCAAGGGGTATAAAATCTTCAAATAATGCCTCTAAATAGTTGAAAAATTGTGGACGCTCTGGATGCCTAGCAACCTTAACCTTTTGCCAAGGGCTTAAGTTTGAATAGGTTTGAGTTAAAAGCTTGTCCACTTTTTTTTGCAAAGTGGTAATTTCAGCAACGATATCAATTTTACTCGTACTATCTAAATGGCGAAGCTCTTCAATTTTTCCTTCAAGCTCTGCAATGGCTTTTTCAAAATCTAGAAACACTGTCATAAGTCTTTTCTCACTTTTTGATTTGAATGATGGGGTTGTGAAGATCCCAATGGATGATGTTGATAAACTAAATCTTTAAGATGGTCTGTGATCACATGGGTATAAATTTGAGTTGTTGAGAGATCAGCGTGACCCAAAAATTTTTGAATAGTTAAAAGGTCGGCGCCATGGGTCAAGAGATGAGTCGCAAATGCATGGCGAATAATATGGGGTGATACTTTTCTCGCATCCAAGTTTGCTGCTAACGCAAGTTCTTTTAAGAGTTGTCCGAATCGTTGACGTGTTAGATGGCCATTCTTACTATTTGAGGGAAACAACCATTTTTGCCCAAGGGGACCGACACGTGTTAGAAAAACAGGACGTAGATTCAAATAAACTGTTAAAGCATTGATTGCTGGCTTGCTGAGGGGAGCAAGTCGTTCCTTTCCCCCTTTACCTTGAATGAGTAGAAAAGGTTTCTGCGGATGAAAGGTTGTATAAGGAAGGGATACAAGCTCGCTGACCCGTAAACCACTTGCATAAAGTGTTTCTAGCATCGCATAAAGGCGATACCCTTCAGGATCAGTTTGCTGATGAGCAGTTTCTAAGAGATGGTTAACCTCTTTTTCAGATAAAACTTTGGGTAAAGAACGTTTAGAGCGAGGTGAGTCAACGGTTAATGTTGGGTTATGAGTTGCCCATCCTTCTGAGATGAGGAAATGATAAAACTGACGCAAAGTTGATAATCGGCGAGATAATGTAGTTACTTCCCAGCCTTCTTGAGAAAGGTGTGCTAAATAACGATTTATGTCTTGAGAAGTAATTTCTGACAAGGATGTGCAAGGAACAGAAGATCTCCTTAAAAAAGCAAAAAAATCATTTAAATCTCGATTATATGCTTCAACAGTATTATGGGCAGCGCCTCTTTCAGCAACTAACATTTCTAAAAAGGCATCAACCTTAGGCGTCAGCATAGGGCTTACTGTGGTAAACGATCATTAGGAATAGACTTGCTAATCGTCACGGACTTAGCCGGTATCCCGAATATCCCAAGCGTGATAAAGCCTATAACCAATAGGCTTAGTAAAGAAATCCAGAATGTTTTAATCATAAGGCTCATGGAACCAGCCTCCTTATGGTTATTGCTCTTCTGTTTCGTCTCCTGTGTCGATGACATTAGACATATCATCAAGATCTTCTCCTAAGTCTGATGTGTCTTCAATGAGCGTATCATCGGCTTCTTCATCAATTCCTGCATCAAGGTCATCAGTTGGAAGATCAAGTTCGGTTATTAAAATATCATCTTCTGAAGGCTTAAGAGCAGTATCATCTGAAATATGAGCACGACTTCGAGAGCGGCGTCCCGTTGTTTGAATTTCGAAAGTTTCACCGCATTTCGGACAGATGATCGGATTGCGACGCAAATCATAAAATCGAATAGAACAGCTTTGACAAGTCCTCTTTGTACCCCATTCTAACTTAACCACAGTTTCATTCTCCTACGTATTTAATCTCTTAATCCTATCTTTTATATCAAGAATCATTAAAGCCATTTGCTATGAGTTATAACCATTTGTCAAAAACAAAAGCTCTTAAGATGTATGAATTTTACAAAAATAAGTCAATCCTTGGCTTCCATTCTAGCGTTTCAGACTTTTATTCTCAAGCCTCTTATTTGTTAACTTTTTTTTAACACTTAGATAAGTAGGTTGAAACTACCCTAAAGAGGGAAGCAATAGGTAGACGTTGAGAACAAGGAGCTTTTTATGCACATATTATCTTTAAAAAATTTAATTGGAATCACCATTATCACCTTTGTATGTTGTGGTATGGCTTCCCAAGGGAAAGACGCAAGGATCCCTAATCTTCAACAACAAGATGAAATAAATATTCCGCCCGTTCAAAGAGAAGAATTTGAAGATCCCATGAGCAACCAGTCTTCTAGGCTAACTCAAACAGGTTCAATGCCCATTATTATCACACCACGGGCAGAAATCGTAACTTGGCATCAAGATGCCAATGATGATTCAAGATCACCTGAAAAGGCTGAAGACCCTGATGATCCAACTTCAAAAGGCGACCGTAAAGGTGGGCGTCATAAGGGGATGAAACTTTATCGCAGCTTACAAATGATCCCTATTATTCGAATGGATAGATAGTCAAAGAAGGTAAGCCCTAGAACTTTCTGGCAAGGCTATGGAGTGAGATTCTTTGATGCTTTGCTTATGATTAACTTGTACGTGTTGGCGTTTCTACTGAGGCCATTTGTGAAGAAGATGGTAATTCTGTAACCTCTTTTTCAATTTGGGATTTTACCCGACGAAAATCTACCAAATCTTTTGCGCTCAATTTTGTTGTTGGCAAGAGTTTAATGCTTTGTGGATTGACGTGGACGCCTTTACGAATGACCTCATAATGCAAATGTGGTGCGGTTGTTCGACCTGTTGCGCCAACACTCCCTATAATTTGGTTTTGCTTTACTTTTTGCCCAACTTTAACCTTCATACGACTCAAATGAGCATAACCTGTACTAAATTCGCCATTATGTTTAATCATAATATAGTTACCATAATGACCCCAATAACTCGCCCTTACAATAACGCCATCACCAGCCGCACGCACTGGCGTTCCTGTAGCTGCACCAAAGTCAACTCCCTTGTGATGTTTTGAGTAACCTAAAATAGGATGATTCCTGCGACCAAATTTAGAAGTCAAGCGCATTTTGGAAGGGTCCATAGGCGTTTGTAAGAGGGTCCTTATGACATTGACACCATTAGCATCATAATATCCAGGTACACCTTTTGCTGGTTGAAAGCGATAAACTCGACGAACATTATTTTTCCCACCGGGAGCAAAATCAACGTACTTTAAGTTATCAGCCCTGGCTACATTACCGCTGGTGTCTTGATATACATCATAAACAATAGTAAAAGGATCACCACGTGTAGGGTCATGTTGCCAATTAATGTCATAAGCAAGAGCATTAATAGCCTCTCGGATAACATTAGCAGGCACACCTTTTTTTAAAGCAGCCGCATAGAAGCTTGAATCAATTGTTCCTTCAACACGCTTTTGGATTTTGTGTAAGGCGATCTGATATTTTTTAGCTATAAAAACCCTATCTTCACCAGCTTCCAGCATGACTTCATTGGCATGGGAAGCCTTGAATGATAAGCTTAATAAATCAATATCACTTTTTGAAGGATCTTTGCGATAACGCACACTAATTTCTTGATCAACTTTAAGGTCACGCAAGTCATAAACGCGCTTTATAGCTTCAATGGCTCGAGTAGCCTCTTCCTTTTGGATACCTATTTTTGCAAGTATCGTCATCATTGTATCACCATTGGCAACTTGTAAGGTATCTTCTTTTTCTTCAGCTGCAACAGTTGTATCAGAGACGGTTGTGACCTGTTGGGCTAATTCAGTTAAATCAGCCGGCGGAGATTGTGTGTCTTTCTGAGCAACAATAAGCTCATTTGAATTTACAGCTACTAGACAGGGGCTTGTATAATATTCATGAAGGGCAATGCTTGTTGCTAAAATAAGGAAACCTGATCCAATAAACTGTATGCGAGAAAACGAAATCAAATAATGCCCCTTAATGTTATAAACAAGAACCAAATTCCTGTTTGAATCTGCCTATAGATCCACCTAAGCTCAAGGAAATAGCAAATGGTTAATAAAAGGTTAACGACCTTTTAAAGATGACAACCCTAACTTTGTTTGTCAACCCCTAGGACGTACTTTATTTCAAGAAAACCTATGGATAATTTTTTTCTGTTCTTGAATCCCTCATTAGACTTCTTGCACAACCGAGAATTTTGATTCGAGGGCTCAAGAAAAAAATTATGAGTGACCGGAGTGTACATGAGAGTACATGAGGATCACTCATCAGTTTTTGACGACGCCATGAACCAAAAGGCGATAGTTGCGCAAGAAGTCTATTTTGCTTGAGAGACTTCTTCTTTGTAAGGGTGTTTAAGAGGCGCTGCAATAGCTGCATCAAGTTCAACTTGCGTGCAAAGCCCAAGTTGTACAGGATTACGGGGCTTTATATTGCTGGCATTCCAATGTGTTTTGGTACGAATAGAATGAATCATGGGTTTTGTGGTACCAAGTAAGCGGCAAATTTGCATATCGGTTAAATTGGGATAGTACTTTAAAAGCCAAGCAATAGCATCAGGTCGATCATGCCGCTTTGAAACGGGGGTATAACGAGTTTTTTTCTTACCCAGTAAAGAATCAGCTGTAATAGGAGGAGTAAGTTGCAACTTGGCTGTTTTATCTGCTTCGCAACGCTTGATTTCTTCCAACGTTAATTGTTGTGAGGTAAGGGGATTAAAACCTGTCATACCAACAGATGATTCACCATCTGCAATAGCCTGAATTTCTAAGGGATGAATATGACAAAATTCTGCTATTTGTTCAAAAGTTAAGCTTGTATTATCGATTAACCAAACTGCAGTTGCTTTGGGCATCAAAGGCATTGCCATCGTTTCTCCTTACTCTATGGTACAAAGGAATACTTTACTAGAGATTTTACTACTACGGCTGAGGAGAAATAGCTATTCTTTTCTTCTTTCCGGGTGAAAAAAAAAGTAAAGCAACCATAGAAAGAGCAGCAACAATGAAGCTGATGGCAAACGCTGAGCTTTCACCATATCGGTGGGCAATCATGCCACTGACAAGTCCGCCTGCTATAACAGCAATACCACTGACAAGATAGAAAACACCAAACCCAGTTCCACGCAAATCTTCAGGCGCAAGATCAGCTACCAGAGAAGCAAAGACATTTTGAGAAACACCCATTTGAAAGCCCCAGAAAAGAACTCCAATCAATAAAGTATATAGGTTCGGCGCAAGAGAGATGAATAAATCAGCGAGCATGAAGGAACTAATGCCAAAGATTAAAACTTTATAACGACCAAATCGATCAGATAAAAGTCCAACAGGAAAGGAACATAAGCAGTAGGTGATGTTGTAAACAGTCATAATAATAGGCCCATAGGTTTTTGGTAAACCAAAATTTTTGTGGGCGTCTAAAACAATAAATGTCTCACTAACCCGAGCGAGCATAAAAATGGCCACAACAATCATCAAATAAAAAAATTCTTTTCCAAGGCGTTTTAAATCTGACCAATGGATGGGGTGGCGCTCTACATGTTTTTTAATTTGGATATCATTAGCGTAATGAGCATGTTTTGGTTCTTTAACAGCAAAATATAAAATTCCAAAAGCAATTGTAGACGGAATAGTAGCAAGCAGAAAAACTAAGCGGAAATTATCTGAGGTATAATACATAGCAATCATGGCAAGTGACGTACCAAGTATGGAGCCAATTATACCAAGGCTTCTTTGCAAGCCATAACAGGCGCCTCGATGTTCGATAGGAGCAACGTCGCCAACAAGTGCATCACGTGGCGTGCCTTGAATACCATTTCCTATACGTTCAATCATTCGTAACGTAAATATTGCAGCATAGCCAGAGGACATAGCCAGCAGAGGTTTGCTAATTGCTGTTAAAGCATAACCAATTAACATGATATTTTTGCGTTTTTTAAAATAATCGCTTAAAACACCAGAAAACAATTTGAAAAGAAATGATGTAGCTTCAATAGCACCCTCTAATAAACCAATCCAAATAGCTGAGATACCTATGACAGTATTTAAATAAAGAGCATTAAGGCTATAAACCATAATTACTGATATGTTGATGAAAAGCATGGACATTCCCAAGGCCCATATCGTAGTTGGAACGATATTGCGGGAAAAGAAAGAAGGAAGAAAGCGGGAAAGAAAAGAACAAGAATGGGTTGGTATATGCCTAGCTGATGTGTGTGTTAACGACATCGTTTCCCCGCGGTTATCATAACATCCATCCTTGCATGATCATAATGTTAAGTCCTAAATGCTGATTACAAGATATATACCCATTTCCGATGATTTTCCCGGTTTTTGGCCACCGATCTGAATCGGTCTTTTCATCCCCTGTTTCTCCTTCGAGAGAGCCAACTCTCGGTGTCAAAACAGGGTCGAAAATCCCGCCCCATCTCGGGCCCAAAATTCCAGCAAAATCATCGGAAATGGGTATAA
>Ga0116230_10002864_pt1 | contig 16679 bp, 19 predicted proteins | sample S1TSphfallax_3_FD_88678 | JGI IMG/M metagenome (GOLD analysis project Ga0116230, IMG submission 88678) | Host-associated microbial communities from peat moss isolated from Minnesota, USA - S1T2_Fd - Sphagnum fallax MG | ecosystem: Host-associated > Plants > Peat moss > Unclassified | place...
CCGTACACAAGAGTTGCCGGCCTCGCAACTGCAAAGTGCCGGTACGGTAACGAACAGACGGGCTGCCGCGTCCAATTTATGCTCGCGGGGAGATCACCCATGAGGAATTTAGCTTCATGAAGGGCAAGATTGCCAAATGAAGCAACGCGGGGAATGAATCCGGCCTCTGAAGGCACATTCCCCGCGCGCTCAGGCGGCCTGCCGCTTGGCCGGCTCCGGCTCAATCAGTGAACTCACGACGTCGGGCTTTGCGGCAAGAACCAGGCCGAGGGACGCCGCAGTGGGATTCATGCTGTCAACCATAGAACTCGGCATCAGAATTGTGGCGCCGCGCTCCTTGGTGGTTTCATAGATGATATTCATGGCGCGCAGTTGCAACGCCCAAGGATGTCCCGCGTAGATCGAGGCCGCCTCGACGAATTGACCCGCTATCGCAGCTTCTGCCGATCCCAAGATGACCCGTGCCTGCTTTTCGCGCTCGGCCTGTGCCTGACGCGACATGGCGTCTTGCAAGGCGACCGGAATGGCGACGTCGCGAATTTCGACCGAACTGACTGAGATGCCCCAAGGAGCGGTTTTTTGTCCAATTTCAAGTTTCAGTTGTTCGTCCGCCTCTTTGCGGTCTGAGAGGAGCGCGGCCAACATGGAAGAGCCGATCATCTCACGCAGCGAGGTTTGCGCAACGCGGTCAATGGCTTCCCGGTAGTTCGTAATGGCCAGGGCCGCCTTTTCGGCATCATGGACGTGCCAAAAAATGATGGCGTCGACGTTGACGGGAACGGTGTCTTTGGTCAACGCCTGCTCCGCGTTGAAAGCCGTCGTCTGGATACGGCTGTCAATCACCGCCACGACATGATCGAAAATGGGAATGATGGCAAAGAGTCCTGCGCCACGAACGCTCTGCAGTTTGCCCATGCGCAGGATCACGAACTTTTGCCATACGTTGGCCATCTTGAGCGACAGGCCGATGAGCACCGCCACCACCACGCCGAGATACGCGACAGCAGGCTGGCCCAGGATGAAAGCGGCGGAGGATCCGGCAATACAGGCGAAGACGAGAAATGCTGTGATGGGATTCATACTTAATTCCGTGTTACGAGTCATGGCTAGCCCTGTTCAGGAAACAATTCAGCAGTGCGCCACCGTAACCAAGATTTCCGCGAGTGTCCGTGCGCTGGCGTACGTCGACGGACTGGCCGGTCACCGCCTGAGCCGCCTCGCTGCGTAATTCGCTACGCCAGGGCGAGCGGCACGGCCTCGTCCCAGCGTCCTTGTGCCTTCAGGATGAGTTCGACGACCTCTCGGGCCGCTCCCCGGCCACCGCGCCGCTGGGTCGTGTAATGACATACCTGTTTGAGTTCGAGCGCTCCATCGGCCACGCACACGCCAAGACCAGAGCGTTTGGCAAGCGGAATGTCGGGCAGGTCGTCTCCGAGGTAAGCTACTTCGTCTTCCGTGACCCCCGCCTGCGTCATGCATTCCTCATACGCTCGCGTCTTTGACGCCTGCCCCAGGCAGACGAACCTGACCTTCAGTTCCTTCGCACGTTGTTCGACAGCCGGAGAGCGTCGCCCGGTGATGAATCCGGTCTCGATCCCCATCCTGTGGGCCAGGGAAAGACCCTGTCCGTCCTGAGCGTTGAAGACCTTCATCTCCGTGACGGTGGGGATGTCGTGCTGATCGGTCGCGAGGGAGGAGATGAGGCACACACCGCCGTCTGTTAGCGTCCCATCGATGTCCATCAGGAACAGCTTGATCTTGCGGGCTCGTGCCAGCACGTCCGCAGCAATGGCCGGATACGACGACTCGTCACGCATACACGATGATCTCAACAGCGGTGGTAGGGTTTGGCTGAAGTATACCGCTTACAGAAAGCAGCGACATTTCGACGTAGACGTTCGGCGCGGCGATGAGGGATGCTGGGCAGCCCGAAGTTGTAGATACAGCGAGCGTCCATGAAGGTCCAACGCAGTCGTGAGTGATGAAGCCGCAGGTCCCGGCGTCGCGATCCGAGTTGATGGCGGCAGTGCCCTTGTGACCTTGAGCGGTGATTGGACCTTACGCATTGCAGCGGCGGCGGCGACCCCTAACCCATTTGCGGATTCTAACGCGTGGCTCGATCGGCAAAGCTTGCGGGCGATTCTGTTCGACGCGCATGGCCTTGGGCGCTGGGACAGCACATTGCTGCTGTACCTCACGCGATTGCGACAACTTGCGGCGCCGCGCTCCATACGCTTCGATGACGGCGGCATTCCTTTGGCTGCGCGGCGACTGCTTGAGTTGCTGCCGGATAAAACACAGGCGCCGGCGGCAGCAACGCGGCGCGCCTCACTGGTGGAGCGGGTGGGGCTTGCCGCCGTGTCGATTTGGACCGAGGCGGTTGCCGTCACCGAACTCTTGGGCTGGCAGGTATTGAAAGCCGGTGCCGCCGGTGTCGGCCGGGCGCGGATGCGTGGGAGCGACCTCATCGCGTGTCTCTATGATGCCGGCATTGCCGCACTGCCCATGGTGGCGCTGGTGAATGTCCTGGTCGGCGGCATTCTGGCCTTTGTAGGTGCCATTGAATTGCGCCGCTTCGGGGCCGACATCTACATTGCCAATCTCGTGGGCATCGCACAGGTGCGCGAAATGGCGGCCGTCATGACCGCGATCGTGATGGCGGGGCGAACCGGCGGCGCCTATGCGGCCGAGATTGCCTCCATGCAGGGCAGCAATGAACTGGATGCACTGCGCGTGCTGGGTGTACCTGTCCAAGATTATCTGATTCTCCCGCGAGTCCTGGCATTGACACTCATGGCGCCGTTGCTTTTTCTTTATGCCAGCTTCGTGGGCATTGTGGGCGGCTTTGCCGTTGCGGTCAGCATGCTGAATATGTCCCCCGCGATTTTCGTCGCGCAAATTCGCGATGCCGTGTCGATGAGTCAGGTCGGCTTTGGACTGACCAAGAGCCTCTTCTTTGGGGTCCTCATCGCAATTGCGGGCTGCCGCATTGGCCTCAAGGCCGGACGCAGCTCGACCGACGTTGGCCAGGCAGCCACCCAGGCCGTCGTGGTCGGCATTGTCGGGGTCATCATGCTCGATGCCGTATTCGCCGTTTGCGCCAACGCATTGAACATCTGACGTCATGGAAGGATTTCACACGGCATCGACTTTGCACGTTCGCGGACTGTCAGTCGGTTACGGCGGGGAACCGGTGCAGCATGACGTGTCATTCGACGTCAAACAGGGGTCGATCTTCGCCATCATGGGCGGGAGCGGTTGCGGCAAGAGTACGCTGCTCAAGGCGCTGATCGGGCTGCTTCGTCCGAGTGCCGGCACGGTACACTTCGGTGGCCAGGATTACTGGTCGATGGACGAGCCGCACCGCGAGGACTTTGGCAGGCGTATCGGCGTGCTATTCCAGGGCGGAGCTCTGTGGAGCTCGATGACCGCCGCGGAAAACGTCGCCCTGCCGCTGCAAATGTTTTCCCGGCTGAGCGAGGACTCGATTGAAGCGCTGGTCCAATTGAAGCTCGCACTCGTGGGTCTCGACAGCGGTTGGAAGAGCCTGCCGGCCGACTTGAGCGGTGGCATGCGCCAGCGCGTTGGGCTCGCGCGTGCGCTTTCCCTGGATCCGGAGATACTCTTCCTGGATGAGCCTTCTGCTGGCCTCGACCCCGTCGCGGCCAGGCGATTCGACGATCTGATCCTCGAGCTGCGCGACGGTTTCGGCGTCACGGTGGTAATGGTCAGTCACGAGTTGGAGAGCCTCCTGGCTATTTGCGATGACGGCGTGTTTCTCGATGCCGCAACGCGCACTGTGATTGCGCATGGTGCACCAAAAGCCCTGCTCGATAACTCCGACCACCCCGCGGTGCATGCGTTCATGACCCGTGGTGCAGCGCCATGACCGCCACCAAACCCGCGCTCGTCGGTGGCTTCGTCTTGGGCGCACTCGCACTCGCCGTGGCCGCAATCCTGCTGTTCGGCAGCATGCGCCTGTTCACTCGCACCTTTGAACTGGTGGGCGTGTTCCAGGGTTCCGTCGCCGGACTCAACGTGGGTTCGCCGGTGACCTTCAGAGGCGTGGACATCGGCAAGGTGGTGCGCATGCGAGTGCAGGTCGATGTCCTGCACCATACGGGGACCATTCCGGTCTACATGCAAATCGAACCGGACAAAATCGCCTGGGTCGATGGACACTTCCAATCGGATGCCAAAGGTTTTCAAGACGCGGTGCGAGCGGGTATTCGTGCGCAGCTGCGCTCCGACAGTTTGGTGACGGGACAGCTGAGCATCGATCTGGATTTTTATCCCGGTAGCCCCATTCGGTTGACGCGGTTGTCGGGCAACGACCCGCAAGTTCCGACGATGCCGTCGGATTTGCAGAATCTCAAGGAGGAAATCCAGGATCTGAATTTGCGCGAACTGGGTGAGAAGACGCGCGAAGCGCTGGCCAGCACGCAGCATTTGCTCGATGAGGCGGGCGGCAGGATCGGCCCCCTCGCCGACAGCTTGAGCAGCACGTTGGCGACCGCCCGGGGGACGCTGCTCGCCGTGCAGAGTAAGTCTGCGCACACGCTCGCCAATATCGACAAACTCGCGGTCGAAAGCCGCGGCCAGATTGCTACCGATGGTCGGGATCTCGATCAGCTGCTGCGCACGGCACAGGCAACCGCAACGCAGGCGGAGGCACTGCTCGCCTCGCTGAATGAACTGACTGCCGAAGGGTCACCCTTGCGTGATGATTTGCAGGACTCGGTGCTCGACCTTGCCGATAGCGCGGGCTCGCTGCGCACCTTGACGCGCGAACTGGAACGGAATCCGCTGGGTACCCTATTCAAGAAGGCACCGCGATGAAGCCGTACGCGCTGGCTTGCGGGCCGTTGCTCATCGGCCTGGTGGCGTGCGCTTCGGCACCGCCGCTGCGTACCTACTTGCTGACCCCGCCGCTGGGGTCGGCGGCGCTTACGCCGATGACGGCATTGCCCACCGCGCGCATCGTCATCCGCCGCGTGCACCTTCCTGACTATCTCGACACCACGGACATCCTGCTGCGCGACGGCAGCAATGAAGTGAAGGTGAGCGCCACCGGGCAATGGGGCGAGCGGTTGTCGCGCGGCCTGACGCGAGCATTGGCCGCTGACCTCGGCGCAAGCATGCCCTCTTATGAGGTATTACTCGAGGCGTCGAGTTCGGCGCAACGGCAGGTGCTCATCAACGTGAATGCGTTGGACCTGTGGCCTGATGGCCGCTGCGCTATCGCGGCGTCGTGGACCATCCTCGATCACGCGGCTCCTCACGCTGCCGCCTCCGGCAGCGGCAGGTTCGATTCGTCACCCAGCGGAGGATTGATGGGCGACGGTGACGCGCGCCTGGTTGACGCCGTTGCGCGCGCGTTGGGCAAGCTCGCGGACGCGATCGCACCGACTGTTCGCTAGATCACCGGGGGGTGGGGAAGAAAACGCTTGCCAGGGCGTGATCGTCCCGCGAATAATCGGCGCCCCGGTAGTCACTGATCGAAGTAGCCTTGACATGAGCACCCCGCGTTTGAAGGAATACCGCCCCAACGACCCGGTCGAGTCGATCATGGCGGGCATCGAAGAGGATGGCGGGGTCATCGTGCGCGATTTCATCTCGCAGGATTTGCTTCGCCGTCTCAACACCCAGCTGGATGCCGATATTCAGAAAACCGCGGCGGGTACCGACTTGGCGGATCCCGAGGCCGTCGCCTTTTGGGGCGGCCAGACCAAGCGGTTTACGCGCCTGGCGGCCCGTGCGCCCGCGTTTGCCGAGTTGTTGGATCATGATTTGATGCACTCGTGGGCCAGCCGTGCCTTGAAAGAGGAGTATTGGCTCAACACGGGGCAGGCCATGATCGTCGGGCCCGGCGAGAAGGAACAGGTGTTGCATCGTGATCTCACGCTCTGGCCAATGTTCGTCGAAGCGGGACGGCAGGCTCCGGAGTGCATGGTCAGCATTCTGCTCGCCTTGTCCGATTTCACGGTGGACGTCGGGGCGACGAGGATGATTCCGGGCAGCCACCGCTGGGACAGCTTTCATACCGTGGCGGACCCGAACACCGCATTGTCCGCGGTCATGCCGGCCGGATCCGCGTTCCTGTACGTCGGCAAGACCATTCACGGTGCCGGAGCGAATCGAACCGAAGGGACATGGCGCCGCGGATTGCACATGAGTTTCGTCCTGGGGTGGCTCACCCCGGAGGAGGCCTCGCCCATCGGAGTGCCCTGGGAGATCGCCAGGAATTACTCGGAGCGAGTGCAGCGGATGCTTGGCTACGTGTCCCCGCGGCACAAGCCGGCGAGCGCGCCGCTCCAATGGCTGATCGACTTCAAGGACGTGCGCATGTTCCTCCCGGAGTAGGGCGCCGTGAAGCCGCACATCTATTTCAACAGCACTTTGGACTCCGCTGATGAATGGCGCGAGGCTCTCGCCACGCAGTTCGAAGAGTTCAGATTTTCGGTGGGTGAGGAGGTTGACGATCCGGAAACGGTGGACGTTGCCATCGTCTGGATGCTGCCCGAGGGAGGCCTGGAACGCTTCGTCAATCTGCGGGCCATTCTGTCGCTTGGCGCCGGCATCAATCAACTCGACCCGCAGCGATTGCCCGCGAACGTTCCGCTGGCGCGCCTCGTCGATACGTCGTTGACCCGGATGATGGTGGACTACGGGAAACTCGCGGTGTATCGCCATCATCGGAAATTTCATTTGTTCGAGCAGCACTCGCGTGAGCGGCGCTGGATTTACATGCCGCCGACGCTCACCGCCACCACCACCGTTGGCATCTTAGGTCTGGGGGAGTTGGGTGCCGAGATCGCCCTGGCACTTCGGCATGACGGCTTCAGGGTGTACGGCTGGAGCCGCACCCCCAAGCAATTGCCCGACGTGGCGACATGCACGGGGCGCACCGGGCTCATCGAAATGCTGGGACAATGCGACATCGTGCTCAACGTGCTGCCGCTGACCGAGGAAACCCGGCACATTCTGGGTGGCGAACTGTTCGGCCATTTCAAGCAGGGTAGTTGTCTCATCAACATGGGCCGCGGACCGCACGTGGTTGACGCCGACCTGCTCGCAGCGCTCGCGACGGGCCAGTTGGCGGCGGCGACCCTGGACGTGTTCACGGAGGAGCCGCTGCCCGAGTCGCATCCGTTTTGGAATCATCCAAAGATTCTCGTCACTGCGCACGCGGCCGGGACATCGCTGCCACAGACTGCAGTGGTCACCATTGCTGCGAACATTCGCAAAGCCATGGCCGGTGAACGCCTGTCACAACAGGTGGACCGGGTGCGAGGATACTGAGCTTGACGAACCGCGGGGCATTGCCGGTTGTCTATCTCGCCCGCCACGGCGAGACCGCCTGGAGTCTCTCCGGCCAGCACACCGGTTTGACCGACCTGCCATTGACCGCGGCCGGCGAGCGCAACTCGGTCAATTTGGGGGTACGGCTGCGCGGTGTGATGTTGCAGCACGTGCTGACCAGTCCGCTGCAGCGTGCCAGCAAAACCTGCGAGCTCGCCGGATTCGGCGGCCGCGCCGAAGTCGACGCCGACTTGGTCGAGTGGCACTACGGCGATTACGAGGGGCGTCGTTCGGTGGACATATTGGCCGACCGGCCCGGCTGGAAGCTGTTTCGGGATGGCTGCCCGGGAGGGGAATCGCCGCTCGACGTGATGGTGCGCGCGCAGCGCGTGGTGAACAAGCTCCGTGCTGCTCCAGGCGACACCCTGGTTTTCTCCAGTGGACATTTTTTGCGGGTGTTGACGGCCTGCTGGTTGGGTCTTGAGACTCGCGCGGCCGGCTTTTGGATTCTCGGCACGGCGAGTTTGAGCGCGCTCGGCTATGAACACGATCTCACCGAGCCCGTGATCCGTTTCTGGAACGACATGTCTCACGTCACGCCCTGATCCAATGACTTTGCGTGCACTTGATCCGTTCTGCACCTGGCTGGCGGCGACCTCGCTCAGCCAGGCCATCCAAACCGCGGAATGGATCATTCCGGCCGTGCAGACCGTGCACATTCTGTGCGTGGCATCGGTCATGTCGTCGGTACTGATGATCGATCTGCGTTTGCTCGGTATCGGCGCCCGAGGCCAGACGCTCGAGTCGGTGGCCAGTCGCTTTCTGCCCTTTGTTTGGTGGCCGTTGCCGCTGTTGCTGGTCACCGGCGCGACCTTGATCGTGGCGGAACCGGCGCGCTCGCTCGAGAACTCGGTGTTCGTCCTGAAAATGGCGCTGCTGCTGGGTGCCGTGGCCGTGACCCTGGTTTTCTCACTGCCGCTCGCGCGCGATGCGTCCTTCTGGGAACTGACGGCCGGTCGGCGCTGGTCGGCCAGAGTGCTCGCCTCGGTCTCGCTGCCGCTGTGGGCCGCGATTGTTTTCGCGGGGCGGTGGATTGCCTACACGCAGGTGAGCTGAGATGCTCGACACCTGGTTACAGGCCTTGCAGGACTCGGCGCTGCCGACTGCCATCCGCGAGGGCGACCGGCTGTTCCCCTGGATCGAGGGCGTGCACGTGCTGGCGCTGTCGCTGGTGGTCGGGTCGATTGCGATCGTCGATATGCGTCTCATCGGCATGGCTTCGCGGGAGCGCAGCGTGCGGCAGACGACCGCCGCCACGCTGCCGGTGACCTGGTGCGCCTTCGCCCTGGCGGCGATCAGCGGCGGACTGCTGTTCTCGTCGAATGCCACCACCTATGCGCACAACGTCTTTTTTCAGATCAAGCTCCTGTTGATCGCAGCGGCTGGCCTCAACATGCTTAGCTTTCATCTGCTTCTCGGTCGTGGCGCGCAGACCTGGCTGACCGTGGCGGACACACCGCTGCGCGGCCGTGTGGTGGGTGCGCTGTCGTTGGGGCTGTGGATCTTGGTCGTCGCTTGTGGCCGGTGGATCGGCTTCACACTGAATGCCGTGACGTGAGATGCTCGCCCGAAAGTCTGTTCGAGGCCCGAGGTGATGATGCGGTACGCCGCCCCTGACTGTTCGATGATCGCTGCGGCAATGATTGCCGCGCTGGTTTTGGTCGCGTCCTCTGGAGCGGTGCGAGCCGCCGATGCGGGCAGCAACCCGCCGCCACAGGCCAAGGACTGGGCGGACCTCGCCAAGCTGCCCGACTGGAGCGGCGTCTGGACGCCGAACGTCTCCGATCAGGATGCCCGGATCAAGAGCGACCCGGTGCCGTGGAATGCGCAGGCTGCGGCACAGATCCAGCGGTTGGTCGCGGCCGAAAAGGCCGGAACTCCGAAGGGACTGTTCATTAACTGCCTGCCTGAATCCATGCCGAGTTGGATGCTGATCACCCACAATGCACTGGAATTTTTGTTCACGCCGGGGCGGGTGACGCTGCTCGGCGAGTCGGACGGCAATCGGCTGCGGCGGATTTACACCGATGGCCGTGCGCATCCGGCCGATCCCGATCCGACCTTTCACGGTCATTCCATTGGTCATTGGGAAGGCGACACACTGGTGGTGGATACCGTCGGCGTCCTTCCGCAAGCCTACATTGCCGTGGATGAGGCGGTCGGACTGCCCAACAACGGCGACCTGCACGTCATCGAGCGCATCCATCTCGCCGCACCGAATGTCCTGCACGACGATCTCGAGATCATCGCGCCGCATGTGCTGACCAAGCCCTGGCATACGACGCGAATTTATTTCCGCCAACGCTCCCGCAAATATGACATCGTGGAAGGCGTGTGCCTGCAGGGCAGCTTCTCGGACGGTGTGGATGAAGCCGGCAACGCCGTGTTCGTGCCGGCACCGCAGACCGAGGACGGCAACTTGGTCCCCCCCGGAAAATGATCTCGATTACTGACGTAGGTGCCCATGTGAAATCGATAGCGTCATTACGCCTTGCCGCCGTCTTGAGCGGTGTCCTCCTTGTAGGGGCGCCCGCGTTCGCGCACCATTCCTTTGCGATGTTCGATTTTGCGAACACCCTGAAGATGCCGGCGACCGTGAAGGAGTTTCGCTGGACCAACCCGCACGTAACTCTGCTGGTCGTTTCGATGCCGAAGCCCGGAGAGCCGGAGGAGCTATGGTCGTTGGAGTTGACGAGTCCGGGCAATCTCACGCGGTTGGGCTGGTCGCGGAAATCCTTCGCGACGGGTGACCGCGTCGACTTGGAATTCAACCCGTTGCGCGACGGCAAGCACGGCGGTGCCTTCAAGAAGGCAACCATCGTTGCCACAGGTCAGGTGCTGACCTCGAATCTCCGCGAAGCCGAGCGGCCCGACCTCAAATAGCCGCCGCTTTCACCGGCCGCTTGCCAAAGTAGGCACGCGCGCCGAAGGCCAGCAACAACGACACCAGGCTGATGACGCCGAATACCAATGGCGTGCGCTGGTCCGGGATGAAGGCCATCGCCAGCAGGATGGCGAGCATGCCGGCAATCGCCGCCCAGGTGAGGTACGGGTAGGCCCACATGCGCACTTTGAGACGCGCCGGGTCGTCGCGCTCGAGCCGGGCGCGCAGCTTCAACTGCGCGAGCGCGATCAATACATAGACGAACAGCGCCACCGTCCCATACGAGTTGACGAGAAAGGCGAATACGGTGTCCGGCGAGACGTATGACATAACCACGGCACCGTACCCGAACAGCGTGCCGAGCAGGATGGCGCGGGTGGGTACGCCGTTGCGGCTCAAGCAGGCCAGAGCCTTCGGTGCATCGCCGCGCCGGGTCAAGGCAAATAGCATGCGCGAGGAGGCATACAGCCCCGAATTCAGCGCCGACAAGACGGCCGTGAGCACCACCGCGTTCATGATATGTGCTGCGCCCGGGATGTTCATGGCGCTCAACGCGCTGACGTAGGGGGTGGTGATGCCGCTCGAATTCCAGGGCACCAGGCAAACCACCAGCAAAATGGATCCCACGTAGAAAAACAACACGCGGGTGATGACCGAATTGGTCGCCTTGGCGACCGCCTTGGCAGGTTCGGCGGCCTCAGCCGCGGCGATGGTGACGATCTCCGCGCCGAAATAGAAGCCGGTCGCCGCCACCGCACCGGTGAGCACCGGCAGCAGGCCGTGGGGCGCAAAGCCCTGCAGCGTCAGGTTGTGGATGTCGAATCCGACCCCGGGCCACAGGCCGAGCACGAACAGCGTCGCCAAGAACAAGAATACGGTGATGGCCGCGACCTTGATCGACGCCAGCCAGAACTCGAATTCCCCGAACACCCGGGCGGAGATGAGGTTGGTAGCGGTCAGTGACAGCAACAGGCCCAAGCTGACCAGCCAAGTCGGCACGTCGGGCAACCAGAACCGGACCAGTCCGGCACCGGCGACGGCCTCCATGGCCACTACGATCACCCAAAAATACCAATACATCCAGCCAGTCAAAAATCCAGCCAGTTCGCCCAGTAAAGGCCGGTCGTTCCACGCCAGGCGTGAGTATTCATAGAAGGAACCGACCGCGGGCAGTGCCACGGCCATTTCACCCAGCATGCGCATGACCAACACCACCAGCAATCCGGTGATCGCAAAGGAAACCACCGCCGCCGGCCCCGCCGCCTGGATGACCACGCCGCTACCGACGAAAAGCCCTGCGCCGATCACCCCGCCCAGGGCAATCATGGTCATGTGCCGCTCCTTCAGGCTGTGGCGGAGGCTGGCGGTCGAGGGCGGGATGAGCGTTGCGGTATCGGTGGTGGACATGGGGCGACAGTAGCACCCCAATGTCGTATAGTCTCCGCTGCTTAAGTCGTAGGATTACAAATTGGCCACACGCCGTAAGGGCATCATCCTGGCGGGCGGAGCGGGAACCCGCCTGCACCCAATCACGTTGTCGCAAAGCAAACAGCTATTGCCGGTGTACGACAAGCCGATGATTTACTATCCGCTGGCGACCCTCATGGCCGCCGGGATACGTGAATTTTTGATCATCACCACGCCGCGTGACACGACGGCGTTCCGCGACCTGCTGGGCTCGGGCCAGCAGTGGGGGATCAAGTTCGACTATGCGATTCAACCGGAACCCAACGGCATCGCGCAGGCATTGCTGATTGCCGAGCGGTTTCTCGACGGAGCCCCCTCGGCGTTGATCTTGGGCGATAACATATTCTACGGCGCCAATCTGTCCGAGCTGTTGCAGCGCGCCGGAGCGCGCGGTGCCGGAGCGACGGTGTTCGGCTACTACGTGCAAGACCCGGAGCGCTACGGCGTGGTGCAGTTCGGTGCCGATGGCAACGTCGTGGATCTGTTGGAGAAGCCGGCGAAGCCACCGTCCAACTACGCAGTGACCGGCATTTATTTTTATGATGAAAGGGCACCGGAGCTGGCCCGGAAAATCACTCCGTCGCCGCGCGGCGAGCTGGAAATCACGGACTTGAACCGGGCGTACTTGAGCGAGGGCAGCTTGCAGGTGCAACGGCTTGGCCGCGGTACGGCCTGGTTGGACACCGGCACGCATAATTCGCTGCTGGATGCCGGCGTCTTCGTGCGGATCATCGAAGAGCGTCAGGGATTGAAAGTGGCGTGTGTGGAGGAGGTGGCATGGCGCATGGGCTTCATCGACGCCGCGCAGCTGAAGAGTCTGGCTGCGCCACTCAAGAAGAGCGGCTACGGAGAGTACCTGTTGCGCATTTTACGTGACGAGCATCAACCATGAAATTTTTGGAAACTCCGATTGCCGGAGTCGTCCTGGTCGAACCGCGGGTGTTTGGTGACGAGCGCGGCTTCTTCATGGAAACTTGGGCTGCCGCGAAATTCCAGGCGGCGGGCGTGGATGCGACGTTCGTCCAGGACAATCACAGCCGCTCGACGCGCTGGACGCTGCGTGGCATGCACCTGCAGGTGGAGCATACTCAGGGTAAATTGGTGCGGGTGACTTCCGGTTCGGTGTATGACGCGGTGGTGGATCTGCGGCGCGGCTCGCCCTCCTATGGGCGGTGGTGGGCCACCGAGTTGTCCGATGAGAACCACAGGATGCTGTGGGTGCCCCCCGGGCTGGCGCATGGCATGTTGGTGACCTCGGAATCGGCCGATTTTCTCTACAAGTGCACCGACGTCTACAGTCCGTCGCACGAGCGGACGCTGGCCTGGAATGACCCGACGGTTGCCATCGAATGGCCCATCCCGGCCGGGGTGCAACCGAAGCTTTCTGCCAAGGATCAACTCGGCAAAACCTACGCCGAGATCGAGAAGTTTGGGTGAAAGTCCTCGTGCTGGGCGGCGGCGGTCAGGTGGCGCGCGCCGTGGCCGCGTCCGTGCCGCACGGCCACACGGTCATCGTCAAGACCCATGCCGCCCTCGACATTACCGATGAGGCCGCGGTTGCAGCATTCCTCGATGCGGAACGGGTCGAGTGGATCGTCAACGGTGCCGCGTACACGGCGGTCGATCTCGCGGAAAAGGAACCGGCGAAGGCCCGTGCCATCAACGCCACCGCGGTCGGCATCGTGGCGCGGCAGGCGGCGCTGCACGCCGCTCGGTTGATTCACCTGTCCACGGATTTCGTGTTCGACGGTCAGTCGAATCGGGCTTATCTGCCGACTGACCGGACCCGTCCGCTATCCGTCTACGGCCTCTCCAAGCTCGACGGTGAGCAACAGGCATTCGAGGCGGGCGGCGATCCGATCGTCGTACGGACCGCTTGGGTCTATGCGTCGACCGGCAAGAATTTTGCCCTGACCATGCTGCGTCTGATGCGCGAGCGGGACGAGGTGCGCGTGGTCTGCGACCAGATCGGCACACCGACTTGGGCCGTCGGTATCGCCGGTGCGGTCTGGGGTTTCATGGAGACGCAGGCGACGCCCGGGCTGTACCACTGGACCGATCTAGGCGTGGCGAGTTGGTACGACTTTGCGGTCGCGATCCAGGAGGAGGCGCTGGCGCGAGGTCTGTTGACCAAGGCCGTGCCGGTTTTGCCCATCCCCACCACCGCCTATCCGACGCCGGCTGAGCGACCGGCGTTTAGCGTCTTGAACACCGACTCCGCGCGCCTGGCCGTACCCTATCCGGCCCGGCATTGGCGGCACAACCTGAGGATGATGCTGGATGAGCTTCGAGCCGCATAACCTGCTGATTACCGGCGGCGCCGGATTCATCGGCGCGAATTTCGTGCACCATTGGTTGAAGACCAGCCAGGCTGGGCGGGTCGTCGTACTCGATGCCCTGACCTATGCCGGGAATATCGAGAATCTGACGGGATTGGAGACCAATCCGCGCTTCGTCTTCGTGCGCGGCGACATTTGTGACGAGGCTGCGGTACGCGCGCTGGTGGACAGCCACGCGGTCGACACGATCGTACATTTCGCCGCCGAATCGCATGTGGATCGCTCGATCTTGGGCCCGGACGACTTCATCCGCACCAATATCGTGGGAACCCACGCGTTGCTCAAGGTGGCGAAAGCGGCGTGGCTGGATGCCAAGCCCGGCAAAGCGCATCGATTCCACCACGTCTCCACCGACGAGGTATACGGCTCGCTCCAGCCCGACGACCCGGCATTCCACGAAGGCACGCCGTACGCGCCGAATTCGCCTTATTCTGCGACCAAGGCGGCCTCCGACCATCTGGTGCGCGCCTATCACGAGACGTATGGTCTGAATACGACCATCAGCAACTGCTCGAACAATTACGGCCCGTATCAATTTCCGGAAAAATTGATACCCCTCATCATGATCAACATCCTGCACGGCAAGCCGCTGCCGGTTTACGGCGATGGACTACAAATCAGGGACTGGCTGCACGTCGAGGATCATTGTCGCGCCATCGCGCTGGCGCTGACCCGCGGCCAGCCCGGTGAAGTCTACAACGTGGGTGGCAACAGCGAACTCACCAACATGACGATCGTCAAGACGCTGTGTTCGCGCCTCGATGCGGAATTTGCCAGGCGGCCGGAGTTGTCTTCGTTGTTCCCCGAGTCGCCGGTGGTGCACGGAAAAAGCAGCGAGAGTCTCATCACGCATGTCCGCGACCGTATTGGTCATGATCGCCGCTACGCCATCAATTATGAGAAGGCACGCCGTGAACTAGGTTACGCCCCGGTGGGTGATTTTTCGTCCGGGATTCAATCGACCATCGATTGGTATCTGGCGAATATCGCGTGGTGGCAAAAATTGCTGGGTCGAGACTACCTGGCGTGGGTCAAGAAGAACTACACGGATACCAAGGCGTGACCGTCGTTCCAGGTGCATCGCCCGCGCACTGACGCACCGTGTGCGTGCCAGCAGCTCGGCATTCGCCGATCGCTGGTTTTACATATTCATCAGCTATCCGCGCACCTCCGCTCGTTTTGATGACTTTATAACGTTTGCGTCCCAACGAGTTTTGGATGGCATGCTACTTGCTCCTGCGTACTTGTTGTCGAAGGACCGTTGGCAAGTCGAGGCTCACCATGATGAATAACGGAATGCCTGGCGCTTCATTGGCGATAGCGGACTCAGGCGTGCGTGCAGGATCTTCGTTCTCGCTCGCTGGCGCCGGCGGCAAGCTGTTGACCGCCACAGCCGTGGTGCTCCTCATCCCCGCAATGCTCGTGGTCGGCTTGGTGGCGATTTTGGTACCCTGTTTCTTGAGCGTGCCCGTCTGCGGCCCCGCGGTCCGACCGCCGGGTAGTACGTCGAGAAGCTGAAGCCCTCCCAGCGGCGTGATCCCGGCGTACAATGAGGCGGCTTCGGAAAAGCGGCCCGCCGCGGTATTCTTGAGCGCCAGACCACTCTCTTGGAGCCTCGATGCTGGAAGATAGCCCCATCCTCGTGCCCCTGCGCGTTGCGAATTCGCCGAATTCGTTCGATTTGCGTCGGGTAGGCGCGCACCCGGACTTTTGGTATCCACTCGCCTGGTCGACTGAATTGAAGCCTGGCAAGACTCTGGCACGACGGTTTGCCGGGGAGCCGATTGTGATTTACCGGGGCAAGAGCGGTCAGGTGTTCGCGCTCGAGGATCGCTGTGCCCACCGCCAGGTGCCGTTGAGCCTGGGTGTGGTGAGCGGCGATGAACTCAAGTGTCATTACCATGGTTGGACTTACAACTGCGCCGGCAAGTGCGTGGGCGTGCCTTATTTCGGCGGCGTCGAGCGTCTGCCCAACGGTGTCAAGAGTTATCCCGCCGCCGAAGTCGACGGCCTGATCTTCGTGTTCCCGGGTGACCCGGCACTGGCGCAGGCGCGCTTGCCGGCGAGCCTGGGGTCCGCGGCGCGCAAAGATTACAAGACCCGGCGGCTGAACCGCGAAGTGGCGTGTCATTACACCTTCATGCACGAGAACCTGTTCGACATGAATCACCAGTTCATGCATCGGAAGAACATGGGGTCGATCCGGGCGCGCTGCATCGGCAAGGGCCACGGCGATGACTGGGCGCAAGTCGAATACAGCTTCAGTCGCGTCGAGGGCAGGGCCTCGATGGGCGAGACCGTGATCGTCGACCTGATGCGTAAACGCGGCGAGGCCAAGAAGGACTTCTCGGATCACATGCGCATCCGCACCGACTATCCGAGTCAAAGCCTCAAGGTCTGGGTGGGGCGCGACATCAAGCAAACCGACGATCCTGTGCTCGACGTGTGGCTGGGCTACACGCCGTTGGATGCGGACCAGAAGACCAACCGCACTTATGGCTATCTGTCGGTGAAGAAGCCGGCCATGCCTGGCATCATCCATGCGGTGTGGCCCTTCGTCACCTGGTTCACCGAACGGATCTTCCAGGAAGACAAGGAAATCGTCGAGCATGAACAACAGGCATACG
>Ga0116230_10002865_pt1 | contig 16675 bp, 17 predicted proteins | sample S1TSphfallax_3_FD_88678 | JGI IMG/M metagenome (GOLD analysis project Ga0116230, IMG submission 88678) | Host-associated microbial communities from peat moss isolated from Minnesota, USA - S1T2_Fd - Sphagnum fallax MG | ecosystem: Host-associated > Plants > Peat moss > Unclassified | place...
AAAAAAAAAAGAGAAGCAGAAGAATGCAAGGGGTGCAAAAGGGGGTCAATAAAAAAAAAAGAGCACCCCCCCAAACCCCCATAAAACGAAAATCGCACAACCCCCCCCCCCCCCCCCCCCAAGACAAAGATTTTCTTGAAAAAAATGACTTTCCTACCATTGCAAAAACTCACCAACAATGGCAAGCCTTGTCATTGCAAGAATGCATCAACAAAGACTATCTGAAAAAAAAAGTTGCAAAAGTTCCAAGTGTTGTAAAAAGGCTGCTAAGAAGGCTCGCCACATAGCCACAATTACTTCACCATTGCCAAAAACAAGAATTTTGGTTCTCTTGCGACATGAAAGTTACTGTTACTCTTCCTCCTCAAGCTCCTTCTCCTAACTAATCTGCATCCTGGCCAAACAACAAAGTTCAATAGTGCCATGGCGGCTGCTACTACCCGACATCCATCACTATCACCTTCAAACGTTCAAACCTCATGATGTGAAATTGCTTGTTTATCAAGTAGAATGGTTGAAGGTAGAATGTTGCCACCATTATAAGATAACTACTTCTCTAAGCCAACATGTGAAATGTTTTGCAACTCACATCAAAATATTTTTTCACCTAATTTTTACTAATGTTAAAAACACTTAAATTTCTAGTCATTAAGAGCATCCCCACCAATGTTCAATATGTGACCTTGCACATTAAAATTAGATGAAAAAAAAACCAACATCAAAGAACTAACCACAAAATTTTATACACATGTTGAACAAATTGGAAAGTAGAAAGTGGATAGAAAAAAATTGTGTACATGTAAATATCTCCAAATTGTTACAAAAAATTTCGATGATGTAGTCGTCAGAATTTATAATTCGCAAAGGGTTTACATCGTAGATTATTGTATTCAGTGAGTCTGGTGGTTTGTAACATGGATATATATTTGCGTTCTTGTCTATTGATTAGGTATTTGCAAAAGCTACTAAAGACAATGAGAAGTTTGAAGTGGTTTTCAAAAGGCAAAAAACATGTCGCATTTTATCGCATTTGAGATGGTTGATTCGTATGATGTTGTTGAAACCTTTTTGTTAGGTCAATGGTCTAGCCATTATAGACCCATGGTGTGGGTATACAAGTGATTGTATTTGCATTGTGTCAACAATGGTTTGCTAATGATGGTCGTTTTTTGTTTTTGATCCTGTCACCATTGATGGCGACACTTTCATACATGTTGCATCACCAATGCCAATGAACAAGTTGGTTTCTTTCATTGTTGAGGTGGGCATTTCATTCCTACTTTAGAGGCTTTCCAAAAGTTGTTTCATTGGATCAAATGTTAAATTGGACTAGATGCTAAGATCTATGATTTCAAATTTGATGAGGAATCCAACCATTTGGTATGGTGCAAATGTTCCAAGCACTTCTTTGTGAATCATGCCAATGGCTATGTACATTGTAAGTTTGTCTTCAATTTTGGCATACGAGATGTTCAACACATCCATGATCAATTTCATGTGTCTTGCACAACAATAAAAAAACATGACTAACATGAATTTATTTTCAAGGAACAAATGGAATGAATTTATTTTGATGGGAAAAATAATACCTAGGGTTGGCGTTTTGTTGTGGTTCTCCACAAAAAATATGTTGGCCCAGTCATCAATGAATTAATTGGCTTTTGTTGAATAACCAAATGCTGGAGGTTTGTTGTAGCCTTTGTGTCCACAAAGGTGGAGAAGGCAAAGCTAGTTTTCAATTGGGTAACATGTATGTTCCATCTTCTTAAATTTCTTATTGACACACGGGGAGGTGGAGTCAATAAGATCTTTCTTCAAATTTTCAAGAATGTTACATATTTCGGGGATTTTGGTGGGGCCATGTTGAGGAGGTGATGGTTTCAAAGTAGTTGGGTTGTAAATTGGTAGTAAAAAATATTACATGAACGTTATCCATTGGCATGTTGTTTATGAAAATAAATGATTGCATTGTTATGTTATTTACATCAGAGTTGAAAGGATACATGTGTGGGAGGCGGTGGGGTGTAGTGACGAATTTAGTATGAAATTCGATGAGTCATAAATGATTCACATGTTTAAACGATGGGCCAATTATTCTCAGCTAACACTTGTGCAAGAGTTGAAAAGATAAATGCGTGAGAGGTGGTGGGGTGCAATGATATATTTAGTATGAAATTTTATGAGTCATAAATGATTCACATGTTTAGATGATGGGCAAACTAACTTCAACTAACAATTGTGCGAAAGTTGAAAGGATATGTGTGTGTGAGGTGATGGGGTGTAATGACGAATTTAATATAAAATTTGGTGAATCATAAGTGATTCACATGTTTAAATGATGGGCGAATTGCTCTTGGCTAACGATGACTTGATGGTGATTTTTTTTTAAAATTATTTCATTTTGTTGATTCTAGTGGCATGAAGATGTATTCATGCAAATTTTTTTTCGCAAATTCCATCTCATGTTCTTTCTGTGTAAATAAAAATATTAATATCTCTTCTTCTAACTAGTTTGTGTAGGTTAAAGTTTGTGGGAAAGCTTTGAATGCATCTTGTGAGGTTTTATTTTCATTAGGTTTGTATGTTACATGTTTATTCACAATATCATCTTCAATTACATACATGTTCATAAATGTGGAAATCTAGGAGTTGTTATAGAATGTAATTCATGGAGATGCATTGTCACTTACTACTATAGTTTTTTGCATTGTTGTTATAGACATGGCTTTTAAGGATTTCATTTTTAAAAAAAGTTTCATCATGCTATAAAATGCCTTTTAGTTGACATTTTCATACATATGAAAATTCAAAGTTATTTTCAAACAACAATGTTTTTTCATCATGAAATGGTATTGTTTGTAATAAAATGTTTCACTATTGTGTACATGGTGAAAATTCATAAACCTTAATAATTTTTTATTTTCATGAATAATGAAACCAAGATTATCTTTTCCAAATTGTTGACATGTATGGTAAATTTTACGATCATAGGTATAATTTTAAAAATATTGTACAAATGTTAACTATTGAAATTAGATTAGTCTATAAACATAAACATCAATTGGATGAAACCCTAAAAATCTTGATTGAGTAATTAATTTTGTACGAAATAATGGTGGTTTTGAATTGATCTATTTGATGGTTCAACTTTTATGTATAATTGGTATATCTAAACATATAAATGTTATTTTTGCATGTGACACAAGTTTTGATATAATGAAAGAAGAAATTAATTGTAATTGTAATTTTGATGCATTTTGTAAACCTAACCATTCAATGTTTTTAGTGTTTAAATTTAATGTTCCATGTGGTTCACACTTCATAGCATATTTTAATAAATAAAATGAGCAATAAGAAGATGTAATATGTAAAATATTGAAATGAACACCTCGTAATAATAACAATGTTGGATGATATGGAACAACATTTTGATCTTCATATCTTGGTTTATAGTATTCCCATTTTATTTTTTCCTTGTTAAAATTTTTTTGGGCTTCAACATGTGAAACAAATGGAAATCCAAACCTACAAGTTCCATTTCAACCTTTTCAAATGCATCAACTTTGACATTCATGTGATTGTTTTTGCAACACCATTTTGAACAATTTATTTTGTAAAATATCATTAGGAACAACAAACTTTGTAGTTGTTTCATAAAATATAGTAGGAATAACCACAATTATTTCATTTGTTATTTTCATTAATTTTTCTTCTTGAACCCATAATATTATGTGAGCATGAATCCATGATGTTGTATTCATAACGAATAACATATTCTTTTACTTTACCCAAAATATCATTATCATTTAATATATGTTTATACATAAACATGTTAACATGACAATGAAATATTGTTGCACATTCTACAAGACAATCTTTCCATGACATGTTTCAATGTATTTGTTTAACATTATATTCCATTTGTTAAATTCATGCCACCTCAATGATGTCATTTCATCTACAATTAAGTTTTTTTTTAAATGAGGCATGTCAAATTCTTCTACCATAAATAATAAATCTCGTAATTGTGATTTATGCCATCTAGGAGAACTATGAATTGATGATGGAAATTTTTACTTTACTATATGTTGAAAAATTTGTGCATCGGTCATATGTGGAAATTTGTGTTTTATATTTTAAAAATCTTTCTCTAAACAAGTATTTGATGTTTCTTTAATCAATTGAATTGATTGTTGCAAATCATACATAATTAACAAATATAGTTTATACATTGTCAATGGTGAAAACAATGTACTCATGCGAAATTTTGAATATTCATGTATTGATATTTTACCATCATGGGCACACCGTCCATGTGGAAATAAAAATGGAAATGAACTAAGTTCCAAAGTTATACTTTTGACATTATCTTGTAATCCATTGTATCAAATTATAAGCTATTTGTGAAATGTATTATTTTTTGGTAATCTTTTCCAAATTTCCCATGATAAAATAAAAATTTATTCATGAAAGATTGTGAATTAACACACGTGAAATAAAAGTGACAAATTTTGCATTTCATTAGTAACATGCATATTTTCAAAACCATGATGCAAAACATTATTTTTATTGAGAATATCATCTACAACATCTAATGATAAAATACACATATTCAAATAATCATTTGATTGTTAAAAAATAGTTGTATATTGTTTAAACCATGGATTTGCTTTCATATTCTGTAAATAAATAGGTTGAATAATTTTTGAAACATCATTTTCACATATTTGTTTATCTAAAATCCCATCCCAACTTAATAAATGGCTATTTAATAAACCAATATTCATAATTTCTCCTATGCCAAAACCCCAATTTCTATTTTCCATATTCAATCCAATGTTTAAAAAAGACAATGATTGTATATAAAGTGGATGCTTTGATAATAATGCTTTCATATAAATGGGTCATTAAAAAACAACATACTTTGCATTTGTTGGAGCTTAATGTTCAACATAACATTTCAAACATAAATATATTTCTTGTCCGTTAGGTGTAGTAGTATAACTAAACAATAAACAATTTGCAACACCATATGGAGTTCATCTAGGATTTACATCATTTTTTTTGTTATATACATTTTTAATTTTTCTAGAATTCTTATGTTGATGGTTTCATTTGACTATTCCACATATTGCACAACATTTCATTTTTTGAAATACATGTGTAGAATAATTAATCCATTTATCATATAATTTATTTTGAGCATTCCAATAAAAATCATAAGGTTGATAACATTCCATTTGTCATTGTCGCACATGATCATATACATCTTTCTTAAATCGCTTTTTCATAATTATGATTATTTACACATTCTAATTTCATTCAAATACATTAAAAACTTGTATCAAACATATGCATAAATATTAGAGTTCCATAATTGAAATGAAATACTTGAATATATATAACATTTGTTAAAATGGAATGCTTAGAATTAATTGATTACTCAATAAACTTATGTTGAATTCATCAATGTAATAGAATAATCAACTAATCTACATAAATTCAACTAATTTTTTTATATATATATTTATAATAAATCATCTATATGTTTATAAGTACAATAAATAAATTTTAAAAAATAATCAATCACCTTTTCATAATACTTTATTTACATTACATATTTTGAAAATGACAAAAAAATCTCATACTAGAATAACATCATATATGAATTTTTTTTCATGAAAATACTATAATATCTTTTCAAAAGTACTTGAAACTTCAAACACACTAACTTTATTATGTAGAATATCATTTGAAACTTCACATACCGTCACTTACAATAACTCATTTTCCTACACACATCACAATTTCCACATAAACATATGATTAACATAAATAATAATAATAATAATAATAAACCAAATGAAAAATCAATAGGCTGAAAAGGTTTTTCTTGATTTTTGCAAAAAATTCACCAAAAAAAAGTAGGAGAAAAGGGGGCTATTCACTGCATTTAGACTATGTGCTCTCAGAATTACGTGAATCCTAATCAAATCCTTCTATGAATGATTGAAAATTGAACTTCATGTATTGGACCCACCAAGAACGGAAAAAAAAACAACTTGAAAACTATCTATTGTGCAAAGAAAGTCAAAATATAACCATGTTAACTTGGAAATGAGAGCCTAAATACTCATGGCATGTTAATATCTAATGTTTTTTTTACATTGTGAGGAAGTAGATAAGTATGTTTGAAGTATTTTGCAATGTTGGCATTGGGGATAAATTAGTATAAATACATGTTGGCATTTTTATGTGTTGCCTAGATGTAGATATTTGTATGTGTCAAGAACTTGATCATTTTATTCACAATGAGTACCCCACAAAAAGGGTGATATTGTAAATCAACAATTTTGGACTCTAACTATAGGGAATAGACTAAACATCAACAAATAATTAAAAATGAATTTGAAGTACTTAACAAAATGAAAAAAAATTGTGAAGGAAAATCTCAACATATGACCACTCTTGTTTTTCCTCTGTAAAAACTATAAAACTTTTTATATCCCTTTGGTTTCCATTTACAAAATCCTTTTGCCTTTTGGACTCCTTTTTCTACAACACTCCACTTTGGTGGCTCTTTACAACACAATCCACCAAAGTGGACTACGTTCTTTTTTTACGAATCTATTCCCAAATTCTAGAAGGGATTGTGATCATTATCAGAAGGGTTAATGTTGAGATGTTGAAGTGTGGCATAGTCGAATAAGGAAGCTCACATGTTGTCCTAAAACATTGATATTCAAGAAATCTTATTTGCACACTTTGGCAACTGCAACTTCATGTACAAAAGTTAGGACAAGATGAGAACAATCTTACTAACAAGCAACCTAAAAACAATGATGGAACACATAAATACTGGAGTGGATAGGCAAAAATTGGCCAAAACCATGTACATCATCACCACCACCACCACCATCACGTCATGCACAATAGAACAAAAATGAGAAGGTTATTCTAAAGTTGGGAGCTAATTTAGACAACAACATTGGACCAGCTGTTATAATTGTGGTGTAATAAGACCAAATCCCCATGTTAGTGGCAAACATCATACAACTGTAGAAGCAAGAGGAATTGTACAACACGAACGGGTTTAGGACCGAAACTATGTATGATTACTACATAACTATGAAATCTATGTTCTTGGTTGTAAAATTATCCTCCCACTTTTCTATTGACTATGCAAGCCTCACCATTCTCCTACCATGAACTACACACAAACAACACCAAAACTATTCAAAACCAAAAGCTTTTCTAAAATCAAAACTTCAATTCTCACAACTTTGTATTCATACCATAACTTTCTACAAATGAAGGTGTCCTTCAAGGTCACAAAACACCTCCTTATATACTAACCAAAAGGAAACTAATAAAAAAACTTTCTAAAACTTATCCACCATATGGTTCCCCAAATAATCAAAAGGAACAAAATCACAAGGAAATAACATCACATGGTAACCCATGTGATTGCACAATTAATCACAAGGAAACAACATCACATGGTTCCCCATGTGATTCCATAATTAATCACAAGGAAACAACATCACATGGTAACCCATGTGATTGCACAATTAATCACAAGGAAACAACATCACATGGTTCCCCATGTGATTCCAGAATTAATCACAAGGAAACAATATCACATGGTTCCCCGTGTGATTCCACAATTAATCACAAGGAAACAACATCACATGGTTCCCCATGTGATTCTACAATTAATCACAAGAAAACAACATCACATGGTGCACATGACATAAGTCTATGCACCATGACCAATTATGGAATCTTATACCCCATTTAAACATTTACCCAAGTAATTGTGTAATCAAGTTACACATCAAGTTACAGAATCAATGCATGAGTTGTTGGTCAAAACAAATTTGGTTCAAGTTTATGTTATTCAAAGATCCTTGCATGTTGACCTTCATTAAAAAAATCTAGTCTGATTGCTTTCTCACATCAAAATATTCATTTGATGTGAATATTTCAGCACAATCCAAAGAACCACCTTATTTCCTACATGTATTATGTGTATTGATCTTGGTGTGGTTAATCACATTGCAATGGTATTTTATGGGTCCCAGTTTTTGGGAAATTGTGTTGTTGTTTATAAAGTATGTCACTGATTTCTCAATATATTGTGAATGATCCACAATTTCTTTGCAAATACCTAAAAGCCCAAGATGTGTTTTGTTATGTTTTCTATGTGATGGGAATTGGCTTCAAGTACATCTCAACTTTGAAGTGATTTCAAATCATTGTTGACTTACTTGTATAGTGCAAGATGTAAGATTGAGAGATTGTTACAAAAAATTCAGCCTACATGATATTGTAACAACACTTTCAAGATATGCAAGACATACCTTTTTTTTCTCTTCTGTTCCACCAACTACCATTGCCTTGTTATTGTGCCATAATGATGACAATATAGACATGTATGCACTTCTTTTACTCTTAACTTCAAGTTATTTTCAAAAAAACAATTCTTCACTCTTTTTTCCTAATTTGTTTCAAATAAATCTACTTACACAAATTGCCAAAAACTTGAAAAAAAACCCTTATTGTAAGAAAAAAAACCTCTCGAAACAAACCACAAACCCACAGCTCTTCAAATAGAACAAATTATCTTTAACAAAATTTATCCTCCTTTAATTTTTTACAAAACAACTTTTCAAATATGACAAATTATTTTTAACAAAATAAGCTACACAAAAGAGATGCTACACTAGAAAACAAGCCCAAAAAACTTTTTTGCACACATATCCCATAAACAAACCAAAAAAGTGTGAAGAATTTGGCATCTTGATTCATTTCTGTAGTCGACAAAAAATTGTAAACCTAATTCGAAATCTTAATTTTTTTTAACATTTCATTTTACACTTCATTTGGACCTCAAATTCAGGGTACTGTTATAAAATAAGCTACCAGCACCCTAAATTTGGCCATACACAGGGTGAGGTTTAAAAAAAACTTACAAAAATGTAAATTAGCATTCAACACGGGGTTAAACTTGGGAAACCATCAAGTGTGATGGTTTCCTGAGTTTCACCCTGTGTTTCTTTTTTTCTTAAGCACCTCCACTAATGCTACATAGATTTTCACTGCTCCTACATGTATAACTACTATAATTCTTCTTGAACCTTGTGCATCAAATGCTAAGATTCAGCATTTCATACTGAGATTTAATAAAATTTCCTTACTCTGCGAATACCACTAAAGAGGGGCTAAGGGATGAAAGGAGGCCCAAAGACAAGGCGAATATAAGGTGATTTTACAAATATTTTTATTGATCAATATTTTTTCCAAAGTCATGGGTGTAAGTTGTTTACAATTTTATTTTAAAAAAAATTAAGCACAATATTCTAGACCTATATAGTTTCAAATTTTTAAAGTTATTTCATAATTTTTGCAGATTCATCTATTGGCAATGGATCCCAATTTTGGGGGAAGGTTTTTTTCATTTGGATGTAGCTCTCTAATACTTTGGATTATGTTCTCCGGTACTTTGATGAATTCTATTGTGACTTTTCTTGGTGACAATGAGCTCACCTTCGAGAGTCAATTTTTACCAGTCTTGTGGGGGTATTTTAGCCACTTAAAAAAACATGTTTTTTGGTTGTGGTGAAAACAACCTAGACAATCCACACATTGGTCTCAAGTGGAATCAAATGTATGGCATATTATTCGAGAAATGAGATATAAAAAGTACCTACCATATTCCAAGATGAGTTATGTAGCTTCTCAAGCCTTAGTGTTAAAGCTAATTTTTTCTTGCATCTCAATGCCTTAATCTTCTACTGTCACAACTAGAGATTTGAAAATCGTTGTGATAATTTTTTGTAATTTTTTTCATGGACATAATGTCCTTCATATGGCTAATTGTTTTAATGTGGGTGCATCAACAATTCGAAAATATATGAACATAGTATGTGATGTCCTCATTAATAAATACTAACTATTTAAAAATACAATAACATTTCATTCAAAAATTTCAAGAATTCATAAGTTTTCCAAAACATATGTTGATCAATAGATAAATTCACATACCACTAGTAGATTTTCCAAGCAAGAGAGCAACACTTGCACAAAGTGGTTTTTACAATAGAAAACAATTTCATAATATTGTTTTACAAAAGACGTGTGATGCATGGTGTAGACAAGTGATTTTAAAATGCGTGTGTTGGACAACCAGGAGGAGTTCTTGATGGTGGCCAGTTTAAGGTTTATAGTTTGTATAACAACTAAGAGATCAAAAGATTTTGCAAAAACTTGTTCTTAGAATTAAAGGTGTGATATGTACACCTTACATCATTAAACACTTAGTTTATCCAATTTGAACATATTTTTTTAAAATTTTGAAAAACAAAAATATCATGCAAATCTTGACAAAATAAGATATGATTATAACATGAACAAATGTAAAGTTATGATAGAAAATGCTTTCGGTTCATCAAAAAAACTGATGGCAGATTTTGAGCCATTTCAACTCCAAAGTTGATAAAGGAATTAGGGTAATGGTAACATGTTGTGTACTCCACAATTTTTGTGAAATGTGGAATGAACTTAAACCAAGGCTTGCAAATTTGGCAAGTAGAAGGGAATACCTAGTTGAATTCAATGGCCATATATTGCCTATTCATAAAGATGGAGAGGCAACTAAAGCTAAAGAAAAAATATTAAAATCGGCCTTGTATGATCAATGGCTGTTTAATCACATTATATTAAGAGTTCAATAAATAAAATTTTCATTTCAATGTATTTTTTGTAAAAAAAATCAATATGGCATTTTTTTAAAGGACTTCAAAACATCAGCAAACATTGTTGCAATCTATAATTAATTTTATAACATTTGTGAAATGATTTTTTCAGTCATCTCATCTTGAGTTTCTCAATTCCTTCAAACAAATTGATAATCCTTGATAAGCCTCTACAATAAAAATAGATCCAACATTCATTTTCATCTTTTTTTTTTCAATTCTTCATTTGGTTGACCTTGGACAATAGGCAATTTGCATGCCCTAATCCTCAATGTATCAAAATTGGAAGTTGGAGGTGCAACTCCATCTCCAAATGCATAAGTTTGCATCACACGGGACATAAGAACATCTTGACTTTCAGGAACACATTCATCTTCATAAAAGATATTCACAAATTCAATCTTTTTTTTGAATTATTTGCATTTTTTGATCAACACCTTTAGGCACTCCATCTATCTTAGTAGCTTTAGCAAACAAGTAGTCAAATTTTTCATACCAAGTCCAATCTAAAGGTGGAACACCTATAATGTTGGTTTTTTTTTGTTCAAAGTTATATTTGTTTTTCATTTTGTTGAATTTGTCTCTACATTGGCCCAAAGTGCACTACACAATAGTTGGAAAGTGGGCATTCACGGTTATAGCAAATGCCTTCAAGTTATGTGTTTTCATCACCTTCTCTCCAAATTCTTAGTGTCACCAAAATAGAGAGAGAGAGAGAGACTGATACAACCAGCCAAGGTATGTATGCAGACCCAAACAGGATCGGAGCTGCCTGGAATTCTGATTTGCAAAGGACGCCACTCTAATAACTCACAGAACACTTTCACATTCATGCTTTAGTCCTTCAACAGAAATAATTTACTCATACTCTGATCGGCACATCGGATCAAACAACCAGGAACTATTTCATGCCTGATCTGTAATGCACATCATCACAAATCCAACAGCGATTTCAGGTAAGGCCTTTGAGGTCAGATCTCTCTGTGTTCACTCGGTCTTTTGAGCCACTAACCCACACCCCTCTAAATGCCTCAATGCATTGCTCTCACTCTCAACGTATGGAAACCCAAAACCCAGAGGAACAACATTCTGAGACACTGGACTCAAATCAGTAGATACCAAGCTTCCATGAAACCATTTAAGGTGACAGCTTCTCATGCAAGGACGAATGACAGATCTCTGGCTATAAACCCCTCTCTTCACTCCTTCTCTGCAAACAACATTCTGCTGCCCACAGTTCAGATGCAATGCGAGATTCTACTAACACACATTCTCCCTCCCAGATGCTCACTCTCTCTTCTACATGCTCCTAAGTCTAAGGCTCGGACCCCTCAGATTCTCATCATTCCTCGGCATCGCCCTCCATAACAACTGCATCAAGACATTACACAACTGCTCAACCAAGTTACTGGCGCAGCGGAGAGATTCAACAACTAGCTAAGCAGCTGCCAAAACAAAGCAAAAACCCAAAAACTAACTACCCATAATGTTGCTCTTGTCTTCCTTTTTCCTTGTCAAATCGCCACCACCTCCTTCAAAATCTTCTTGCCGTTTCTTTCTTAGATTCCTTCACAAGCTCCCCATGCATCGTTACAATCTTCACATCCCAAAATCATAAACCCCGCCACCTTCAATTAAGCCAGCTTTTTCGACAGGCTTAACTCCTAAACCCTTAAGGCAAAAAAATCAGTTTTCACATTCTAGAAGCCACTAACAGGCTCCCTGTTCGGCCACCCCTTAACCGGTCACACTAGTATTTTTTTTTCAAATTTGTTAAACAAAAATGTGAATGTTGCATTGTTCCAAAATCTCCCTCGAGATTTTGCAATCTGGGGTTTTTAACTTCAGTTTGCAATTCATCCCTCTTGTGTGCACTTAGATGATCCATTGATTGTGCCAAAGAACATTTATAAAAAGCTTGGGTGTTCATGGGTAGAAACTTGTTTTACAAATCCCTTCGTGGATAAATAGATATTCACTACATTTCAACTTTGAACTTTGCATAATCACTCTATGAGTATTGTGAAACAAGCGAGGCAATAAGAAGGTGAGAACATCTATAATTTTTTTCATCTTGTTGTAAACCATGGTGATGGTAAAATGTTGCATGTTAAGTGAAGTTGAAACTAACGAACTAACCACAAATTCATTTTGGAATGAAAATTTTGAGAGCTTATTAATGATATCTTCAAATAGGTTGTTAGTTGACTAATGAAGGCTCATGAGCCCAACATTAATCTCTCAGAAAAATACAAAGTCTGCAAAAACTTTGGTTTTGCAAACATATTGCCATCTTCATGGGCCCTAACATTTTGCATTTGCCCATAATTGTTAATGTAATTAGTAGTACAAGAATATTGTTGCAAATTTTTTTTCTTAATTTTCCTTTTGCCCTTTTTTTTTCCTTGTCATGTTTTGCATTCATAAAGCACCATTGTTTATTTTTTCTTTGTATTTTGGGCATCCTTCCTTGCCCTAAGGTTGCAAAATTTTATTGCCACTCTCTTAAGGTAACTTCCCCAAAAAGTTATTAACCTTTTAGGATAATTTCCACCTAGTGTAAATTACTCGTGAACTTGTCTATATATTTTTTAAATTAAAAATTAAAAAATCTACTATATTTTACATAGGGGAAGGTTCAAGATATAAGGCCTTTTGGATTTGAGGTCTCATCCTTGAGGCCAATAGGTTGAGGGAAAGGGCCAAAAATTTGGAAGGCCCTATATTGAGAACCTTTCTCCTATATGTGTAGGACTATTTTTTTATTTCTATGTGTACTTTGAAAGATATACCCCAACAGAAGAACCCTAGGGTGTTATGCTAGGGGGAGATACTCCTATTTTAATATGTTCTTATGTTCTCATCAAAAGAAAGTCATTTACATGCATGGAGGTTTAAACATATGCTTGGGCTCACACCCTCGAATGGCTTTCCCTCAGGAGAACCCTCTCATACATGAACCTCCTTTACAACATTACATCACATGTTACCAATACAAAGGGGAGCCTAACATGCAAGAAAGCATGTGCCAAAGGTCTAGTAGCATGTTGCATACCCCCTAGCAACTATAACATGCTCGAAACATATATGACATGGTGTAACAAAAAAAGAGCTATACACACAGCCTAACTGCTATTGGACATTAGTATGAGTTCAAAGCACAATGTGTATGAAGATCAACAGATTTGATTTAATCATTTCTGATTTCTTTCCAAACCCCATATTTCTCATCTTATTGCAAATTGAATCTTTACATAAAAAATCAATTATTTACATTCATCTTTATCTCTAAAACTAGTCTGAAATTGTCATATGTACATAATTAATAATGGTGGATCTGGTGAATCAAATTGTTTTGGACTTTCTCTTTAAGCTATTAGGGTCTAACTTGGCATCAACATGACCAACATTACTAGTCCCCATCCGAATAATATCCACAACTTCACACATGTGAATTTGATAGGACCATGTCAAACAATAACACCATTCACAGATTTCCATTTCCTTCAGGTTCTATAATAATGCACAACCCACAATCTCGAAATTCTCAACAAATTGGATCTCTTTCCCAAATATGATTCCCCAGAGTTCCATTCCATAATCCCAAAATCTCCCAAACTACATACTAATGTCTTATTCAGACCAACCTCTTCTCCAGTAGTGATCTTCATCACTTTTGCCAATTCCCACATATTTTGATCATGTATGTGTCTCAACCACAATCTATCCTTTTGACTCCAATGCGCAACCCCAAAAAATAGGAATCAAAAAATATTTAAAAACACAAGTGGTGGGCATTCCTCCCAAAGAATCCTCTACAAGAAAATCAAATACAACATCTATGAATTGCAATGCATCACCCTAATAATTATCAAAAACTTCTATACTTAGCTTTCCATAGTCCACCATTTATCTTTTCTCTTGCACACGCTCCCTCCAAAAATCACTAAAAGAACATTGAGCTGATCCCGCCATGGCCATAATTCATCAAGGGCACCACAACAACAACTTAGCTCCTACCCTGTCAGAACATAACTCAAGCAAAGCAAAACCACAAAATTCTTCAACTCCATTAACCTGCAATAAACAAACACTCACACACATAGACACATCAACTACCCACTCTTTTTTTGTGGTTATCTCTTTTTGATTGCAAGGTTGGCTTTCTTGTCCTTTAGGTATACATTCCAAAAATAAACACGACCCCCTCCATTTCATCCTACAATGGAATTCATGCATGGCTAAGAATGCCAAGGTGAAAAACAAGGGGTAAAGCTCAGACTCCGGGAATTTTTTTGCAGCAATACTTCTTACTGACATTACCAACTATGGGCAAATATAATGTTATGGCTGTACACACCACCAGGGTCCTAATACGGCCACCATTCCAAAAGTGTACAAGTCCCAGTGGAGGCATTCTGAATTTATATATTCAAAAAAATATTACAAGGGCCCACTACAGTAGTACCTTGGCCATTTCAACACATGTCTGTCAAACAATCAATTCATTTTGAAATTTTCATTTCAACAAATAAAATATTCCTAAATATTCACTACTTTCCTCGACAATGTTTTTTGATTTGGAAGAAATAATTTCTACAAATTTTAACATTTTTGAAAATAATATATTTAGTGTTGAATTGGCCAAGGTACTGAGATATATTATCAGAGCTTGATAGGGCCTAAAATTATGTGCAAGAAGACAAGGAAAAAAGCTCTGTCCGGGCTGAAAAACGCAAAACGCTAAATATAAACCACACCCCGCCCCTGTGCAAGAAGACAAGAGAGACATGCTCCGGACAGAGTTTGATGTGGGGATATTTAGAGTCTCGCCCGAAAACCATGTACATGAAGACAAGAAAAAAAAGCTGCGGAACAGAGTTCGATGGGCCATAATTTCCTCCCACAGCAATAGGAGGAAGAACCATTATCTTTTCTAAGAATATTCATGGATCTTAGGTGCGCTCTAAATGTACTAAGAAATTTGTCCAAATATGATTGCTTCATAAGGTAAATGGGGGCTTAATTTTACCTCTCAATGGTAAGAGTATCCCCACGGGTGCTGTGCTGAGTATGTAACCCTGCAAAACTATTGCTTACCAAGTTTAGTTAAAGTATACTTTTTTGCAATCCCACCCATAAGACTGAAACAGGGTCTACTAATATGCAGACCACTAATAGCAAACCACTTGGACGAATCATTACGATTGGCCAATCAAAAATAGGGTGCAGCAGTCACGTCATATTTAACACTCTTCTGTAGCAGGTGCACAGCTTTATTGCGGTTTTTGCTAGCCTCAGCAAACTGAGCAAATATGCAGGAGAACAATTATATTCCTCCACCAAGCAGGCATATGATGATTTTTCTTCATCTCATTTTAATGTGCAGTCACATACTGAGCACCAGTGGGGATGCTCTAAAAGGCACAAAAAGTTTCTAAGTTCTCACTAAAAAGGTAAACCCACATCAATATATTCTTATCAAGTTGTACTTAGTACAGGCCTCATAAAGTTATGGATTTCCATAAATCAAATAAATTAAGCTAAATTATGGACACTGCTGGACTTGAATTATGTGTCGGCCCGAACTGTGTATTATCAGGCAATTTTAGGCAATTAATGCCTGCAGCATTGATCGCTGCTTAGCTTGGAAGATACCTTCCAATGGCAGATGCATCAAAGGGGTCCGATTTTCGTCCATCTCCCATTTAAGGATCAAAAAATCAGACTCCACTGATGTTGTGTTGGCAAACACGGTGGCCAAACCACCAACAAATGCACGCAGAGAATCGAATTGGTTGGCTGATAACTCGTCCCATCTAGGGTTGAATGATGTCTGATGGTCTTGTTTATTGATTGTGGCTTTCAGAATCGGGTCTGAGTTATAGACCTTGAGTAGATCACAATGCTCGTCCTCG
>Ga0116230_10002867_pt1 | contig 16667 bp, 7 predicted proteins | sample S1TSphfallax_3_FD_88678 | JGI IMG/M metagenome (GOLD analysis project Ga0116230, IMG submission 88678) | Host-associated microbial communities from peat moss isolated from Minnesota, USA - S1T2_Fd - Sphagnum fallax MG | ecosystem: Host-associated > Plants > Peat moss > Unclassified | place: USA...
AGAACACGCCAGAGTTGGCCGGTCACTTCCGCACCGGCGCAGTTTGCGTGCGAAAGCGAAGTCGTATCCTGCGCCTGGCGCGCTATCTCGCGGATAACTTCATCCTGTCCCCGATAGCCCGCTACGCCGCCGCCGAGCATGGAGATAACAACGATCGGCGCACCGAATAACCAGAGCCCATAGGACGTTCGCAACCTGTCAAGAAGCATCTTTTTTGTCCCTTTGACTTTTCGAGGAGTCTGAGGGGCTTTGTCTGTAGAAAGCGGACGAGCACTCCTTTGCCGGTCCGTCGCAGCACTTCTCAATGAGTAATTGCCAACCTCAACTCTGCCGTTACCTGCGTGGTATTCGCGGCGCTTGAAGCGGTAACGGTGACGGTTGAGATGCCTAAAGGAGTGTCGAAGGGTTTTTCATGCAAGCCGCAACCTGTCATCGGAATCAGTGCAACCAGTGAAACCAACACGAGCAAAAAGAGTCCCTTTCTCAACTGCCTCCGCCGCCATAGAACAAAGACGCTACCGGCAAGTGCCAGTCCCGTTCCACTATTTCCCCATGGGGCTAACTTATTGAGGCTTGCAGAAGTTGGACCTGTCGTATTGACTTTGAGCGTCGTGCTGACTGGGCCGCCCTTCGGACTAACCGATCCATTCGCAAAAGCGCAGCTAGCCTCCAGGGGCAGGCCCTGGCAACTGAAGGTGACGGCTGAAGTGAAATTGCCTACTGGAGTTACGGTCAGTTGTACCGTACCGGACTGTCCCTGGACAATCTGCAGCGTCTGTGGGCTAGCCGTCAACGTGAAGGTGGGCAGCGAGACTGTCAGCCCAGTAGCGGCGGAGGTTGAGGTAATGAAGTTGACGTCCCCGTTATACACGGCAGCGACATAGATCGTCCCTGAAGCCAGCGAAGAAGTTGTGAAGGATGCAAGGCCTGGAGTGCCCGTGGCCCCGAGCGTAGCTGTGCCGATGGGTGTCACGTGGTTGGCTGCCGTTACATTCTCAAATGTTACCGTCCCCGTTGGTACGCCAGAGGTGGACGATGTCACTGTCGCCTGAAACGTAATCGGCGTGCCCAGCAAGTCCGCAGCTGACGGAAAGGACAGGACCGTACTGCTCTGGACTTGCGTAATCGTCAACACACCGTCCGTAGCAACGACAGTATAGTTCGCGCTGGCGCCTCCAGAGGCAACGGGAACGATGGGATACTGTCCGGAGTTGCTCGAAATCGTTGCTATTGTCGTTCCGCTCCCAACGAAAGTGTCTCCGTTGACTGCGCCGCTAATTGTCGATTGAAAGATCGGGTTTGCAGTGCCGTAAGATCGGTTTGCATTGAGTGCCGTCGCATACAGAGTCGCGGGAGTTACGGAGAGAGAGGCGGTGCCAACGGTTCCTGCGAGTCCCAGGATGTAGTTCCCTACGCCAAGCACTGGGATCGCGAAAGAGCCTTTGCCGCCATTGATAACAACGGAGGTCGTTGCGGACGCTGAACCGGAGATGTTCACCACGTAGGTGCCATCCCGCGTCGCTGTTACGGTGTAGGTTGTGGTGTTTCCGTAGACAAGGGTACTCGCACCGGAGAAGGTTGCGGTAATCACCGCTGTCCCGGTACCTGTTAGTAACAGCGAAGCGTTGCCTCCGTTGCTTGCGAATGAGAGGGTCTCGCTTTCTGAGCCAGTGATGGAAGGGGTGAAGATCGATACCACGCTGCACGAGTCGCCTACCGCGATAGAAGCACCCGCCGCGCAAGTAGAGTTGCCTTGAATTGCGAAGTCTGAAGTGTCCGGTCCGCTCGCCGTCTCGTATGGACTCCCAAGTTCAAGCGGCGAACTGCCCCCGTTGGATAGAGTCGCGAGCACGCTTTCGCTGGGCGTCGCCTCGACGACGGGTCCAAAGTTAGCGCTGCCGCTGGTGCGGTTGAGTGCGCCGACAGTGGCATCGATTGCGTCGGCAGCGTAGACGTTGCCCGTCCCATCCACGGCGATCGCGGTCGGTGTGGTAACTATCGTGGCCAGTGGCGATGAGGCGGAGGGATCCAAGGTGCCGCCGGCATTTGGTACACGCGTGATGGTCTGCTTTCCTGCGTCCGCGTAGAAGAGGTTTCCACCTGCGTCGACTGCAAGCCCGCCCGCAGTCGTCAGACCGGCAACAATAGGAGCGAGAGTGGCTCGGGCAAAGTTATACTGCGAAATCTGCCCTGTGCCGCTATCGGAGATGTAGACATTCCCGGCACTGTCCGCGGCCACGGCAACAGGCTTTGCGTAGCCGGTGCCGATAACATACGGATTGCTGCCCGGCGGCAGGTTGGCTGCCGCCCCAAGGAAGAGGACACGCGCGTTTCCGCTGTCCGCGAGGTAAAGGTTGCTCGAACTGTCGATTGCAAGGCCAGATGGCCCGGAGGTGCCGGTAAAGACAACTGCCGGCGTTCCGTAGGTGTTATTGCGGAAAGGCACTTCGACAATGCGGCTATTACCGCTATCGGCGACGTATAAGTTGCCAGAAGCGTCGGCCACAACACTCGAGGGCTTATTGAAACCGGTCGCAATCGCGCTGGATGCGCCATTCTTGTAGATATCGCCCGTGGAGGCGTCGGCGACATAGGAGTTGCCCGCAGCGTCGACCGTAATTGCGCTCGGCTCTTTCCAACCAGAACCGATGCCAGCTGAGGTACCCGGGTCGATGTTCAGGATAGGCGCCGAACCAAAGCCGCTCAGATACGCAGTCCCAAGCGGGTTTCCGGAGTTGTCATAAGCAAATAAAGTCCCCGCCTGAGGACCGGCGGCCGTAGCTACGAAATTCACTGAAACAGTGCAGGTGGCCGCCGCTGCATAGGTGCTTCCACTGGCGCAGGTGTTGGTGGTTACAGCGAATGGAACCGCCGTGCCGGAGTTGGATACTACCTTGAAGCCCCCAAACGTTGTCGCATTCTCGAAGTACATGGGAAGCTCCTGGGAACCTGCATAGGAGCCGATGGACTCAGAGCCGAAGCTGAGACTGGCCAGCGGAGTTCGATAGAAGTCTCCCCCGTATCCGCCGCCAGCGAAGGTGATGACTCCGAAGCCATCGATGCCGGCCGAGTAGGCCGGCGCTCCGGTGTTGGAAGGAGTTCCGTATACGATCGTGTATCGATCGGCGGGGTTGACTTTGCCTTCTTCATTGGGAAGCACGGTGATGGAACCGTTGCCGCCGAAGCTGCCCGTTTCACTGACATAGATATTGCCACCGGAATCGGAGGAGACGCCAGTTGGCTGGGAAAAGCTCGTGAGGGTGCTCGCCTTTCCACTGCCGGCAGCGGAATAGTAGATATTTTTGCCGTCTACCTCATACAGATCCCCGTTGGTTGACAGGGCGATGCGGCCGCTCTGGTTGGCGGCCGGCAAATTGTCCAGCACAACCTTGGGAGTCATGGTTGCTTGATCGTATTTCAGAATGCGGCCCACCTTGTCGTACCCGGTCTGATTGTCCCCAAAGTCCAATGCGTACAGGTTGCCGGCAGCATCGAACTGGAGATCGCTTATCGCCGGAAAGCCGATCGTATTGTTGTTGCCAAGGCTAACCAGGCAAGGCGCGGTGTTTTGCTTTGCCACCGGTAGAGAACAATACGTTGTGATTGCATTGGTATCGAGCGAATTTGGATACACCCCGGCAGTGACCGGAATAAACACGAGTTGATAGTTGCCGTTCATTGCCCACAAATTGCCCTGTGGGTCCAGGGCAACCGATTGACTGTTGGTGGTAAGGTTCGATATGACGACGGTCTGGTTGAATGCCCCTGCCGGCACCATCACCATCTGGTCGACAGCCCCGGTGAAGTTGTCATTGATGAAGAAGACATCGCCGCGTTGGTTGGCCGCGATGCGGCCGATACTGGCTTCGAAGTCTTGCACGGTGCCGGTGCTGCTGGCGGCCCCAATGTAATATGGGTTGGAGAAGACCACGCCGGGAATCTGTGCGCCGAGAGGAGCCGAAGCCGCCAGTCCTATCGCGGCCAATCCGGCAAGCGCCAGACTGGACATACTCCCGGTTGAGTTATTGCGATTCGTTCCCTTGCTGTTGTGCATCCCGTGGCTCCTCATCAAGACTTTTCGCAATTCGTGGCCTCACCCGGAACGGATGAGTCTTGGCCTGCTCAATCGCTGGCAACCGGCCTTCGGAACGTGAGCCCGGCGATACTCTACTGCGAATAAGCGCCCATGGTCACTGCACCGCCAGGGGTCGTTGGGCGGGGATTTCCGTTGATGTCTGTTGTAGGCGCCAGCATCGGCGTACCGGCGCCAATAGCGGGGCTCCCGTGGCTTAGCTTTAAGCTCACATTGGCTGGAACCGATGCGTTTGGCGCGACGTAAAGCGGGTCGGCTGTAATATCGTGCGGCCCCATCTTGCCGCCGGCAAGATTCACCGGCCCTCCATAGTAGAGGTTGTAGTCGACTTTGCAGGTGGAACATGACGTTCCAAGCACGAACGGGTTGCCGCCCGATGGACTGTAGAGAATGTTGTTGAAGATGTTTACGTCATTCAGGTTGCTAAGCCCAAGTTCGCCGCGATTCGGCTCGGCAGGACTTATGTCGTTCCCATACGTCGAATTGTTTACGATGTCGACGTGAGCGCTCTCGAAAACCTCAATGGCAGAGCTGCCATTCTGGTAGACAACGTTATTGGCAATCAAGGTGCGGCCAGTGTAAGAAGGGTAGCCTAAATCAGGATCGTAACTTTGGTTGTAGTTGGAATCGACAATGATGCCTTCGCCATCGGTGATCTTTTGTTCTTTCACCCAGGGAATGAACTCCTGATTTCCGTAGATGATGTTGCCGGTGACGATCACTTTGTAAGGTGTAGTGGTATCCGAGGGGTTGGTATCGTAAGTTCCGAAGATACTGATGGCACTCTCGCCATAAGCGTCATACCACGCCGAGTTAAATACCGTATTGCCTGAGATGGTGAAGTAGTCCGCCGAGCCTCCGATAGCCTGGCCCGAGCAGTTCTCGACGATGTTGTTGAGTATTTTGAGATGATGGGGTTGCGCAGCCGCGGTCGGGTCCGCGGCGGCATTGATGCAATTGCCGTTGTATTCCGGATATTCCCCCGGTTCGCTCTCATACTTTTGCGCTTGAGCCAGGGTGATCTCCGCATTGTCGCCGACAACTGTGAAGCCCTCGAAGACGATGTACTGTGCTGTCGTTTCAAAATCGACGATATCGTAGGTCTTGTCACCTGTGAGCACCGGATGCGCTCCGGGAGCGGCGGTGTAGGTGATGTAAGCTCCTGCCGTCCCCGGTGTCTTGACGTCCAGCGTCGGGGCGCCGGAGTTTAGATAGGTGCCGTCAGCTACAAGCACAGTGTCGCCCGGCAGCGCAATGTTTGCGCCTTGCTGGATGGTGTTGAACGCAGTCTCTGGTGTCGTTCCGTCGCCAAACGTGCTCCCGTTCACGGCATCCACATACCATGTCACCGATCCGTTGGTGATGGGATTCGTACCTGGCGGTTCGGTCGGCGCCTTGCCTGTGGAGCAACCCAGGACGCACCCAAGCAGAGCCGTAAAGGCCAGTGGAGATAACTTATGGAGCGCTTGTAGATTCATCTCGGATTCCTCCGTATCCTCATACCTAGAATTTGTATTTGAGCGAGAGCTCGACTACGCGGCGCCCTGACTTCAGTTCTGCGTGACCAAAGTCGGCGTTGACGTTCATGATCGACGCCAGAACGGAAGGGTCCACCGGATTTGTGATCGTCGGGTCGTTGTGGTTGAACGAAAGCGTGTATTCGCTCTGCTGATTGCCATTAAAACTGTTGATTGGATGGTTTAGGAAATTGAAGGCGGCGAGGCGAATATTCAGTCCTTGCTCTTTCCGCAGAGTGATGTTCCTGGTCAGCGTTAGATCGTTCTCGATATAAGCTGGGCCGTGAATATACGGAAAGCGATATGTCCCATTGGTGCCAATCTGCGTGGGAAGACCGAAACAAGACGAATTGAAATACACATTGTGTCCGTGCCCCTTTCTCGGGTCGCACAGAAGCCTTGGCTGCACCGTTACATCGGGCGTTCCCAAGAAGACGGTTGGATTGATGAGGAGACTGTAGTCTTGATTCGTGTTGCCGACGACAGGGTCAGGCCCGCCGGTGATTGTTCCGCTCAATCCAAAGTTTGGATTGACAGACTGCATGCTTGGGCCGCTCAGCAGATTGGTGATGCCAGAGACCTCCCACTCGTTGAGCAGGTATTTCGCAACTGGGAGATAGAATGGCTTGTCTTCGTGAAAGGTATAGGCCGCATTGAACACATGCGTGCGGTCGAAACCCTCCGGGCCGTAGTTATCGTGCAGATTGAATTGGTTGACAGGGCGGCCGTTCTGGAATTGCCCGAGAATTCCGAGAGCCTTGGAGAAGGTATAGTTCAGATTGAAGAAAACATGTCCGCTTTGTTTGATCAGTGAAGTTTGCAGGCCGTTGTAGTTCGAAGTTAGACGATGGGCAGCGATATCCAGGTCCTGATAGACGGGATAGGGCCTGAAGGCATTGATTTGAGATGGACTGAGTTGTGCGACCTGGCTGTAATCCAGAGGGGTATACTGCCCCGTCCTATAGAGCGCGCCTACCGGGAGGGCGTTGATGTTGTCCAAGGTGACGGTGTTGCCCTCGGCCCCATTGTCCAGAATGTAACTGGATGCGCTGCCGACATAGGCGATCTGAAGCTGCATCTTAGCGGGGAGCGTCTGCACGATCGCCGCATCCCAAGTCTTTACCTGGGGCATCTCGTCGTCTCCCGCGGCAACACCGTTGAAGCTGGATTGACCGATCGTTCCGACGTTGACGGGGGCCTTCGCTAGGTTCACCGTCGCCAGGGTGGTGATAGTTTCAATCAGTCCTCGAACTCCGAGGGCATTTTGGACCCCTTCAGACGCATCGTTGTAGCTGTCGTGAGCCCGGAAGATGCCGAAGCCGCCTCGAACGATCGTCTTCCCGTGTCCGAATGGGTCCCATGAGAAGCCGACCCGCGGTTCGATGTAGCCCCAGCGTGTGGCGAATCCGGAGAGCGGTACGGAATGGTCGATATCATGCCAAAGGAAACCCGGCAGCGGAGAACCTGCCTGATCCGAGTAGTAGGCATTCGGGTTCCAGACGGGAACGCCGACTCCATGAGCGTCGCTCCAGGGAGTGATGTGTTCGATGCGCATGCCGTAGTCGATCGATAGGTTATGGAGCGCCCTCCAGTGGTCCTGGGCGTAGCCGGCGATATTCCAGAAGTAGAGGTTCGCTCCCGGCCCGAAGTTGTTTTGGTTGAACTGAAAGACGTTTCCTTCCGCAAAGTCCGCCAGCAGGTTTCCGCCATATCCGCTTCCTACTTCGGCGGTATCATGGATGGTTTGGCCGGTGAGTGTTTGGAAGGTCTCCGGAAGGTAGTACTGGGAAATCTGTCCATTGGTTGGCTGATAATTGCCATCCGGCTGATTGTTTGTATCCATTTGAGCGAAAACACCCACGCGGATGGTATGAGTGCCAAGCTGCCGGGATAGGTTATCGCCCGTGGTGCGGATAAATTTTTTCACAAAAAAGCCGGCCCCGTAGTCCTGATAAAGCGCTATGGGAAGACCGTCATAGCCGTAATCGTCCATCTGCGGTACGATCGCCGAGTTGTTGTTATAGAGACCGTGGTAAGGATAGCCCGCTCCAGTCCTGGTGGGCGCGCCGGTCCTGTCGTTGAAGTCCAGCTTGAAGTACGATGCCGAGCCGTAGAACTCATTCGTAAGATTGGGGTTAATGATGGTGCCGGCGTTGATGGCGCCAAATTCCGTGTGGACGGGATTCACCATGCCTCCCGGCGTGTTTGTTTCGCCCATCACGGCTTGCGGCTGATAGTAGGGAATCGAAGGGACTGAGGTAACTCCCTTCTCGGTACTGTAGACGGCAAATATCTTTGTCTTCTCGCCGGGCGCGTAGTCGATTCTTCCGCGCGCCTGCCAGAGGTCGTTGTTGACTAGATTTGTCTGGATATAGTTGTAGGCATTGGTCACGCTGGGTATAAGGCTAGGGTTGGGCAGTGGATAGAGATTCAGAAGGGCCTTCGCACCGGGGTCCATGAAGGCTGAAATATTTCCGTTGAGGATTGCGCTGCCGTCCGTGCCCGTTTGGGGCACTTCGCAAATGTTGACGTAGTTCGGCGAACAGTTCTGGGACTGAAAGCCGTTGACCGTGGTTGGCGCGCCGTAGAGGCTGCCCAGGTAGCTTTGAATCTGCGCCTGGCTGAAGTCCCCGGTACGCATGCCCGCGGTCGGCACCAGTGCCGTGACGGTAGCGGATGCGGCGCTTCCGTATGCGTATACGTTTCGCTGCGCATATTGCTCCGCGCCCACCCAGAAGCTCAACTTTCGGGCTTGGTTGAATTTGATGCCTGGAATCAGAACCGGGCCGCCAAAGGTGAATCCGGGGTAGACCTCGCGGTCGCCAGGCTTCGGCTGGGAGGTGTACTTCGCGTACCAGTCTTCCGAATTCAGTTGGTTGGTTCGAGCGTAGGTATAGAGCGAACCGTGGTATTGGTTGCCGCCCGATGCGCCGACCGCGTTGACGATGATGGGCCCGTGCGCCGTATCGGCGGTCATACTTGCGCTCTGCACCTTGACTTCGGCAACCTGATCGTAGTTGACGGTCTGGATCGTGGCTCCAAAGTTACCTGGATCCGTGATGTCGGCCCCGTCCGAGAGCAGGGCGACCCCGTACAAAGGAGTACCGTTGCCGGAATAGCTGCCCACCGCACCGCTGATGCCCACCTGGGAAGGATCGTAGACCGCGTTCGTGGATTGGGAGCTCCCCTGGACAGGAGTAAAGCCGGGGAGGATTTTCAGCAGTTCCGTCACATCGCGGCCTTCGATGGCGAGGTGCTTGATATCCTCGGCGGAGATGAGGGAGCTGATCTCGCCGCTATCGGTCGCGATCCCGGCAGCGGTGGCCTCGACAGTAACGTCCACATTCTCAGAGCCGATGGAGAGCTGGAGGCCGCGAAGTACCCGGTCATCCTGCGGATCGAGATGGATACCGGTCAGGGTGTACGATTCGAATCCATTCGCCGAGATAGTGACGCGGTAATCGCCGGTGGGCACCGCGGAGAAGGAGAATTGCCCTTTGTCATTGCTGACGGTGGTCCGCGACACGCCGGTCGCTTCCCCGGTGAGGACGACCTTCGCTTTCGTCACCAGTGCTCCCGCAGGATCGACGACCGTTCCCTCCAGGGACGCCGTCGTCACCTGAGCGAATGCCTCCCATGTCGTCAGGACGGCAATGGCGGGTCCCAAAATTCCAAGCGCCAGCAACAGGGGGACCACGCGAACTCTTGTGAGGACTCCCAAAACCATGCACTGCCTCCAGATCAAGCATTCCAAGGTGACGATTTCATCAAGGTCGATAGCGCCAGCATCGACAATTTTGACCGTACTCCGACTTCACACCAGTGCGAACCAACGTCCGGGATCGTGTGGCAACCGTACAGATCGCCGGGGGCAATGAACCAGTGTAAAGTTGTGGTTGAACATGAAATTTACGTAAAATCATAATGAAATGTATAACTTAAAGCAGTCGCTCCTCGTTTCCTGAATCGCCATCGGGGTATTTGGCCCGGAAATGCAGGGAGGCAGATATTGAGCCGCAGGGCTCCGGGGCAATCGCGGGATTCGATCTAGTTGTGAAGTTTCAACAGGTAGTCCATTCGATCTGGTGCAGTTCGAATTGGGGTAGTTCCAGGTTGCCTGCCGCAGGTTGAGGAAAGCGTGTTGTTCGCTTTGGGTCTCGAACGCGGGCCGAGATTGTGGACATCGACGGCAAGGCCACCCTCCTCAAAGCGCGAACGCAACCATCGGAGCGGGCGGATGCAACGATTCTCATCGTCGCCTTCGGTCAGCGCGTCTGAAGCACGAGCACCGTTGCAATCGGGTCGAGCGCCTTCGCCGGGAGTTGCACATCGATCCCCTTGCCGGACTTGGTCACTCGAAGCGCCTGGTGCGCGGGATCGGCGAGCAGGTACGCTCCCGTCACGTTGCGTGGCACGGCATCGAGGTGGAACTTCTCGCCCGGCCACTGCAACAACTCGATGTAGATCTTGTCGATCTTTGTCGTCGACCGCCACTTCCACTCCGCCACGAACTTCGGTTTGCCCTCGCCGTCCTTCTCGGTTGGGCTAAAGCTGCCTGCCTCCGCTCCGAAGAGCGTCGGCTGCGTTCCGTAGATGGCTTCTCCGTTCACCGCGAGCCACTTGCCGATTTGGCGCAACCGATCCACTTCGGCAGGCGGCACATCGCCATTCGCATCGGGCCCGATGTTCAACAGGTAGTTGCCACCCTTGCTTGCGATATCGATCAGGTTCCGCAGCAGCGTTTCGGCGGACTTGAAGTCTGTGTCGTAGGACTTGTACCCCCAGGTATCGTTCATCGTCATGCATGCCTCCCAGTCGCGACCCGGAAAGCCATGCGCTGGGATGTATTGCTCGGGAGTATCCGTGTCGCCTTGGTAGCCGCCGCCCAGACGGTTATTCCAGATCACGTTGGGATGGCGATTGAGCAGCGTCACAATCTCGCCGGCCAGCGCAGGCGTCATGTCGCCGGTCGGCGTGTCGAACCAGAGGACAGCGGGAAACTCGCCGTAGTCTTCCAGCAATTCCTCGATCTGCGGAATTGCCTTGGTGTGCAGGTAGGTTGCGAAGTCGCCGTCCTGCGCCTTGTCCCAGTGGTGCGTGGGCAGATCGTGGTCGCCGGTCTTGTAGGCGGCGCCTCCCGGAGCGGTCCAGTCCTGGTCCTGCGAGTAGTAGAAGCCGAGCTTGAGTCCCTGCTTACGGCACTCCTCGGCTAGCTCGCGGATGGGGTCGCGATGGAACGGCGTTGCCGCGACGATGTTGAACGGGTCGGCCTTTGAATCGAACATGGCAAAGCCGTCGTGATGCTTGGCCGTAACTACGATGTACTTCATTCCCGCCGCGTTGGCCAGCGAGACGATGGCGCGCGCGTTGAAGTCGGTAGGGTCGAACTTCGGCGCGAGCGCCTTGTAGTCCGCGACCGGGATCGACGCCGAGTTCATGATCCACTCGCCGATGTACTCGTAGCGCTTCCCGTTCCAGGTTCCCGCAGGGATCGAGTAAAGGCCCCAGTGGATAAACATGCCGAAGCGCGCCTCGCGCCACCAAGCCATGCGGGCGTCGCGCTGGGCGGGAGTCTCGGTGTCCTGAACCGCCGCGACTTGATGCTGGGATGACACCGCGATGTGGTCGCCCTCAAGCTGGGCAATCCCGTTGGATGCCGTGAGAGCCGCGACGGTGGCCGCCAAGCTTCCAAGGGTGAGCACCCGGGACACGGCTCGAACTCTTCTAAGGAATGAGATAGCCACGCATTGCCTCCAAATCGAACACTTCAGTATTGCGACTCGATGGGAGTTCCATCGCGTTCGCCAGGCGATTTTCCCCGTTCCCTTGGGCGATTTACGGGACTCCGAAACCGCGTCCGATTTTCTTCGGCGATCATTGCACGTCGCCGCGCATTCTCACGCAGTGTAAAGCCGTGATTGAACGAGGCCTTTACGTAAAATCCTTTTGTCATGTCAAACTTCCCGATTTGAAATGGTCTGTTTCGGAACTGCCGCGCCGCCGTTTGGGTTGCCGGTGACCCGAATGCAATGAGTATTCCCTATTTCCAAGGAGATATTTTCCAGCGGCATTGGGCTGCTGTATCATCGGTGCGAAAGGGGAAGCCTTTCGAGGTTATGTCGAAGATCAAGGCAAGCATACGCGACCCTCTACCCCGTAACGAAGATGCTCTGCTGAACGAAGATGGACGTTGGGCAGCCCTGCAGAGGATATTGGCGAGCCCAGGTTTTCGGCGCGCGGTGCAGTTGCGCAACATCCTTGTTTACATCACCAGGTCGGCCATTCTGCGTCCCGAGGAACCTGTTCGGGAGTACGAGATTGCTTGCGAAGTGCTAGGCAGGCGTTCCGACTTCGACCCCGACGACGACAACATCGTTCGCGCGCAAATGACTCATCTGCGCCGCAAGCTCGATGCTTATTACAAGGAAGAAGGCCTCGACGATCCGTTGCGCCTCTCGATACCCAAGGGCAGCTACCTTCCGGTATTCGCGGAGACTGTCAAGCTGCCAGCCTCAGAACGGCCTCAGCCGCTCGGATTTCCCAGTGGCAGTGCCCCGAACGGCAACATCCCTCCAGCCGCGACCGGCTCGAACGCCTCGATACGCCGCTATCGCCGCCTGATTCTGTCCCTGTCGATCGCTTGCCTGGCGCTGGTGGCAACCATTGGCGTGCTGGTACGAGAGATGCTGGTCAAGAATGCCGCCAGGGCGATGGCGACGGCCGAAGGCAATGCCTTTGTGCAACTCATTGCGCATCTCTCCGGCCCGGTAAAGATCGTCCTCCCGGACACTTCCCTCGTTATCTTGCGGGCAAAGTTCGATCCGACTCTTACGCTGCAGGAGTACGCCCGGCCGGACTATCTTCAGCAGCAGATCGACGCCGTCAAAGACCCAGACTTCCATTATCTGCTCACCCTGATCAGAAAAATGCGCACCACCAGCTACGACGAAGTCGCCGTTGGCATGGATATCCAAAGCGTACTCAACATCAGCTCGATTTCCAGCCGATTCGCCTTCGCTCACGAAACAACCATCCGCGATGTCAGCGAAGGCAACAGCGTCTTGATTGGCAGTTACCGCAGCAACCCCCTGGCGGCCCTCTTCAAGGACCAGCTGAACTACCGCTTTGAGGAAGACCCGGCGACGAAGGATTGCTACTTCAGCAATCAGCACCCAGCCAACGGAGAGCCTGCCCGCTACTTTGCCTATACACAAGACCGATCGCAGTGGTTGAGCGGAAAAAAGGACATGGGTAGCTATGTCGATATAGCGCTGGTTCCCAACCTGACTCACAGCGGCCATGTGCTCCTTCTCAACGGATCCGATGGTGAGGCAATCGTCGCCGCCTTACGGTTCTTGATGCACGGCAAATTGCCTCCCTCCATCGACAGCGTACTTAGGAAAAAGGACCCCGGCTACTTCGAGTTCTTCTTCCATGGCTCTCACGCCGATTCTCAGGACGAGGTCAAGTTCGAGTTGCTGAGTGTGCGCTCCGAGCAAGGCAAATGAATCGCGCCTCACCCGTCCCGGGCCGTAGACTCGGTCCAGACCGCGGAAATAGAGCGGCCTCCCGGTTGACGGTAGAGACGGCTATTCAGGCAGCTTGACAAGGGTGGCGATGCCGCGCGCCTTCAAATAGCCGGTATCCTTGGCCTTGCTCTCAAGAACGATCGCCGGAACGATGCCGCTTTCGATCAACTTCATGTAGGGCCCCGCAAAGCGCCAGTCGGCCGGCCACGGCCGCTTGGACAAGCCGAACTCCGGGATGACCAGAGCAGTGCTTCGCGCGGCTACGGGCTCGGGAGTGCGCCGCAACTCCACGGCCAGTTCGGCGAACTTCTTCCCCAGAGGCTTGGGCTTGTTCTCTTGATCGATCAGGCCGAGGGTGTACTCATAGGCGTCGAAGCTCTTGTTGGCCGGGTCGATGTCGTGCGAACCCCACCAGGTGATGCCCCAGGCCTTGCCGGTGGCAGCTATGTTCCGCACCGTCTGTTCCATATAGATGGGCTGATACGCGGCAGGGCACTCCACGGCGCCGATCCCAATCTCCTCGACCCAGACGGGATGTTTCAGATCGTTCTGATAGGCGTAGGCGAGTTCGACAGCGTACGCCGCCACGTGAGCCGTTGCGGCATCGTTGTACTTGAAGCGGTCCAGCGCTCCATTGAAGTAGATGTAGGAGTGGACGACGGTTGCGTGTCCCGAATTGGCGAGCGAATTTCGGGTGAAGCTGTAATCGTTAAACCAATGCGAGTGGTCCACACCCAGGACGTGGAACTTACCCGGAGCCACGTCATCGCAAAAGCGCAACACATCGACGGCCCAGAGGTCGGCGTCTTTGGACGAGACAGGATTCTTCGCCGCATCCTGTAGCACACCGATCTCGTTGCCGATGTCGAAGCCCAGAAAGCGAGGATGCTTTCCTATCGTCTCGGCGATCCTGCGAAAGAGCAGCTTCTCGGCTTCAATTACACGAGGATCGGTAAAGATATTGCCGCGATCGGAGGGCCTGCTGAGCGGCGCAACCCAAGCAGGCAGGAACGATAGACCGCTCATCCAGCCGTTCAGCACCGTAACCTCTACATCGAGACCTGCCCCGGCGGCGACATCGAGCAGGGCATGGAGATTGGCCAGGGCGCGCTCGCTGACGCTGTTGATGCCAGGCTGAAAAAAAGGCCAAAGACACTGAATGCGGATGTGGTCCATGCCGAGACCGGCGATCGCGCTGAGGTCGTCAACGATCGACTGCTGGTCCCAATCGAGCCAGCAATACCACCAGTTCTTGCGGGGAATATAGTTGACGCCAAACCGCAATCCACGTGGCTTGGTCGATTCGCCGGTCGCACTCGTAACTGATAGCGGAAGCAGGCTCGCAGCGGATGCCCCCGCGGCTGCCTGGAGAAAATCACGTCGAGAAAAGCTGCTCATGGCCCTTGTGTTCAATGGAAGCAAGCGTCGGCGATATGGGCGATCAACTATAGGCAAGGTATCAGCGGCCGGAATTTGGGTCAAGCGCAACTTGGCCGCCTGTTTCAGAATCAACGCCTCGCGCTGCTGGACTGCACCCCTAAGTTGAGACAGCTAAGATTTTGACAGTTTGCAGCGAAGGGAGAACTGCAAATGGGTCAAGAATCGAAGAGGCGGAAGTTTTCTAGGGAATTTCGAGATTCGGCAGTGCGTCGTTTGTCGATTACGACGAATGTGACCGAGTTGTGCCGCGAACTGGGTATATCTCCCCAGTTGCTGTACTTTTGGCGGGAGCGGCAGCGGCGTGAGCAGCGGAAGCAAACCATGGTGCTGGAGCGGGGGCTGCTGCGGGAAAATGCGCAACTGAAAGAAGCGCTGCTGAAGAAGACTCTTGAAGTGGATTTTTTGAAGGCTGCCTGCAAAAAAGTCGCGGCTCTTCGTCAGACCGGTGCCGGCTCAGGCGAAACGGCATCTGGGAAACGATCCGGGGACTGATGCCGACGCAAAGCAGCCTTGGTGTAGAGTCGATGTGCCGGCTGGCCCAGGTCACCCGTGCCGGATCCGCTTCAGGAAGTCGAAGAACTTTACGCAGATTTTGGCTACCCTGATGCCATCGGCGACTTCGTGAGATTCCTTCCACCCAACGATGGGTATCATCCTGAGTTGCACACAAAGGACGAGAACGAGCGAAGGCTCTTTCGTCACTGGGAGGAATATTTGGAAAGAGGCATTCGTCACTTCTACGCTTGAGCATGGCGAGTCCACGGTTCGGCGCCGATTGCACCCCTTAATCCCCGCCTCAGCCACTATCCCAAGAACGCGCTGTCTACGGCATCGGAAGGAGCGCAAGAGGGATTCCCTCCAATACGGCCGTGCGATGGCAAAACGGTCACAATTTGGTCACAAGAGTGGCCCCGATATTTGGTCCGAACTGGTAAGTGATTGGAGAAGAAGAAGTTTAGATGTGGTGGAGGCGGCGGGAGTCGAACCCGACATCAATGTTGAAAACAATCAACTTGCTGATTCTGATAATGTCAGCATTGCAAGGAATGCCGCAATTTTCAAATCTTCCGTACAAATCGCGTACAAAGATTTCCCAGAACTCCAGAACTTCCAAGGCTCTCTCCTGCGCTCACCAACACGCCGAAGTACTCTTTTACAGTTATACATCGATCAGATGAAGATTGGGATCAGCCCCAATTCCTTCCAACGAGAGAACACGCAGACACTGTCCACGGATGAGTGCGGCGTAGGATTCTCGAGTAAGTGGGATCTGATCGAGACTTGAACTCACAAATAACGATAATTTCTTACGCATGCGCTTCGCCGAACGGCACGGAAATGGTGGCATATCGCCGCGGTTGGCAAGGCAGGGTTCCCTCCTGGTGCAATCGTCTGTCGTCAATCCAGGTGAACTTTAGGCTCGACGGACTCGCCAGGTCGCAGTTTATCGAGGTCCCGTTGATTGGGGTTGAACCGTATCCGCACTGGGAGCCGCTGCACGATTTTGACGTAGTTGCCGGTTGCGTTTTCGGGCGGAAAAAGGCTTGATCGATCTCCGGTCGCGGCCGGCATATTTTCGATCTGGCCTTCAAAAGACTCGCCGAGCGAATCCACGTCGATTGTCACGCGTTGGCCGACGTGCATTTTTTTCAATTGTGTCTCCTTGAAGTTCGCGGTAGTCCAGACATTGTCGATCTGAACCACGACGATAAGCTGTTGCCCTTGCGAGATTCTGGCCCCTACTTCCCCACTGCGCTGATTCGCGATCCCGTCGACCGGGGCCAAGATGTGGCAGTAGCTCAGGTTAAGCAGGGCCGTATCGAGCTGGGCTTTCGCCGAATCCACGTTAGCTTTGCTGGAATCGACGGTTGCCTTGCGAATGGTGACCTGCCGGGGCAAATTGGCATTATCCTCCGAATGTTTGGTCTGCTGCTGAAGCAGCTGTGCCTTGCGCTCCTGGACGATCTGTTGGGAAGACGCGTCTGCATATTGGCTCGCTTCGACCGCCGCCTGGTCTGCTCCAGCGCTCGCAACGTATTGGTCATAGTCGGACAAGGAGATTTCTCCCTGGTCGACCAATTTCTTGTA
>Ga0116230_10002869_pt1 | contig 16651 bp, 13 predicted proteins | sample S1TSphfallax_3_FD_88678 | JGI IMG/M metagenome (GOLD analysis project Ga0116230, IMG submission 88678) | Host-associated microbial communities from peat moss isolated from Minnesota, USA - S1T2_Fd - Sphagnum fallax MG | ecosystem: Host-associated > Plants > Peat moss > Unclassified | place...
TAGAATGACCTTTAAGCACTAATGATGTACTTGTAAGATTTTAGGATGCAGTCCTATTACATCTTTATTTAGTTCTCACTCTATCATATTCTTAAATACAATCAAAATCGAGCTTAAGTATTAACATTTTCACCTAAGTAGCTTCAGGTGAATTACAACTGAATAACTAACTTAAAGGATAGATCATAGTTGTAAAAAATCTAGGATGCGGCGAATGGTGCGAGCGAGGTACTCGGCTCGATGCTTCAGGGGAAGTGGGTTGATCGGGCCTCGTAGCCAACGATAATGGCCATCACTGGGAACCCACGTTCGACAATGGAGACGGACATCATCATCTTCGCACTGGCACTCTTCAAACCTTTTTAGCGCGGCTCCACGAGCAGGAACAAACTCTAAATAAATTACTAAAGCATGTGAGTTAGGAGACAATCGACGATCCCATACCGAACGATCGACTTGAGTGCGCACCACTCTCCTGGGCGGTTCTTCTTCGCGCGGCCGTTGAGAAACATTCAAGTCGAGCGGTGCTTCTTCAAGCTCTTCTTGTTGTATGGGTGCGACTAGAGGATTTGAAGGCATAACGTCATCGTCCACCATGACTAGTTGCACCTGCATCAACAAAACCCAAGAAGGTAGTACAAACAAGGTGATACTTGCGTTCAAAAAGGGTCGAGTCCTTTTTATTTAACAAATTAAGGTAGGCGTAAGGTGTGGGAGTGACGGCAGAACCTCATGGAAATTCGAACATCCTAGATGATTCCTCAAACCCTAATTTCGACGGTGGATCTAGAAGTATGTGGGGGTTTTTTGTGATGCAAAATTTAATTCCAATTTACTATGTACTACATAGTTAATTAGTGCATAGTAAAGTAAATAGGTAGGGAATATCAAAGGAATAAATGTTACACGGAAATGTTACTTCAACCATTGAATTAGTCAAGTAAGAACTCAAGGACTCTTCCTTGTTACTACTGATAAATTATCCTAGTAGTTAGTTACTTGAAGTAATTAGGATGAAGAAGTAAGATGTAAGGGTCAATGGACGGAAAAGATAAGGATCAAGCTCAAGAGACTTCATCAAGATATCGAAGATAAGGGAAAGGATGAATCCTCCAATCCCATTAGTCATGAGGATTGTCGTCCTAGTTGATTGGAGGATGGAATATTTCTTGTGTCTCATTGGGCCCAAGAATTTTCATCCTAAACCCAATTGGATGGCAATTTATTTCTAATTCTCATTGGTTCAAGAAAGGATGAGGAGGCCATCGATTAAAGCAAGGGATTTCAAAGCTTTCATTGGACAAGGGGAACAAGCTCAAGGAGGTCATGGAGGCTTACCAAGGAAGAGGTTTAGTGTGTGTGAAGGGGAAGAAGAAAGAAAGAGGAGGAGGAAGTGTGAGAATTTTTTTAGTTCTTATGTGTGCAAGAATCAAGCATGGAAAGAGTGTGTGTAAGAATTAAGCATGAAAAGAACTTGTGTAGCAAGTACTTGTTGCAAAGCCTCTGGACTTTTGTTTTAATTAGTTGTTCCTCACAAATCCACCGTTGGATTTGTGTCAAATTTGAATTAGTTTTAATTTGGAAGGTGTAGAAGGCCCTCCCCAAAATTCAGCTTGATCGGGATTTCTGTAAGGGAGCTACGTGGGTTGGAAGTAGGGGGGGTTGTAGTGGGGTTAATGGAATGATTTCTATGGCAAAGCCTCTGGACTTTTGGTTCAATTAATTGTTTCTCTCAAATCCACCGTTGGATTTATGTCAAATTTGAATCAGTTTTAGTTTGAAATGTGTAAAAGCTTCTTCCCAAATTTCAGCATCATCGGGTTTGCTGTAAGGGAGTTGCACTGGTTGGAAGTAGAGGGGGTCGAATTGGTTGTTTTTTCCTTAATCTAGGCAAGTGGTTCCTAGTTTCGAGGCTTAACTCTTGATCAAAAAAATAAAATAAAATAAAAAATTATGAGATGTTGTAACATGTCTTCTTTATTATTAGCTTCCCAAGAATTCAATGCATGTTAGATTAGGTTGTTGTAGATGTCATGACAAATGAAACGGAAGGTTCCAACCATCAAGCGTGACATTGAATTGAACACCCACATACGGCTCCTTCATATTCCATCATGGTAAGTTACGATTCTCTCACCTATCTTTGTATCTTCAAATTGGACACAACGCGTTAGATCCTCAGTGAATTTCATTACTTACTTTGAACCACTTACTTGTTAGACTACAACTACATAGTAGTTCCATTCCAACCGGGTTTTATGTGAGTGCATATCTTAATGGTGAAGGTGTGCAATAATTCTTCACAAAGGGGTGTTGTCATTTTTTTGGAAAGCTTTTGTTGAAAGTTGTCAAAAGGTTTTCAGAAAAACATGTGGAATGCCCCCCTTTTCTAGTGATTAAAAAACTTTGATTGTCATCCAAAAAATAGTGATGGTTAGATGGTGACCATATTTTTCTAAGTCGTTCATCCTTGTGGGGGATTAAAACAAGCAAAAAGGTGTGCATGTAATATCATTCGAAAAGAAATCATCACCTCAATGCCTTCTTGCGATTGAAAAATTTTAGTTGCCATCCAATGGTGCAGGTGTGTTGGATGGTGACCAAATGTTTTTAGTCACCATCTAACATACCCCCATTGTCCGATGGCAACTAAATTTTTTCGATCGCCAAGAAAGGGGGGCTTTCCAAAAACATATGACATGCCCCCCTTCTATGGGAACTAAAAAAAATTGGTTGCCACAAAGAGCTGCGATTGAAAAAATTTCAATCACTACAAGGTTTTTGATCGAAAATTTTTAATCAACGCATGATTGGCAACCGAAATTTGTTTTCAATCACCATTTATAATGTGGGTTGCTTGAATGTTAATAAAAAATTTCCTATGTCCATCGCATCTATCAAGATGGATGCCAATGTGACATTTAACACAAAATGACCATGTCACATCAATTTTGACAACCCTAACGTTTGCAAATTATTTGGGATCTATAGATTGGGTTGTTCTATGTAACAACAACTCACTCTATCAGACCCTTGACCTAGTTGACCGCCTTGCTTGAAATGAAAACACAATGTCAATTGTTTGAAAGCTTGAATGTAGTCATTTGATGTCACGACATACAAGTAGGCTCCCCTTTTCCCAAACTATTGAAGCCATACATTGTGCACTATTTCTAAAAGGTTACATGTGAACATGTCTACAAGCTCTTTGGGAGAGAATTTCTACAAGAAAAAAAAATGTTTGTTATGCAATTTTAAAATGACTAGTACCGTGGATGTGAACTTATCAAGAAGGTGGGGTGACAAAAAGATGTGTGAGAGGGTTTAAAATAGTACATGTATCATAAATCCTCCCCACCATCTCACACAAAAGTGCGAAAAACTAAGTCAATTCTCCAACTAAGTCAAGGCCTCCTTTATGTGATATAAGGAGGGTGACAAAAATTTCTATGTGACAAAACTAGTAAGGGGAAAAAGCTATTGTGGACACTTATGAAGAGGACTACAATTAGCACTAAAAGGTGGCTACTAATGAATTTGAGGTCTTTTTTTTGTTTAATGTTCAAGTCAATTGAGTTGGACCATGTCAAGCCCACCCTTGTGCATGAATTCTTCAAAATCTAGAGCATTGGAAAAATTCATTTGCATCAATTCAAATATATATCCTTGGACTTGTAAGAAATGTGAGAATAAATTTTGCATTTAACCTAATATTCATTAAGAATGGAGGTGTTATTTGAATACATGTACAAGGTAAAAATAACAATTTCTCAACTTCACTTGAATTCTTTTTCTCAATAGAACATTCATGTCTTTTGAACTCAAAATCCTCTTCCTTCTTGGATATAGAAAAAACTTTTTGTAGCAATTGATGTTGTTGTCGAGATGTATTACAAGGAGGTGCCAAACCTAAGCCAAAGGTTGGCATCCAAAATGTAAATGCTCATGGAGAAAGCCATGGAGCATATTAGGAAAGAGCACTTGACAACCTTCACCAAGCATTTTCTAGTTTGTGATCCATTGTTGGGTTTAAAGTTCCTATGACATTTTGCAAATGTTAGTCTTGACAGCCATCTCCAATTAATAGAAGGTTTCATGGCTTATGCATTTGGAATGAGTTTAGTTTGTTGAAGGAGGGCAAGAAATTCCCAAAACAATGTTTTTCTAACACAATGTTTGATAGGCGGTTCCATAAGGCCACTTTTTGGTCTCAAGTATTTCGTTTTATAAATCTTGCATTCTTTCAATTACAAATTTTTAGCCAATTTTAAAAGACTAAAAATTGAAGTCTACTCTTATGCAACTTGATGTTGAAGTTCAAAAACTATATGCATTGATAGTCACGGATCTTGCCTTGTTCGTCAGAGATACAAACAACTTATTTCCTTATTAGATTACATCAAGGAATGGAGGTTTATAGTCTAAGAAACTACATTCTTCCAAAGGTTCAAATCAAAGGATGGAATTTGACAAAATAAGGCATGGGGGCAGCAAAATTGTTGGGAATGAAACTTTGAGAAGAGTTTTTTTCAAATGAATACACTCTTGAATCATACCCAACTTATTATTTGTTCCATTGCATGATCTGAATCTAACATCCCTTCTTAATTCTTCTAGGTATTTCAATTTTGTGCTGCTTTAGGGAAGTGTAATTTGTGAAATTATAACACTCTTGAAAATTTGGGAGGATCCCAAGTCGGATAACACTATGTACCAAAAAGATTTACTCAGAGATTAAACATTTTCCCATCTCCAAGAATTTCCATGGTATGTAGATTGCCTAAAGGACAACAAACCTCCTTCTAAGTGGGAACTTCAAAAGAAACGTAACCATGGCTATGTTAAGTTGAGTGCCTTGCATCATCTAAAATGGAAACAAAGGCAAGAGGCAAGAAGAGAGTGCAAGATGGAACAAAGAATAAAGGTAAGGGAAAAGTTTCAGACTCCAATTTTCAAGGAGATGACTCAAGGGTCCTAGAACATTAGGACGATAAGGAGGGAGAGGACACTCTCCCATCTGATTCACTAGTTGATGTTCAAGTGAAATAGCTTGACATCTTCCTTAATGGGGAGGCTGAATCTATAGGTTTCCAAGGCACTCCTTCCCAACAATATAAAAATCAGAAGCATAATGTTGATGTTTCACAAAAATCACACAAGCAAGTTCCTCCACCTCCCATTAAAATACATTTAGCAAGGAGTTTGCAAAGCAATGTGAAGGTCCTCAACTTGTCATAGCCTTCCATTTTAGTTCTTAGGTTGAACTTGAATGTTGGCATGAGGAGTTCGCGTAGATTGATGACTTCATTACCACTATAAATTAATTTCCCCATTTCTCCCAACTTCCTTATGAAAATTTCTAGAACCAAGTTCCTAGAATATTTGAGAAACATGTAGAATTGACGCTCAAATTCCTTTCTAGAAATGGTTAGATCCGTGAAAATTTGGTGCCAAATTTTGGTCAACACATTTAACATCCCCAAAATTCAACATCGAACTTTCACGGTGCCAAATTCCTTGGCACTTTGGAACCACTTTTCCATTGAAAATTCCATCCATCACCAAACTTTGGTGTTGAAGTTTGGTGGTTTTTTCATGTTGGAATCACTTAGGAAACTTCAGTGCCAAAATTCCCTAGGGTTTCCACATAGGATCCTTTCACCAAACTTCAATGTTGAAGTTTGGTGAGGATTCCATGTAGGAACCTTTCACGAAACTTTAATGCCAAAGTTTGGTGGGGATTCCACATATGGAGCCTTCACTAAAATTTGGTATGGAACTTTGGTGGGGATTCCACATATGGAGCTTTCACCAAACCTTGGTCCCGAAGTTTGGTGGGGATTCCATCCTCTTCTATTTTCATTTTTTAAGGTCTCACAAACATTGTTTGATTTTTTTGTTTGTATCTCTGATGAGAAAAGAAAATGGATATTGTGATTGTAGTCATCCCAAGCCCACTCTTGATGCCTTATGTTTTTGACTTGACATTTTTTATCCCATCCTGGAATCAAAGTGTTGACAACTTTATTGATTCCGTCATTTTGTTTTCTAACAAATTCTTGTCCGAAAATGGAGCTATGTTGCTTTTCCATGCTGATGACTTGCATGTCCTTAAGGAGATCCAGTCCTTCCCGGAAAATTATTTTTTGAAGAGCCGAATGAAGTGGATTGTGATAAATAATCTTCAATAGACAAGTAACAAGGACCACTTGTTGAAGGTCTTCATTTTTCTATGTGCTCACTTCTATTTCATTTATTTCTTCTCATTCATTTATGGTAATACTTAGTTTTCCTTCAAATCCTTGTGAGTATGGCTACAACACTTGTCAAGGTCCTAAACCCTGATTTGGGGACCAACTCATAGTTTCATTTTTTCCCCCCTTCATTTGATTCCATGACCAAGGGAATCAATGTAGTCTCTAAAGAACATCTTATAAAATTTCACAAGCCTCATGACTATGTCCAAATTAAGCTTGGGGAAGCCATTTAGGGTTGCAAAAAAGATTATTTTGGGATGAGGCAAGTGCTCATCAAGGCATGCACAAGGCCTAGAATCCTTGTCGTTAACCTCAATTGCAAATTAGGTCATTACAAACCATTCTCCTTTTTTACATTTAAATAGTCTCCACATTTGAATCGAATATAATGTATCTTCTTCTTTTTTAGTTCTACAAGCAATAACATTTGGGCATGTCAAGGGCTTCGCATCAACATTCTTGCCCTTGAGCTTGATTAACTCTTGTTCTAGGAGGTTTTCACAATTTTCTTTTTAGTTCTTCCACCGCCACCCGCAAGTAGTTTTGCCCCAAGCTGGGATTTCGATTCCCCAATTAAGAATAAACATAAATTTATTTTGGATTGTGAGTAAGGTTCCCATTCATAACTTTTCCAATTTTTTCATAGTAATTCCCACATTTGTCGCAAAAACTTACTCCATGTTTGCTTATAGAAATATAGCTCGAAAACTTTCATTCTTTACACATCATGGGTTCCTCTAAAATCCTTCAACTAGTCTAGTATTGCCTTCGTATGTTTAGGCCTAAGCTAATGCTATGGTGGACATGCAATCCTTGCCATTGACTATTGGTTCATCATCGTCTTATGATCCTTGTGTTCTTGCCTTTATTGATGTAAAGGCCGAGGTTTCAAGCCCATGATAATTTTTCCACTTTCATTTTTAATTATGTTTGTTACTTTTTTGAACTATTTTGTTGAGCTTGGGGGTGGATGACATTATGTGTGTCATCCTAAGCTCTTGTAAAACTTCAATATGTAAAAGTTTCCTTTCCCTTTGCAACTGCAATCACTATTACAGTAGTCCCTAGTCCTTGTTCACTAGACCATGTTCATTAGACAAGTGAATTCACTCAAAATCCAATGAAATCGCTTGGTGTACAAGGACACCTTTTGTTGTAGTGAATGTCTTTGCAAAATATTTAGGGTTCCAACATAGATTAATTCATTGGATGGTGAATTTCATGGTCTTATGTTGTGTATTCACATTCAATTTAATGGAGTTTTATTAGCTGCAAAACATTTTGTATTCTTATAAAGTAATCTTGCATCCAATATTTTGATTTTTTTTTTTTTAAATAATTTTTTTCTTTGCATCTGTGTTTGTTATATAGGTCATTATAAACCCTTAAAGCATTTGAATTTGATTTGATAAATTCTTACTACCAATGTTCTCACTTTTCCCTTTTTTTCTCAAATTTTATTTTGATTTTTAAATATTATGTGCCTTGGTATCTATCTTCATATTTATGTATGAATCTCATCTACCATACTTTGAAATCTTCTTGATATTATCTTGTGCAAGATATCTTCCAATAAACCTTTCCCCAAGGCAATAGGAAATCTATAATTAATATTATTGGCCACATCAATTTATTTTGAGATATTTTACTCATGGCTATTTAATTAAAGAAAAATTAACATTTTAATTGACATGAACTATAGTCTCTACTAAATATAAAAATTAAGCAAATGACATTTTCTTGGCATCTAAAAAGCTTCCCTACCCGAGACTATACTTGTGATTGTGTGATTATGTGTGTTTTAGAATCCAATTCATGAACAAACTATTCTTCTTGTTTGTTCATTAGAAAAAAAATTATTCATTTCCACCATTCCTTTCATTGTCTATTGATAGGCAATAGTTCTTCAATCTAGACTGACTATAAACCATACATGTATATTGAAACCTTGAAAACATTCTTTTCTAGGGTTGTTTTTCTATAGATAATATTATATTGGGCTAAAATGATTCTATCCAAGTTAGTGTACTAGTCTGCTACCGAGTTTTATTAAAAGTAGATTTTGGGTATGGTCATGGGGTTTTTAATAACAAACCATCTAGATCAATGAAAACACCACATTGCACTATACAATATAATTTCTTGGGGACAAAGACATTTGCAAAGATCATGACTAAGCATTGGTATCATCTAGTTACATCTTGGTTGTTCACATACTTAGGTTAAATTATTTTCTTCATAACATAAAATTCCTAACATCCATTGAAAAGCTTACATTACAATCAACTTCTAGCCAATTTTTTACACATCACTATTACATAATGTGGGTGTAGTTCACTAGTCCCCATTCACTAGACCAGTGAATTCAATGCTTCCCCACTAATCCTCGCTCATTATAACCAATGAATTCACTCAAAGTCTAGTGAAAGCACTTAGCGTACATGGACACTTTTTATTGTAGTGCATGGTTTCTTGCTTGCCCCATACATTGGTTTCAATACATGGTTGCTCTAGCTTTGAATTCCTAGATGTCGACTTATGTGATGGTTAGACTCTCATTTTCAATAGTTTCTTCTTCTTCTCCATCACTTAATACAAAAATTTCCACATCTTTTGTTAATTTTTATTTCTCCTTCCCATTTTTCTTTTTTCTAGTTTTATTTTCATTGAGGGACCACAAATTAAAATTACTTGTAGAGTGCTCTCTCAAATCTAGCATTTTATTTGCATCACAACTAAAGGATGAGCTTTTTCTTGGACTTTTTCATGGGGTGAAGAACTCTTCATAAAATTCTTCAATTGCTCCTCTCCGAATGATTCCCTTGCTAGTATATTGCAAATGTTCATTCCATGACTTATCTTCATTTTTTAACATCACAACCATTGGCAGACCCGTACAATGTAACACATTTTCCAATTAAATTTAACATGTTCAATCACTATCCGATGCAAACCATACATGCAATCAAAACATGACTTCCATTTTTTTCATGAATTCAATATCAATATCCTTTCATAAGTACATGCATTCTAGTATTTTGATTTAGGTCGTCAACATTTGACCCAATAATGTTCCCAATAAAACAACCAACTAGAGGTGAGTTTTCTACCTTGAATTGTTTTTTTTCTGTTAAAGTCCGTTGAACAACAATTCATATGTTTTCACTTGTTGTGGTTGTGTTATGAACAATTCATGTTCATAAACATCTTCTATCCAAGGTTGCCTTACAAACAATAAACTACATGTAGTTCCATGCCCATCCACATCTTGTGCCAACTCTAAATAGGCATCTCATTGCTGTCAATATATTATTATCGTGGAATGCATCCTTTTGCCTGATATAATGAATTTCAGCATAACACATATTATATTGAAAAAATCTTCTAGCATTCAATTCAAATAACACAAGACATTGTCCTATTTTTTTTAAAATTATGCCACCAAGCCAATGATTTCCTCCTATATTTTGCACTCTTTCAATTAACTAATTTTCTTTCGTTGGAATTCTTTGGCTTGATTAAAACTTCCATTTTATTTATTTTTTTAAATTACACACAAAAATTATGTTTGATTAAATACAAATTCTATTATGTTTCAAGCCCTAGTTTTGAAAAGGTCAATCTATGTCGAATGCTCAAAAAACACAACTCTTGAACAAATCCTAAACCTAATCTACACAATTCTACATCTACATGGAGTTTTTCATAGCCTCACATTTTGGATTATAGATTATTATGCTACTACTTCTTCTGAACATCAACGATATTGTTTATATGTATGTTAGACATATTGAGTAGACCCAATTTCTCTAGGTGTGTTGCTCACATCATTGCAATTCATTTATGTCCTTAGTGTTATCGGTTCAATGTTTTCCTCTTCTTCATCCATAAGGACACTTTCTAGGTATGGTGTCTTAGGCACTATGTTTTTTTCTTTGTCATCTGACTCCATCTCCACCATCCAAACATGCCTCCCAATCTTCCTCCTCCACCCCATTGCTAATTGTATTAACCTCCATTAGCTGGTCCATTTTTATGAAGTGAGCTCTTGTGTTTCATATGGGTCATCCTTTGCATTTGCATCATTTCTTGGGCAATTTTTTTCTAAGATTAAATCGCTTCTTTTTTGGGCGCATTGAACCTTAACAAGTAATCGCATTGTCAAGGAAATCATGTTTTACAATTTTTATTTGTCTAATCTATTGGCCATGGATTATTTCCAATTGGTTGTCGCAAGCTACTCAAAAACTCTGGTTTAAACATTTTGATCATTGTCCCATATATCTTGTAATCCCATAAATGGTTAATAAATGCCCAATATCCAACCTCTGTCTAAAACTTGGCATCTACACTTTTCAACTCTATTTTCTCCATAGGTAGGTACAAATTCAAATATGATGGTGTTCCACAAAAGTATTATGGATATGGATACCATGACATGATGTAGATGAAAAACCTCTACTTACTTTTCTTTGATGGAACCTTTCAGTCTCAAAATAAAACTAAACTAAATGCACAAAATAACCTAAGTTTGAAATGATGTCGAGTTGGTGACATACTTGTAGTGGTCCACTCAAATTTTACATTTAAGTCTTGCATGACAACTTTCCTTTTGATTAGACCATTTGGTTAGTAAAGGTGATTTTGGAACAGTAGCCACAACAATGAAAGGTGTCCATGTACGCCAAATGATTTTGTTGGATGTTGAATGAATTCACTGGTCATAATGATCAGGACCTAGTGGGGAAGCAATGAATTCATTGGCCTAATGAATGGGGACTATTGAATTTCACACACATTTTGTTATAGTGAGCATACATGCTAGAACGATTCCAAATGACAGAACTACATTTGTTTCAACTGCCACAAAATCAAGTATTTCCTCATCATCTAATGCTCAAATCTACTATTTTTAGAGATTTTTTGTTTCAACAATCACTATGGATTTGTTCAACAAGCAATTTCAATGTTCAATTCCGACCTTCATTTTATTTTTTCAAAACTAAATATTTCCTTTTGAAATCATATATTTTGAATAAATATTCATGTTATCACATGCATTGAACTAGAATTTAATGCAAAGAATGGAGATTTAGATCCTCCATTTCTCAACACATCTTTGTTTTCAACTATTGCACATTTTTCGTGGTTTCAAGGTTAGCCTTATCATTTGACAATTCACTTGAAGTTTTAATACTTTGTTCCTTAACTCTGGTGGCACCCAAGCTCACCTACCTAGAGTTGCATATAGTTGTCTTTGGGGTTTCATAAATTTTGTTGGGAGTAAGTTGTAATACATTACTAAATCCTCTGTCGACAAATCACTTAGCAAGCTTGTAAAAAATTATTCTAGAATTAACTTATTTAGACTTGTGGGTTTTTTGAAAACATCCATGAAATGTGTAAACATTGCTCAATTATAATCTTCCAAATCCTCCTTAGAAATATTTGTAGTTTATTTGAACAATGCAAGATTTTTTCTGTTTATCTTTGCATTCGCCCATTACCACATCGCCCATCCATCTGTTTTGTCAATTACCATTTTCCATTCTTTTCCCCATGTTTTGATTTCTAGTAAATGTCTGAGGGGGACTAGCCAAGTGTCATCTCACATATTCTATTTAGTATGCTAGAAATTAAAGTATATTCAATCATACATTCCAAGGTGTTTGGTGTGACATTTGGTGTCAATTTCCTTCTTCCCATTGTAGAATAAAGATTTCATGATTATAAACACATGATAGAGGTAGAAATGATGAAGGTAGATAGTTTTGGTGGAGTAAATGCAAATTCAAGTATAGATCAAACAAATTAGTAATATAAAGGGGGAAATGCAATTCAATTATACAAGTAGTAAAAATGGTGTTATGTGCAAGAGGTTGAAAATGTGGATGAAAATAACAAATAACTTGAAATGGTATTAACAATTTAAAATGTTAGTAGCTACCAGATATTTTCCTAATGAACACATACCTCTTGGCAGTGAATGGGTAATGTATGAATTGGCACATCCTTATTGGTGGGTCAACATGTTTATATGCCATTGAATTGGATTTAATTAAAAAATTTCCCATGGCTTAGATGTTGCATAATTTAATATAAATGAAATATGAAGTATGATGTCAACATTTCATTTGTCATATTTTTCAAAATAAACCAACATAAATTTATCCATCCTGTTTTATTTTCAATTATTTTTTAAAAACAATATGTTGCCAATGTTCATAAAAAAGTTCATCCATTTTATATTTCATCCATAAATATCATTCATCCATGAACACATGGAAAAATATTTGTCCATGTCACCAAATATTTTTTCCATGTATCAAAAATATTACGTTGATATCAACAAAAAAATCTTGAAAAGATTCCCTTGAGTTCATTTGTTCACATTCACGCTCACATGCTCACTAGATAGCAACCTTGAAAAGTGATCAATTTTCATGAGGTTTTTTGTATGCTACTAAATTGGATTTAGTTAAAAAAAATTCCCATGGTTTAAATGTTGCATAATTCAATATAAATGAAATATGAAGTATAACATCAACATTTCATTTGTCGTATTTTTAAAGATAAACCAACATAAAATTATCCATGGACTTTTTTTTTTCAATTATTTAAAAAATATATATGTTGTCATGTTCATGAAAAATTTCACCCATTTTTATTTTTCATCCATAAATATCATTCATCCATGAACACATGGTAAAATATTTGTCTACATCATCAAATATTTTATCCCATGTGTTAAAAATATTTTGTTTGGTGTCAGCAGAATAATCCTGAAAATATTCCCTTGGGTTCACACTTGTTCATGTTCACCTACTCATTGTTCACGCTCACACTTTAATGAAATAACAACCTTGAAAGGTGATAAACTTTTGTGAATTTTTTTATTTCACATCACTAAACATTTAACTATCTACTTTATCGTGCTTATATGCCCATGGCTAAACTTTGGCTAAACCTAGTGGCTAAATATAATAGTTAAATGTAATGACTAAATTTAGTGGCAAAATCTAATGGTTAAACATAATGACTAAATCTTAGCTAAACATAGTGGCTAAACCTAATGGCTAAACATAATGAAAACATCGATTAAACATAATGGTTAAATATAATGATTAAACCTTGGCTAAACATAATAGCCAAACTTAAGCTAAACCTAGGCTATACCTAATGATTAAATTTAAACTATATTTAGTGATTAAATTTAATGGTTCAACTTAAACCAAACTTAATGCCAAATCTAGTGCCTAAACATAGTGGTTAAACCTAGTGACTAAATCTTGTGGATAAACATTGTGGTTACATCTAATGGTTACATTTAATGGTTGAACTTAGGTAAGTAAGTGGGTGGATAAATATGTAGGTATGTGGGTAGATAAATAGGTTGTACAAAGGTGAGCAAATATAGGTAGCAAGGTAAGTAATAAGTAGTTGGGTGGGTGGGTAATAAGTAGGTAAGTAGTTAGCTAAGTAAATAAGTGGGTGAATAGCTAGAAGGTAAATACATAAAACCATGTTGCATTTTATCAAAGGTCATTGAGTCATATTAGCTAAATGTTTCACTTGATTAGAAACCATTGGTCATTTTTACTAAATGTTCCATTTGACTAAAAACCATTGGTCCTTTTGATTAAAAATCATGAGATATCTTCATTAAATTTTCCACTTAAGATCATTAGCCATCTTGACTAAATCTTCCATTTGATTAAAAATCATTGGTCATTTTGATTAAAGATGATTGATCACCTTGATTAAATGTTCCACTTGATTAAAAACCATTAGTCATTTTGACTAAAGATCATTGCCCACCTTTATTAAAGGTTCAATTTGACTAAAGACCTTGGCCATTCTAACTAAGGTTGTACAATTTAACTATATGTATCTAGTCAAATAAATCATTATAGTCAAAATTGATTAGTCAAAAAATATGTGTCATTCAAGCACCATGGCTTTTAATCAAAATGTACACATGTCCATTAATCAAAAATTACAAATTAATCAACTTGAACCTCTTAGAAAACCATGATTTGTAATAGTGTGTTGAACAATTTAACTTGGGGTTAAATCACCTACCATTAAAAGAAAAATGTACCAAGAAAGTGGCATTTTCCCATGGGTTGCACTAGCCTTGGGCAAATAACACAATCTTTCAACATGGGGAAGTGCCCAAAACTTGTGACAAATTACCAAAGGCAACCTTACTAATATTAATACCTAGCTATGCATGGCCAATACTCATAACCCATTGGTCAATACACATAATCTCCTAGCCAATATTGTCAACCCATTGGTCAATACACATAATCTTCTAGCCAACATTCACAACTACCTGGCCAATATTCACAACCAACAAAACATCATATGCCTATGGCATCTAATCAATACCCCCCAAGGTATGCCAACACCTAATCAATACTTGCCAGTGCCAAACACTCATTACCCCCCAATGCCATTTGTATCTATTCAGTACCCCTGTGCAACTATCCATGCACCTACAACTCAATACCCTAGAGTCCCACTAATTCATTCAGTTAAGTACCTTTAAGTGTTCCCATCTTAATCAACCCACGACTTCAACTCAACACCCATTAACCCCACATGCACAAAGGCTTCAATATCTTGGAACCCACAAATGGTAATTGGTCAATACCAATAATAACTTTTTGCATGGCCTATAGCTCTAACAATTAGTATGCCACCAGGATAGTGGCCTAAAACAAGTAACCCAACAACCCCTTCTTACCCTACAAACATCTAGAAGTCCACGCGAGGTCAATCATGAAACTCAATGTGGGAGTTGGATCAACTATAAACACATCTGCCCAATTAAATAGCATAGTGGTTTCATCGTACTAGTGTTTAAGGCAAGCAAAATAGAGGGCTAAGCGTCGCGCAATGGACAAAGTCATGAATAGGCTTGGAATGAAATGGCAAAACTTCATGGTAAGGATGTTAAACATGTTGTCCATTGTAATCCTTTAAGAAGACCCATTCGTGGTGGCAAGTGCATTTGGTTGACTACTTTGAGGGTATGCATTGAAGTTCAATCATGCCATTGATGACATTCGGCGACAACCTATTGAAAAGTAGGATGCCATAAAAGAAGCTTTGGATGTGAGTTATGAGTTCATAGATTTTTCGGTTGGTTATAAATATGTCAAGGATCAAGTGGTTGTTGTATTGAAAAGTAGGCATGGTTGGTTGAAGAAGAAGATAAAAAAAGGTGAAAGTAGACCATAGAATTGCACAAAAGCACATTGGGACGAATTGATTAAAGTTCTCAAACAAGAGATGTAGATAGGGCTACACAAATGACGAGAATTTGGTTAGCTTAAAATAATGCATCATGAGTTGGACAAGCAAGTGATATTGGTGTGGAGGAACAAATGGTAAATAATTTATTTCCTACTTCCTTTTAAAACTTTTGTAATTCACATTTCCTTGTTCAATTTCAAATTTTAATTCTAGAACCTATGGGTTGGGTGGGTTTAGGAAGCTAACCTAGGATGAAAGCCCACATCTGTGGAGATACAAAAGGAAGTTGAGAAGGAAAAAAGTTTTATCAAGTGCTAAAGGCCAGAGGTGGAGGAGGATGAGGTTAAAGGAAAATAAATAAACATCTTTTTTGTCTTAGTTAGGTCTTGCAAGTTGTTTCAAATGAAACATTGTCTTTTTGTGGTTATGTTTGTCCTAGTTGTATTTTTGTATTTTTGTCATTTTGTTTATCCTAGTTTATTAACCTTGGATGTCAAGCTTTGATTTGTCCTAGCTAGGTCTTGCAAGTTATTTCAAATTAAAGATTACTTTTTTATCTTTTTGTCTATCCTAGTTGTCTTTCTATCTCTCTATATTAAAATAACATCATGCACCTAATGTTATGGGCCGACAAGAAAATTTGGACAATACAAGCCAATTTTTGACATTTGACGTTGACCTACGCATGGGGGCCATGGAAAATAATTATGAAAAACTTGCTAAGGTCACGGAAGATTTAAAATCTAGTAATGATCAACTAATGCATCATATATTCAATAAGATTGAGGACATGTTTTCATTTTTTAAGTCAACAACCATTCATAGGGGTTAATTCGTAGTTGAGGGGTGGAAAATTTTATATGTTGTTGCTAACAATGTGATTGCCTCTCATGATGGCAACATGGCCATGGTAAGTAACATGCAAATTATAGGACAAGATTTATTAGGTTATGTTTTCCACTTTGTTGGATTGGGTTGTTATGTTTCCAACTTTGTTTGATTAGTTTTGTCATGGCCTAGGATATTTTGGGATACTTTTGGCAATATCATGACCTAGGATATGTTGGGATACTTTTGGCAATATCATGGCCTAGGATATTTTTGGATACTTTTGGCAATATCATGGCCTA
>Ga0116230_10002870_pt1 | contig 16650 bp, 11 predicted proteins | sample S1TSphfallax_3_FD_88678 | JGI IMG/M metagenome (GOLD analysis project Ga0116230, IMG submission 88678) | Host-associated microbial communities from peat moss isolated from Minnesota, USA - S1T2_Fd - Sphagnum fallax MG | ecosystem: Host-associated > Plants > Peat moss > Unclassified | place...
ATTGTTTGCGCCTTACCTGACGATAGCGCTAATACATTTATTGCACTGTCTGCCAAGGGGCTCAATGAGTCGATGAAAATTGTTTGCCGTGCCGCCAATCCCGGCTCGGAAGCCAAGATGCGGCGGGCCGGAGCACATATGGTCATATCGCCTTATACGATCTGCGGCAAACGTATGGCGGCCGCTGTAACTCATCCCCTCGTAACAGAATTTCTGGACTTTGTCATGCATACCCCCGAGCATGACCTGCGCATCGAACAAATGAGTCTTTTTAAAAACTCCAATCTCGTTGGTACGACTCTTAAAGAAGCAAACATTAAGCAGACTTCCGGTGCCATGATACTGGCGGTGAGCCAAAGTGGTAAGCTGATATCCAATCCTCCCCCTGAACTCATCTTTCAGGAGGGTGACGACTTGATAGCTCTGGGGACGGAGCAACAATTGATTAAACTGGTCGGACTCGCAGGCGCTCGATCTTAATGAGGTAAAAATGAGCAACGAAGCCAACACTCAGGAAGGCGATATCGCCGTCATCACCCTTGAAGGTGAAGATGGACATTCATACGATTGTGAGCTCCTGGACCGCTTTGTCTTTGAAGACAAAGAATATGCCCTGCTTCTCAAAATCGCCGAAGAAGGTGCTGAGACCGAGCTCGATGATGAGGACCAGACCCTTGTAATCATGCGCTTCTTCCAGAGAGGCAATGATTTTGTCTTTCAAACAATCGACTCTGATGAAGAGTTTGAAAAAGTTGTTAAATACGTCGAAGAAAGAGTGGAAGCTGAGCGCGCTGCAATGGAAGCCGGCGAATAAGCTATTTCTAAACATTTATAGATTGGGCCCCGTCTCTCTGGCGGGGCTCTTTTGTCAGAGGCTGTTTGCCCGGGCTAAATTTCTTTATCACCTATAATACGTAGGCTTTTCGAGGACAAGTTTTTGCCTGGCCCATCAAAAATAAATGAAATTTGACCGGCGGCAAAAAAAACTCTTGCTCTGCGCTTTGCTTTGCTTTTGCACTGGTCTGATCGCTGCTTTTGTTCAATATGTTTTGAGCAATGCTAGAGGTGAAACCAATGTTGTGCTGGTGTTCGATTCCGGTCATTATCAGGAGTCAGCCAGACAAATAGTAAACGCGCTCTGCGGCGCTAATGTCGGCACTTCTGCGCCGAGCGCTCGTTTGCAATTGGCCCAGGCTCTCATGCTTGATGGTCCAGTCTTACCCGGACTGGCGTCCTTATCTTTTTTGACTCTAGGTAAAATTTTTGCTTTCGCCGATTGGCAGTGTTTACTTGTCGTCCAAGCGCTCTTGCACGCAACAAGTGCGGCGCTTTTGTTTTTAGTTGGTCGTCAAATATTTGAAGATAGTCTTCAATCAATAAAATGGCCTTTAACTGCAGGGCTGCTATGGGCAATTAATCCGGTGGCAGTGCTGGCTGCCCAGCGCTTCTTAATTGAACCGCTTGCCACCTGTATGGTCCTGGCATTGCTGCTGCTGTCCTGCCGTTTGCGGCGGCAGCTGTCGGGTAATTTCGGCCAGTCAAATTTAAATATTTTTTTTCTCGCCACCTTATGTGGTATCGCCCTAACCTCGATTTTATTTACTAAGGCTGGGCTTGTGCCTGCCTCAGCTCTGGTTTTGATTGTTGGTGTTTATGTCGGTGTAAAAGCAAAGGACAGGAGATTAAATGCCTCAGCACTGTTTTTAAGCCTGGCTGGTCTGGCTCTCGGTCTGGTCTGTATCATTATGCCCTGGGCTTTATATACGCAAGGAGCAACAGGAAAGGCGCAATATTTTCCCCAAAGGGCTCCAGTTTTAAACTTATTTGTCGGATGGGATTTGCCCGACGATGGCTTTTCTACGCTGCCTGTAGCCCCTGTGGCCAGACAATTGCAGGAAGTTTATGACAGGACCGGTTCCGCACCGCAAGCAGTGCTATGGCAATGGGTAAATAATCCACAAGGTTGCTTTTCTCTTTTGCTGCGCAAAATTCCCCGGCTCTATTCTTTACCCTGGAATGATTTTCGCCGAGGCAGTTTGTTTCTTTCGCCAAAGATGCAGGAGTGGCTGCACCAAATTGTGCTTCTGGCTGCTTTCTTTGCTTTCTGTCTATCGCTACTGTGCGGAGCTCCTTTAGCTGTCTGGCTTGCTCTAATGATGGTGGCTGGGCACTTCATATTTTTACTATTTGAATCTGTCCCGCGTTACGCATTTTCTTCCTATGCACTTTTGCTTTTGCTTGCTATTTACTTTGTTGCGATAGTTTGTAGGCAAGCGCTTTGCCACCGTAAACTGCTCAATCTTTCTATAGCTTCAGTACTGACTTTGATTTGTGCGCATTTTGGACTGCCAGTTGGCTTGCTTCCACAAAATTTGAATCTACAAAATTTGCAACTGGCGGCTATGATTCAGGGTTCTGTTCTGGTTGTCCTGGTGCTTTGCAATTTGCGTCCTTCATGGGCCAAATCTCCTGAAAACAAACGAAGACTATTGATTGCCACTCTTCTCCTGGTTGGATCTATTTATTCGGTTTCCTTTTTTTATGCGCGATCTCACTCTTTTTTCACGAGCGAACTGGAGCGCAAACTTATCCCCGGTCAGACCGCCGAAAGAATTATTCATCTTCCGAGCAGACAAATAGATTCATCCTCCGCTCTTTTAGTCATAGATGGCGTGAAACGTATTGAAGACTGCGCAATTTCAGTCAATGGTCAATTGCTCAAAATCAAACCAACTAATCTGATGCAATACTTACCGCACGGAAAAGAAGATTTTCTGTTTGCCCAGGAAGTCGCCGGGCTGATGGGCCGCTCTCAGGACGATATAAGACGCTGGGTGGCAGTTTCTATACCTGTGGCACTGTTAGAGCCCGGCAAGGATTTGACCCTATCTATCCAGGCCGCTACAACCGGATCCATAAGACTATTTGCAGAACCGGATAATGTTGCTCTGCGATTGCCGGGATATCGTTATATCAGCCCTGGCAAAATTTGGACCAGTAATGACTCTTTTGAATGGAGAGCGGGTCAATCTTTCGCAGCTGACGGTCAGCCCCTAAATGGAGAATCTTTTCTCATAGATGCATCAGGTAGGCGCACAAAACAAAACGGCACCTGGCGTATGTTTATTTTGACAGGCACTAAGGGCGATATCGGTCAGACTGTTTATTAGATTGAGTAACGTTAGGAAGGCGGGTTGCGTGGTGGCCGTCTTCTGGGAATCCTCACAGTGGTCGAGGTTGAAAGCACCGAGGAAGACGGCTGATGGAGATAGCTGTTTAATTTGTTGTAGAGATAATTGTTGTAGCCACGGTTGTTGACTTGATGATTGTGGTAATGATTGTAAGCGGCCGGTATAACTATAGGCAGAACAATCGCGCAGGTGATTACAGCGGCGGTTGAACCGGCGACTATTACTTTTGCAGCGGTCGGCGCACCGGATCTGGGCCCTTCCGATTTGTGTTTGCGGAAGGCCAAACCTTTGATGCATGTGGGCTCAAAATTTATCTCAGCCGAGTTTCCGAGGACTGAGGTAAATTTGAAAACACGGCCCGAGTGCACTTCCGTCACCTCATTCATAGGAATGGAGCGCCTGTTGCAAGTAATAGCGTTGTTCGAAACTTCCGTGATCGGACCTTTAACCTTGGTGCCATCGGACATCTGCACATATTCTTCGCAATCGTTTAAGTCCAGAAACGCCAGTCCGACTCCGCCATCAAAATAGACCTGGCCTTTGATTTTATTTGCTATGTGGGTCGTTTTAAAAACTCTTCCTTGCAGCTGGCTTTCTTTTGGACCGTTTGGTCCTTTACCCTGGATCTCTATAGAGTCAGCGCTCATTATGGCAATGCCTTCACTTAGTAGAAGTGCTCCTACTTTGTTTACAGGCGCGTGGCCGGATAAAGCTTCGCCGCTAAAAGAGACCTCGGCAAAGACAGCTGAATAGCACGCCATCTGCAGAGACATAAAGACCGCAAGGAGAAAAGATAGAAATCTCATACCAGCCTCGCGAAGGGTTATGCAATATGCAGTGCAGACGAAGTCGTAATAATGCTCTACCAGGATTGAGATGGCAAGCACAGCTGGAGAGATTTACTATTATCGATGAAACTCTACCTTTTTGTCCTCTTTCTTCGGTTTATCTTCTCTAAGGCAAACAGCTCTATGCCAAAAGCCCCTGCCAGTAGCAAGGGCTTTTGGTGCGAATTATTTTCAGCTGCCGTTCGTGTGGATCAGAGACGATTACTGGCTATAGCTTGAAACGGACACTTGAGAAGACGATGAAGATGGATGCAGAATCTTGTTCAACTTGCCGTAGGTGTAGTTGTTATATCCACGGTTGTTCATCAAGTGATCATGGTGATGATTATAAGCGGCTGGTATAACGATCGGCAACACTATGGCGCAGGTTACGACTGCAACAATGGTGCCGGCAATCAATATTTTTGCCACCGGCGGCATTTCCGAACTGGACTTTGTCTTCACTTTGGTCACGGCTGCACCTTTGATGCAGGTCGGCTCAAAGTTTAAATGTGGTTTCTCACCAAGGGTAGAACTAAACTTAAATACGCGGGCTGAATGTACTTCGGCTACTTCATTCATAGGAATGGAGCGGCGAGCGCAGGTGATGGCATTGTTGGTGACATCGCTTATCGGTCCGGTAACTTTGGTGCCGTCTGTCATTTTGACAAACTCATCGCAATTGCTGGAGTCGAGCATTGCCAGGCCGGCGCCGCCGTCAAAATAAACGTGGCCTTTGATTGAGTTGGCTACCTGGGTGGTTTTAAAAACCTTACCTTGCAGCTGGCTCTGTTTGGGACCATTAGGACCTTTGCCCTGGATTTCCATAGAGTTGGCACTCATTATGGCAATGCCTTCGGTGAGCAGCAGGGCTCCGACTTTGTTGACCGGAGCTTGGCCCGAAAGGGCGTCACCACTGAATGACACTTCAGCGATAGCCGCAGTGTAGAAGGTCATTTGAAAAGATATTAGTAAAGAGAGCAGAAGAGAAAAATATCTCACGACAACCTCGCAATGGTTGAGACAATGACGGACTGATGCGAGATTACAATCACTAAAGCCTCCGGTCAATTGGGACGGAGTGCGCTTGACAAAGCCCTTCATCTCACCCATTTTTTACAATAGACGGAATGGCTTACTGAGACTGATACCGTACATCCGGTAAAAGATTGATCTTAAACAGAAGACGTTAAAAATTAATGCGGGGGACTTCCGCTAAAATATATATCTACCCTTTACTTCCTCTCTGGGAGCAGCCTTTTCAAGATAAAGGCCCGACAATTAAAGGACTGCTTCTGCTAATTGTTGAGTTTCGATAGTCTTGAAACCAGTCTTGTCATTGCGATGTTGTAAATAGAAATTATTCTTTTCCACTGGCCCGAGGACGAATGCGTTTATGAAATGTTCCCTCAGTAAAAAATTCTCCAAACAAGTGTCAGTGCTCTTTGTATTGATTTGTTTTTTGATTGCAACGCAGTTACCGGTTCTAGCCGCGGATCCATCTATACCAACCGACACGATAGCTACACTGAGGCAAGCTCTGAAAGCGGGTAAGGTCAAGCTTAAAGTTGACGGCGATGGCATCAACACGACATCGCTCAGACTGCAACTGACAAATACAACCGATAAGCCACTTAAAATAGTCATCCCTCAAAACGAAGTTTTGCATCCAAATTCTCTGTCTATTCAGACCATGCTTATAACTTCGGACATAGTCACTATGATAGAAAAAGGCACCACTGCCATAGTCACTATTAAAACTGTCTGTGCTTCGCCTAAAACAGTGCCACCACCGCCCAAGGCTCAGGAAGGTCTTAACTTTGATGTCGGAGATTATAAGGATCCGGCCGTCTGGAGTCAGATTGCAGCGATAATTGCCGCCGGCAACGAGTTAGAATCGGTGGGTGCCTTTGAAAAAATATTATTGCCCGGCGAAAATACCATCAAAGCGTATATTGATGAAGAAATAAAAGCTGAGTTTCGACGTTCGGTTGATGTTTACATGAGCCAAAATCCTGCCGTCTCAAAAGGCGATGCGGAAAAAATTGTCGAGCGGGATCAGATGGATGCCATCAAAATCAAAGCTGAGTCTAATGTCACGAAGCGAGAAAAACAGAAACGTTTAAACCAGGTCACCCAGCTTGCAATCTGGCGAGTACTGGGGCAAAAGTCCGGTAATCCCGAGGATGCCGTCACACCGACCAGTCTGCAAAATGACATCATTAAAGAGCTTTCTCAACAGATCAAAATGGATAAGACTCTGGTTGCACGACTAGGGGGCAAAGTAGATAAAAGCGGTAATTTTGAACCATCCGAAAATCAAAAAGCCGCTCTGCAAAAACGGACCAGTGATATTTTCGACATAGTTGATTTGACCGTCAGACGCAGTGGCGAGGCAGGATTGACCAATGTTGCCACCGTACCCTCCGATGATCCCTGCGATACTTTTTGTAGTGTTGGTGAGCGCGCCTACCAGCAAGGTGATTTTACTGAAGCTCAAGCTTTACTCAATTCGGCTATTCAGCTGGCCCAATCGGGCGGTGGCGAAGCCGATCCACGCGTTTCGCGCGGTTTAAACAGCCTCGGCCTTTGCTATCTAAACATGACTCTCCTGGATGAGGCCAAGACTCAATTTGATCGCGCGCTCAAATTGAGAAAAGCAGTCAACGCCGAGTCTAAAGAAGTCGCCGAGGTAGAGAACAATCTTGGTCTCTGGAGCGAGTTGAGTGAATCGTACAGTGATGGCGATATTCTTTTTAAGTCTGCTCTGGCTCTTTACGAAAAACTTGTCGGTAAAACTACCGAGCCTGTAGCCGAGACGCTAAACAATCTGGGTAAAAATCAAACGATAGAATCTTTCGCACCTACAAGCAACAGTCTTTCTTCAGATGCACGCACGTCTCTCACAACCGATGCCAGACTGAGTCTCACCAGGGCTCTGGCTGTTGCCATGGTCAACTGTCCAAAAAATGTCAAAGGCGATCAGTTATATACTCCCTTTGTTGCTGAGATAGAAACCAATCTGGCAGACAGTTATTTCAATGAAGGAAAATTTGATCAGGCCAGCGCCCTTTATCAAAAGGCTCTGGCCATCGACGTCAAGGCACTGGGCGAACAGCATCCTTATGTTGCCACTATTCTCAATGGCCTGGGCGAAGCCAGCGCTAAATTAGGCAAAGGCAGTGAAAGCGAAGATTACAAAAAGCATGCGGCGGATATTTTAGGTCGCACTCTGGCGTCGGGCAGCAAAGATCTTGCCAACATGCCCTTGAGTACTGGTGATCTGGGTCGCCTGTCTAACTTTATCCAGGGCAAAAAAGATTTTCAGGCCAGTATCGCATCGCTCCGGTCGGCTTTTAATAGTGTCACTTCTTCCAGTGATACAGCAAAAGTCAATCGACCGATAAAAGACAAATGGGCGCTGGTGATTGGTATCAGCAAATTTCAGGATCCGACAATCAGTTTGCAGTACGCCGCCAAAGACGCCTCTGACTTTGCCAAATTTTTGGTGGCGGAAGAAAATTTTGCACCTGACCATGTACGTCTTTTAACTAATGAAAAAGCCACTCGAGCCAATATCCTGGGACAGATTGGTTCTACCTGGCTGCCTAGGGTAGTGGGCGCGGATGACCTGGTGGTAATTTTCTTTTCGTCCCACGGCAGTCCATCGTCAATGGATAGAGCCAACATAAATTATCTTGTCTCTTACGATACTGATAAGCACAATTTGTGGGGCACATCTATTGAGCTTCCCTCCTTTGCCCAGCAAATCAAAGAACGTGTGCCTTCTGACCGGGTCGTGCTCTTCATGGATGCCTGCCACAGTGGAGCCGCCCTGCCTAAAAAAGGAATGTTCAAAGCCGGTCTTAATCTCGACGCTACCCAGGTGGCACAGGGGTCTGGGCAACTTGTAATCTGTTCCAGTCAATCGGACGAATCTTCCTGGGAATCCAAAAATTATGCCAACGGCGTGTTTACTCATGTGCTCATAGACGCCCTGCGCAAAAATGGTCAATCTGGACATTTAAAGGACGTTTTTGAAACTTTAAAAACTGGTGTGTCCGGAGAGGTATCAAAGGATCGCGGAGCCACCCAAACACCTGTCTGGCAGAGTAAATGGACAGGCAATGATTTGATTATCGGCGTCAAACCAACCGAGCCCAGACCTGGTATTACCGACGGTGATCCTAATGCCATTGCCCCCCCTTCGGTCTCGGGTGGTGGCTCTAAATCACCCACAAGCAATACGGTTGCAAAACCCGGCGCCCTTAAACCTGGTGTCCCTAAATCTAGCGGTACTGCACCGGCAACTAAATCAGCCTCCGGTGCCCCCGCTGCGCACAAAATTGTAAAAACAGCAGTCCATTAGGGTGCCACTACTTCATATACATCGCACCCAGCTACTACGTTATGGCCTATTATTTTGAAATTTTTGGCAATTTCATTTTGCACGCCTTTGTAGATCGGATGCATCCTGATCCAGCCCGCTGGAGAGAGCCTTACGATAAGCCACAATCGCTGTCCCGGCCTGGGGTCAAAATCGAGCGCCACAATGTATTTTTTGACCGTGGTATTGCCTATTTTTACCGGCGTTTTTTGCACAACCACGCCCATATCGGAAATATGATTTTTACCCTGGTAGTAATAACCGATTAGATATTGTGAATGGTAATTCCAGAAAACAATCTCGTCGCCCGGTTTTTCGTGCTCGACAAGATACTGGCAAATTGGCCGCCAGTCTTCGTGGACCGCGTGATTATAGTAGTAATGCAAAAATGATGAGATGCCCAGACCGTAAACAAGAGCAATCGCTACTCCTAATAGACGCGAGCGCTGCATAACGCGGAAAAAGCTATAGGCAAAAACAATGAAAACAAAAGGGGCCGCAAACATCGTATAGCGTGTGATAAAAAGCGGTGCTCTAAACTGCGACCAGATAAAAAGTACAGCCAATGGCACCAGACCCCAGGCGGTACACCACAAAATCTTTCTTTGTTTGAGAGCCAGTGCCAGACCGGCAAATAACAATAAAGCCAAAACACCACAATATATAAAAGTAAAAATGTCGTATACGGGCATGTCCCCTATTTCTCTCAAAGGAACGGCACTGGCAGTAAATGCAATCATCAAAGTGAGAAAATTAAGCGGCGTCGGGATATCCAGCGCGAATCTCCATGCGTCATAGGGAGAAGTCTGGGCTTTGAGGATGATTAAAAGGAAGGGTGTCCAGAGTAAAGCTAAAACTGCGGCACAGGCCGCAAATAGTGGCAGTAATTTTGTTCTGCCTCTCTGACTGAGGGCAAAAAGCCCGTCCACAATCAGCACGAGAGCCGTCAAGGGCAGAGTCAATACCATCAATAAGCGAGTTAGTGCCCAGGAAAAAAGATAGAGTTTTTTATTGCTTTCAAATGTTTTGAGCAGCAAAATCGTGCCGGCAATGACCAGAAATGTGCCCATGGTATACATGCGCACTTGTTGGCTGTAATGCACCTCCATCGGCGACAGGGCTGTAAGAAGAGCGGCTGCCAGTGCCACTTTTTTACCCGAAAGGAGGTTGCCCAATTTGGCAATCAATAAGATATTACCCAGGCCAAAAATAATTGATAGGGTGCGCAACCAGGCTTCATCATAGCTAGCTGCAAGCCATATCTTGAGCAGGAAAAAATAGAGGGGGCGGGCGGCATCAAATTGAGCAAGCTCTGGGTCAGCGCTGCCGTTGGCCACCTCTACGCTGTAGATTTCATCGCAAAAGAAACCGTGGTAGCCCAGATGATACAAGCGCAATGCAAAGCCGGCGACAACTATCGCTAAGAGAAGTAGTCGATAAATAGCGTTTTTGCTAAGAGCCACTGCTTGTGATCAATAGAGGAAGCGGCTTGCTCGCTTTTGGATGTTTGATGATATCGGCGACGATGGCGTCGACAATTACTTCCAGAGGCGCGCGGCTGTGAAATTTGCGCTCGGTCATCGCCGCATGCGACCACATGCCGTCTTCACCAGGTCCGGTCATATAAATCGTCGTATATCTGGCACCCTGATGGATCGTAAACAAAGTAGCCTGACGTTCAAACTCTCCCCAGGAATTAAGCTCCAGTTTTTCCAGGATCATCGATCCTGGCTCCTGCGCGCTGTCTGGAGTTTCCACCAGGGCCATGCCCTTTTTTAGAGAGTCATATATATGTTTTTTCCAGTGAAAAACATCGTGGCACTCGTAGATGCTCAAAGGTTCTATTTCAACAAAAAATCCGGCATCGGTCTCGGCCATTTTAGGCACGATCAGCCTTTGTTTAGGACCCCAGAGATAGATTTTTAGCATGGTCATGGCGATTTTCCGTTTGCTCTATCGAGCCTCAGTTCCGACTAAAATATAGTTCTATTTCTTGGGATTGTGCCCCAACGGTTTCATTGTAGGAAAAGCAATGACATCGCGGATAGAGGCACTATCGGTCAGTAACATTACTAGTCTGTCTATGCCGATACCGATGCCCATGGTGGGCGGCATGCCGTATTCCATAGCCATGATAAAGTCCAGATCGAGGGGCATGGCTTCATCATCACCGGCGGCTTTTTTGCGTGCCTGTTCTTCCAGACGCGCTTTTTGATCCTGAGGATCGGTCAGCTCGCTGTAACCGTTGGCCAGCTCTCTTCCGTAGATAAAAAGCTCGAAACGTTCTACTTCACCGGCATTGGTGCGGTGCGCTTTGGTCAGAGGTGAAACTTCTACCGGATAATCGATGATGAAAGTTGGTTGCTTTAACATGTGCTCTGCTTTTTCTTCAAAGATCAGATTAATCACAGCGCCCCGGGTTTCAGCTTTGTCGAGATGCACGCCGAGCTCTGCGGCAACTTTTTTTGCCCCCTCAAAATCGGCTATCTGACTGACATCGACTCCGGTTGCTTCTTTGATGGCATCGGCCATGCGCAGCCTGCGGAAGGGTTTAGCAAATGAAATTTCTTCGCCCTGATAGTTAAACTCTGCTGTGCCCAGAACATTTTGAGCGACATAGCGCAGCATTTCTTCGGTAAAGTCCATCAGGTCGTTGTAGTCGCCGTAAGCACAATACATCTCGAGCATTGTAAATTCGGGATTGTGTCTTGTGCTTATGCCTTCATTTCTGAAAATGCGTCCAATTTCGTAGACTCTTTCCATGCCGCCAATGATCATGCGCTTCAAGTGCAATTCTGTGGCGATACGCAAATAGAGATCGATATCGAGGGCATTATGGTGGGTGACAAAAGGTCGCGCATCGGCGCCCCCAGCCTCAACTTGCAGTGTGGGTGTTTCTACTTCAAAAAAGTCGCGACTATCGAGAAAATTGCGCATGTGTCTTATCGTCAGCGAACGCTTTTTAAAAGTTTCGCGCACCGAGGCATTCATAATCATGTCGACATAGCGGTGGCGATAGCGCGCCTCCACATCCTTGAAGCCTTCCCAGCTGTCGGGTAGGGGCAGGAGTGATTTTGACAGCACTGTGTAATCGGTTACTTTGATTGACAGTTCGCCCTTATCGGTGCGTCGGATTGTACCGGTGGCGCCGATAAAGTCGCCTTTATCCAGCATTTTCAGTCTTTTGTGTTTGTCTTCAGGAAGGGTGTTCTTATGGCAAAACAACTGGATCTTGCCGCTGTCGTCATGCAAATCGACAAACATCCAGGTATTACGTTCATTGAGTACGCGACCGCAAACGGTTACCTGATCTTGGGTTTCAACACCGGCTGCCAGGTCTTTATAAAGCTCTTGCAGTTCTTTCGCTTTATGACTGCGCACAAAACGATAAGGATATGGGTTGATACCCTCGTCTTTCAGTGCCTGGAGTTTTTTCAGACGATCAGCCACCAGCTTAGAATTGTCGTTATCTTCCTCTGATCGCTGTGCCACTTTCTGACCTCCTGAGCTGACAGTCATTTACGCGTCCTCTTGATTTGTACAATCTACTTATTTTAGTATCTCCGGCCGCCGGAACGGGCGGAGACCTGTAAAATGGCCGCAATTTGTTACTGAAAACGGCTTCACCAGCCCTCGGACAAGCGAAAGAGGCTCTGCGTGATATAATTTCTCTGTCAAATTGGGGGTTTCTCGGGCTACCGAGCTGGATTTGCATTGCGTATAGATAACGCATATGCGGTCGACTGAGAAACCTCAGGTCTTGTAAACGAGGCTTTTCACGAGGTAAGTTCAGGTGAGTCAATCAGGCGGTCCCGGTCCAGGACCCGGCCCAGGTGAAAGAATTGTCAGCGTCGAGCTGCGAGACGAAATGCGCAAGTCGTTTATCGACTATGCCATGTCAGTTATTGTTTCGCGTGCTATTCCAGACGTGCGCGATGGTCTGAAGCCGGTACACAGACGCATTATTTTTGGTATGTACGAGCTCGGTCTCGAGCCCAACGAAAAATTTAAAAAGTCGGCCAGAGTTGTTGGCGACGTTATGGGTAAATATCACCCCCATGGCGATTCCGCCATTTACGAAGCTCTTGTTCGTCTGGCTCAGCCCAGCGCCAGCCGCTATGTGCTGGTCAACGGCCACGGTAACTTTGGCGATCTGGACAATCCAGCCGCCGCCATGCGCTATACCGAATGTAAGCTGACGCCGATGGCGATGCATACTCTCGCTGATATTCAGGCCGAGACGATCGATATGCGTCCTAACTTCGACGAATCGGCCAAAGAACCTACTGTTTTGCCTTCACGCGTGCCGGTCCTTCTTCTTAATGGATCATCTGGTATCGCTGTGGGGATGGCAACAAATATTCCGCCCCATAATTTGACCGAAGTAATCAACGGCACGATCGCAAAAATCGATAAGCCGGAGCTTACCTCCCTTGAGCTTATGCAATGGATCAAAGGCCCCGACTTCCCGTCGGGCGGCATCATCATGGGTACCGACGGTATAGTCGAAGCTTATACAACCGGTCGCGGTTCAGTACCGGTGCGTGGTGAGGCTGTAATCGAGCAGATCCCCGGCTCTGGTGGCAGGCAGTCACGTCAGGCCATCGTAGTCACTTCTCTACCCTATCTTGTTGGTCCTGAAGCATTCACCAAGAGAGTGGCCGATCTTGTGCGCGAAGACAAGCTCACCGGCATATCCGATGTAAATGATGAAACAGACCGTACTGGTTTAAGAGTAGTAATAGAGCTCAAGCGCGACGCCAACGCCCCTGTTGTTTTGAACAATCTCTACAAACATACTCAGCTGCAAGGCTCATTCCCGGTCAATACTCTGGCTCTTGTCAAAAACAAACCAGTGACATTGAAGCTGGAAGACATGCTGCAAGAATTTATCGATCACCGCATCGATGTTGTAACCAGACGTACTCGCTACTTCTTGCGCAAAGCCGAGGACCGGGCTCACATCCTGGCTGGCTTGCTCAAGGCGATGAGCAATATCGATGAAGTCATTCGCATTATCCGTGCGGCGCAGACAACTGAGGAAGCGCGCACCAACTTAATGGCCAAAATCGACATCGATGAAATCCAGGCCAATGCCATCCTCGAGATGCAACTGCGCCGATTGACCGGACTGGAACGCGGCAAAGTCGAAAAAGAACATGCCGAACTGCTGGAAAAAATCGCCGACTACAAAGCCATACTTGCCGATCGCCAGCGTGTGCTGGACATTATCAAAGGCGAGTTGACCGAAGTACTGGAAGAATATAAAGATATCGACGGCAAAAAAGATGAGCGCCGCACACGTATCGAAGGTACAGGCGAAAACTCCGAACTATCGGCCAAGGATCTCACTCCTAACGATGACGTTGCTATTTTTATCACCAAGCAAAACTATATCAAACGTATATCGCTTGATACTTTCCGTCGTCAACGTCGCAACACTCGTGGCGTCTCCGGTGTTAAAACCAGAGATGAGGACGATCTTGAACACTTCTTCGTGGCCAAGATGCATGACCGTCTCCTGGTCTTCACCGATCACGGACAGGTTTATCCGCTGGAAGTGATGGACTTGCCCGAAGGTGGCCGATCGGCTCGGGGCCTGGCCCTGGTCAATCTTTTGCAAATTGCAAACAATGAAACAGTGACCGCGGTCATACCTGTTTCGAGCTTCGATCCTGACAGCTATTTGATTATGCTTACCCATGAGGCATATATCAAAAAAGTACAGATGTCCGACTTTGCCAACATCAGACGCAGTGGCATCATTGCCATCACTCTCAATGAAGGCGATCAGTTGGGCTGGGTCAGACCAAGCTGGGGCAAATCCGACGTTATCATCGGTACCGGCGACGGTATGTGTATCAGATACAGCGAAGAAGAACTTCGACCACTGGGTCGTACGGCCCGGGGTGTACGCGCTATCACACTGAGAGAAGGCGATAAGATCGTCGGCTTCGACGCCATATTGAGTGAAGACGAAGGCTTCGTCCTGGTCGTCACCAATGATGGCTTCGGTAAGCGCGTCCGTATCGGTGAGTTTCGTCAGCAGGGCCGTGGCGGCATAGGCTTGATTGGCACTAAGTTTAAAAATGCTCAATCGCGTCTGGCTAATCTGCGTATCGTTCATCCCGGCGAAGAAATGATGATTGCCACCGCCAATGGTGTAGTGGTCAGACAGAAAGTCGATGATATTTCTATCCAGGGTCGTATGGCTACTGGTGTGAGATTGCAGCAACTGGCTGATGACGACTCGGTCGTCTCTGTCACACCGATTGTCGAACCATCCTCGCTTTCTTCTTCTGAAGATGACGCTGAGGGCGGTGAATCTACTGAAGCTTCCGATGCTCCGGAGTCTTAAGCAGAGACGGTCCTAATTTATCCGCACTATATTGATCGATAATAAAAAGCCCCGCTATAAAAGCGGGGCTTTTTGCTATAACTTGGACGGCGATTACATCTGATCAATCATTTCCAGGCAGCGATCAACAGACATGCCTGTCTGTTTGCACTTAGACACGCACCAGTTGATTGACATTTGTTTGGCCAGAGCGAGATTGCCGGCAGATGTTGGTCTGCCGCTGAAAACCTTACCAAGAAGGCCTTCCAGCTCAGGTTGATAGTCTTTTAGATTGGCCGGCAGGCTCAATACAAAGCCGCCGCTTTCCGAAACGGAAAGAAGGCTGATCAGACGATCGTCAGTAAGTGTGGCTGTGGCAGTCATTGTTGGTTGGCTTGTCATGCTTGTCATGCTTGTCATGCTTGTCATATTCATTTGCGTGTCACCGGTTGCTACTGAGAACTATTCGATGTATTTTTTCAATGTGTTTTTTCGATGTGATTTTTCGATATGTTTTTTCGACATGCGTTCATCGATGCTCTAATCGAACACTTCTTCAGTGGTTCCTAAGAGGTTCCTAATCCATATGCTCATTATCATAACGTTACATGAGCATTTTTTACAAGTCCATAAACCCATCTTAAATGGCCGTTTTTGCATTGAGGGTGGGGAGATTACTAAATTGGGACCTGCAAAAGGGGGGTGAACCCCATAAGGACTCGGGGCTAGCGCTAAATTCTTCCTTTTATGTGGCCTTCTTTTGCCTGTCTCTGGCTACCAGCCCAAGCCCCAGGGTCTATAAAGTGCTTAAAAATGTAACCATAAGGCTCAATATTGATTGGGTCTGCTTGACAACGGGTATAAGAGATTACCTGTCCTGTTATAGCGGAGCGAATTTGGCATGAGGAATGAGAAACAAAATCCCAAGGTAGTTCCGTTTAAAGAGACTACCGGTAGCCATTTGAGAGGAGATTCAATGGAGACCGATAGTGAAATCATGCAGGTTAGACGAGTAGTCGCCGGCAATCCCAATACTCCCAAGCAAGTCCTGACACGCCTTGCAGAAGATGCTAGTGAGGCTATTCGGCGCGCTGTGGCCGAAAATCCTAAGACCCCTGTGGAAATATTGAAGAAGCTGGCCTATGACGATCACCCTGAGGTGCGGCTGGCTGTTGCCGAAAATGCCCACACGCCTACTGATACTCTGTCTCTTCTTGCCAATGATGAAAATGCAGATGTTCGCTATGGAGTGGCCGAAAATCCACACATGCCTGAAACCATACTGGTTTCACTGGCCCGTGATGAAAATCCGTATGTACGTTGTCGGGCTTTGAAAACTTTGCAGATGCTTGCTCCGGATATGCAAACTCGACTAAAACTTTTGCTCAATCCGCATCCTGAAAGATTGCATGGTACTACTTAGGTGGCAAAAGAAACCGGTAAGCAATGACAAAACAGGGCCCTGAAAAGGGCCCTGTCTATTAGAGCTTGATCTTCCCGGCAAAAAGAATTTAGCGGGAGGGTTCTTCTTCTCTCAGTACATAGCCTTCGCCACGTACGGTTTGAATCAAACGCTTGGAAGTCGCATCTTCAAGTTTAGAGCGCAAATAACGGATATAGACTTCGATTACGTTAGATTCGCCGATGAAGTCGTAACCCCAGACTTTATCAAAGATAAATTCGCGGGAGAGGACCTGTTCGGGATATTGCATAAACAATCTAAGCAGATCAAATTCTTTTGCTCTCAGGTCAAGCTGACGCTCGCCTCTTTTGACAACGCGATTGAGCTGATCCATCCACAGGTCGGCATATGTAAGGATGCCTTCCAGCGGTTTTCTGCGCATAACAGCCCTGATGCGGGCGAGCAATTCTTCGGTGGCAAAAGGCTTGGTCAAATAGTCATCAGCA
>Ga0116230_10002871_pt1 | contig 16647 bp, 21 predicted proteins | sample S1TSphfallax_3_FD_88678 | JGI IMG/M metagenome (GOLD analysis project Ga0116230, IMG submission 88678) | Host-associated microbial communities from peat moss isolated from Minnesota, USA - S1T2_Fd - Sphagnum fallax MG | ecosystem: Host-associated > Plants > Peat moss > Unclassified | place...
CCGGACAGCTTCTTCTCGAAGATCAGGATATACGGGCTATCCAGATCGGCGATCATCTTCTCCGGGTTGGTAATGAAATACGGAGACACGTAACCGCGGTCGAACTGCATGCCCTCGACCACGTCCAGCTCGGTCTGGATGCCCTTGGCTTCCTCGACCGTGATCACGCCCTCATTGCCGACCTTCTGCATGGCCTTCGAAATCATCTCGCCGATTTCGGTTTCGCCATTGGAAGAAATCGTGCCCACCTGCGCCGTCTCGGACGGGGTGGTGATCTTCTTGGTGCGCGTCTTCAGCTCTTCGACAACGGCGGCCACCGCCTTGTCGATGCCGCGGCGCAGATCCATCGGGTTCAACCCCGCGGCCACCGCCTTCACGCCCTCACGGACGATCGACTGCGCCAGCACGGTCGCGGTCGTGGTGCCGTCGCCGGCCAGGTCATTGGTCTTGCTCGCCACTTCGCGGATCAGCTGCGCGCCCAGGTTCTCGAACTTGTCGGACAGCTCGATCTCTTTCGCGACCGTCACGCCATCTTTGGTGATGCGCGGCGCGCCGAAGGATTTCTCGATCACCACGTTGCGGCCCTTCGGGCCCAGCGTGACTTTGACGGCATTGGCCAGAATATCCACGCCCCGCAGCATGCGGTCGCGCGCATCAGGCCCAAAACGTACGTCTTTGGCAGCCATGTCATATCTCCTTGCTTGAGCGGCCCGATTCAGACTGCGCGGCTTTGCCGCTCCGTCATCGGGATGCTAGGTTCCTTGGATTCGGTTAGGCGGCTTTCTTGGTCTCGGCCGGATGGTCGATGATCCCGAGGATGTCGGACTCCTTCATGATGAGGAGTTCTTCCCCGTCGACCTTCACTTCGGTCCCGGACCATTTGCCGAACAGCACGCGGTCGCCGGCCTTCACCTCCAGCGCGACCAGATGCCCAGCCTCGTTACGAGCGCCAGGCCCGGCGGCGACGATCTCGCCTTCCATCGGCTTCTCTTTCGCGGTGTCGGGGATGATGATGCCGCCAGCGGTCTTTTCCTCGGCATTCAGCCGGCGGACCACGACGCGGTCATGCAATGGGCGGAATTTTGCCATTTGGATCGCTCCTGATATACGTGTGACTCAGCCAACGCCCCGTCCGGCCCTGTCACAGGCACCGCGGCCATTGGCACTCTCAGTGGGAGAGTGCCAACCCTCTACTGGCCCAATCCGCAAAAGTCAAGCGCGGCAGCAATCTCCCCTATTGAGTGCCAACTTACTGTTTTCACATCTTTTTTTCTTGATTCCACCCTTGGTTTTCGTGGCAGATTTATGAATCTCAGGGATCAGCGCCAATAAACGTTTGATGGAGCAAAGCTGATGAGTCTCGCCTTGCAGTTGCGTAATTATCGCCTGACCACCGCCGAAATCCTGTACCACCTGCCGGACCACCCCGCCGTCCTGCAGTCCTTCATCTGGCAGAACCTGGACATCGCCCCGAAATTCCCGGAGTTGCACAAATTCCTGGAATTCTGGCGCAAGGAGATTGACGGCAAACTCCACTCCGTTCGCGTCGGCGCCGCCGACCTCATCTCCCCGCCCCGCTGGTCCACCCACCACGTCCTGACCATCCAGTAACCTCGCTTCGTCATGCCGGCGCGGGCCGGGGCGGCCCCGCCGGCATCCACGACTTCCTTAAAATTTACCTACCGCCCCTTGCCCAACCATCCCCGAATGGGCCACATCATGTCACTTTAATGACAGGGTGGCGCATGGCGAACGGCTTCGGGGCAGCAAAAACGCTCGGCAAGGGACCTCGCGCGCCGATGGATGCGGACGCCGTCCGCGCCGCCTATAGCCGCTGGGCCGAAAACTATGACAACTGGTTCGGCCTGATCTCGGCCGCCGCCCGCCGCGCCGCGGTCGCCGCCGTCAACGCCGCCCCCGGCCACCAGGTGCTGGAAGTCGGGGTCGGCACCGGCCTCGCCCTCCCGCTCTACCTGAAAGAAAAGCGCGTCACCGGCATTGACCTCTCATCCGCCATGCTCGCCCGCGCCCGCCAACGCGCCGCCGCCCTCCGCCTGCGCAATATCGAGGGCCTGCACGAAATGGACGCCCAATCCACCAGCTTCCCGGACAAGAATTTTGACGTCGCGGTCGCGATGTTCGTCGCCAGCGTGGTGCCTGACCCGCGCGCTCTGGTCGCCGAACTCCGCCGCGTCGTCCGCCCCGGCGGCAAAATCCTGTTCGTCAATCATTTCGCGGCGGCACGCGGCCCGGTCTGGTGGGTTGAGCGCGCCATGGCCCCCGCCTCGGCCAAACTCGGCTGGCACCCGGATTTCCGTCTCTCCCACATGTTGGACCCGGCCGACCTCGCCACCGCCCAGGTGACCCCCATGCGCCCCCTCCACCTCTTCCGCCTGGTCAACCTCCCCAACTAGCATCGTGGATGAACCATCCCAACCCCGGCCCATCAGGTAGGGTGGGTAAGCGCCGCAACGCGGCGCGTCACCCACCGATGAACGCAACAACCCCGCGCTAATACATGGACGACAACACCGTCCGCAGCCGCTTGATCTCCTCCAGCGCCCGCCCGGTCCCCAGCGCCACGCATTGCAGCGGATTTTCCGCCACCATCACCGGCAACCCGGTGGAAACCCGCAGCACCTCATCGAGCCGATGCAGCAGCGCGCCCCCGCCGGTCAGCATGATCCCCTTATCCACGATATCCGCGGCCAGCTCCGGCGGCGTGTTCTCCAGCGCCACCTTCACCGCCTCCACAATCTGCCCCACCGGCTCGGCCAGGCTTTCGGCGATCTGCCTCTGCGTCACCGTCACCTCGCGCGGCACGCCATTGATCAGGTCGCGCCCCTTCACGAATCGGCTCGGCCCGTCATCATTGGAATCCATCCACGCCGCGCCGATATCCATCTTGATCCGCTCGGCCGAGCTTTCGCCGATCAGCAGATTGAACGTCCGCCGGATGTAGGAAATGATCGCCTCATCCATCTTGTCGCCGCCCACCCGCACCGACCGCGCGTACACGATCCCGCCCAGCGAAATCACCGCCACCTCGGTCGTGCCGCCGCCGATATCCACCACCATCGACCCGGACGGCTCGGTCACCGGCAGCCCGGCGCCGATCGCCGCCGCCATCGGCTCCTCGATCAGCAACACCTTGCGCGCCCCGGCGCTCTCGGCGCTCTCCTGGATCGCCCGCCTTTCCACCGCGGTAGACCCGGACGGCACACAGATGATGATCAACGGCGAGGCGAAGCCCCGCCGGTTATGCACCTTGCGGATGAAATGCTTGATCATCTCCTCGGCGACCTCGAAATCCGCGATCACCCCGTCGCGCAGCGGCCGGATCGCGGAAATATTACCCGGCGTCCGCCCCAGCATCATTTTCGCTTCCTCGCCCACCGCCAGCACATGCTTGCGCCCTTTGACGTCGGCGATCGCCACCACCGATGGCTCCGCCAGCACGATCCCCCGCCCCTTGACGTAGACAAGCGTGTTGGCGGTACCGAGGTCGATCGCCATGTCGGCCGACATGACCCCGAGAATTTTCGAAAACAATATCTTGCACCCCTTCTGATTCGGCGGCCGGCGCTTGGTTGCACGGTACCCGCGCCGCCGGGCGAGGGATTACAGGCAGGGGTAACATGCGGCAAGCCGGGGCCATGCCGGCACCCTGGAATCCCCGCCACGCCGACGCCATATCCGCGTCGCTTTTTCGCCCCGGTCCCCATGCAGAACCGCGGCACAACCGAAAAAAGGATTGCTACCGATGCACTGTAAACTGATCGTCCCCGTCCTCGCCTTGGCCGCCATCGGCCTTGCCGGCTGCGGCTACTCGCCCGGCTCGCGCGCATTGTCCGGCGGCGCCATCGGCGCCGGCACCGGCGCCATCATCGGTGCCGCGACCGGCGGCAGTGCCGCCACCGGCGCCCTGATCGGCGGCGGCATCGGCGCCATCGGCGGCGCCGTCACCAATCCCAACACCGTCAACCTCGGCCGCCCCCTGGTCGGCAACTAACGCGGCAATCTGAATGTCGGGTGGGTTGGCGCGTCGCGCAGCAGCGTAATTGGGTGTGATCGCTTTAGGTTCGCTCGGTTGAGCGAGCCTAAAGCGTGAACCGCCCTCGGAAACAAAGTTAGTGGCCTACTTATTGATTTTGCTAGTGTCCACCAGGAACTAGGGCATGATCGCGCCTAAAGCGATCATGCCCTAACCCACCGATGAACCTGATCGCGCGGCCAGCCTATTGGGACTGCCCAAACCCCAAAAACCCGGCGGACGGATTCGGCACGCCCGGATTATTCCCCGGCGCGGCATTCTGGGAGGCAAGCGGCACCGCGGCCGGCGCCGTCACATTGGCCACCGGAACCGCCTGATCATGGTGATGATGGTGATACGGCAACGGCGCCGCGCTCACCGGCATCGCATCGCTCACCGGCGCATCGTCGTCGCCGGCCTCGTTGCGCGCGGATAGCAGCATGAAGGTGATGCTGTTCCGGTTCAGCGCCACCGACAGGTCAAGCGGCGTCTCGCCCAGGGGATTCTGCGCGTTCAAATCGGCGCCGCGGCTCACCGCGTCTTGCGCGGCATTATAGTCGCCGTTGGTCACGGCCGTGAACAGCGCCGTGGTCGGATCGCCAGTGGCCGGCTTCTGCACGGATGGCGCGGTCGCCAGCCCCGGCTGATCGCCAAAACCCGGCAGCGCCGGCGGCGCGACGTCCGGCGCCGGTGCGCGCGCCGCTGGTGCCGCCGCCGGCCCGCTGCCTTCGCCGCTCGGCACGAGTTGAGCCGCGGCCGGTCCGGCCAACACAACCGCGAGCGCGCTCGCCAAAATCCAATGTCTCATCCCAAGCGCCATACCGCGCCGTGGCCGCCCCATCAATGGTTCAGCCACCAGAACCCGGCATTCAGATAGCTTGCAAAGCCCACCCAGCATAAAGACGGCAGCATCAGCATCGCCGCCGCCCGGCTCAATGACCGGAATCGGATCATGGTCGCCGCGATCGCCCCGAACAGGATGATCGCCACCGCCAGCGCCAGTAGAATCAGATGCAGCCCGAAAAATAAGGGGGTCCAGATCGCCGTCAACGCCAGTTGCCAGCCCCAGAACATCAGCGCCTTGTGGTGCCGCCACCGCACATCCGGCCGCCGCCACACCAGCCAGCCCGCCACCGCGACCGCCACGTACAACACCAGGGAAACCGGGCCGAACACGCGATCGGACGGGCTGAATGGCGGCGCCGTCAGGCTGCAATACCAAATATGCACATCGCCCAGCACCATGCCGCTGCCCGCGATCGCCACCGCGAGGCACATGCCGAGAAACCCCGCCAAAGCGATGGCCTGCGCGCGCGGGGAAAACCTGACCTTGTAGTGACCTTGATCGTTGAAGACACGCATCTCCCACGTTGCAACGCCAACTATAACATGCTTGCCGGCCGTGGCCAGCGAATGTTACGCGCCGCGGCGCGGTTACGCCCAGTGACCGCGGATCCAGCCCCCATACGGCCCGTAATGACCGGGCACCCAATAGGCGCCGGAATACGGCACCGGCCCCGGCGCATACACATAGCAACCGGCCAAAGGCGCCGCCGCCATCAGCAACAGCCCAACCGCAAGAATCTTCCTCATCTTCGTCTCCTGGATCGACCCGCCAGACATATAAAGGGCCGGCCAAGGCCGTATCAATATCGCATTGTAACGAATTTATTCGCCTTTTCGCGGCTTGCCCCGCAACTGCGCCAGCTGCGCCTGCAGCCGCTCAACCTCGGCGCGCAGGGACAGGATTTCCTCCTGATAATCATTGATCGCTTCGGGATCGAGCTTGTTGTCGCCCGCCGCATAGAACGGCGTGAACAACGTCATCGCCCGTTCCATCATCGCCATGTTCTTGCGGCTTACATCCTCCATCCCCGGCGGGATGAACGGCGCCATCGTCTTCTGCATCGCGGCGCGCATGGTCTCCTGCTGGCGCGCGAAGCTCGCCATCGCCTGCTCCAGATAGCGCGGCACCACGCTCTGCACATTGCCGCCGTAGAACCCGATCAGCTGCCGCAGAAAGTTGGTCGGCAGCATCGCATTGCCCTTGCCCTCTTCCTCGACGATGATCTGCGTCAGCACGCCGCGCGTGATGTCCTCGCCGGATTTCGCGTCATAAACCACGAAGTCACGGTCCTTGCGGACCATTTCGGCCAGGTTGTCGAGCGTGATATAGCTGGAGCTTTCGGTGTTATAGAGCCGCCGATTCGCGTATTTTTTCACGATCACGGGCGCCGTTTGCTCCGTCGCCGGGCCGTTGCTGGTGGTATCCCCCATGTCGGATTGTCGTCCCTTCATCCATCGGCGGCGATGCCGCACTTATGCCACGCTCAAGCGCATGTTGTGCGTTGCACGGATAGCATGACATTTCGGTTATGGCGAATGGGCACCCATGTAGAGTAGGAGCACGCCGGGGTGGCGCGTCACCGGGGACAGGATGGACGATGGACGACAGACTGGCCAGCGATCTGGTGGCCATGTGGCAGAGCGAATTGGCGGCGATGGCGGCCGACCGCGAGCTGCGCGAAACCTGGACGGCCCTGCTGGCGCTGTGGGCCAGCACGGCCAACGCCGCGTTTCCGGTGCTGACCCGGTTGCCGCATGACCTTCCGCCCGGAAGCGCCGGCCCCACTCAGCCGGCGGGGACCGCGCCCGCTGCTCCTGCATCTGACATTGGCCTGGATGAGATCAACCGGCTCGGTCGGCGCATCGATCAACTGGAACAGCGTCTGGCCAAACTTACCGCCAGACGCCCCCGCAACAAACGGCCTGGCGGCTGACGCGGAAGATCTCGCCGCGGTGTTCGCGCGCGTCGCGAAAGCGGACCGCGCGCTGATCGCCGGCATCGCCGCCTACCGCCAGTCCGCTTACGTCCGGGACATGCGGGACCCGCCCACCATCTGGGAAGAAGGCGAAACCCGGCTGCTCGACTACGGTGGCGACGGCCCGCTTATCCTGTTCGTCCCCAGTCTGATCAACCGCGCCTATATTCTGGACCTGATGCCCGGCGGCTCGATGCTGCGGTGGCTGGCCGAGCACGCCGCCCACCCTTATCTTCTGGACTGGGGCTGGCCGGCCGAGCCGGAGCGAAAATTCTCGCTGACCGACTACATCGCCGGCCGGCTGGAACGCGCGATCGCCGCGCTGCCCGGCCCGATCATCCTGGCCGGCTATTGCATGGGCGGCCTGCTCGCTTTGGCCGCCGCCCTGCGCCAGCCCGCCAAGATCTCCGCCTTGGCGCTGCTCGCCACCCCCTGGGACTTCCACGCCGCCGACGCCGCCGCCGCCAAACGCCTCGGCGATGCCGTGCCCATGCTCGACCCGATGCTGAATTTCTCCGGCACGTTGTCGATCGACGCGCTGCAAACCCTGTTCACGGCCATCGACCCGCACGGCGTCGGCGAAAAATACCGCAGCTTCGCGGCGCTCGACAAAACCACCCTACGCGCCCGCCGCTTCGTCGCCATGGAAGACTGGCTGGCGGACGGCGTGCCCCTGGCAGCGCCGGTCGCGCGCGAAATTCTGGCCGGCTGGTACGGCGCGAACGCACCGGGACGAGGCCAATGGCGAATTGCCGGCCTGCCCGCGGATCCCACCGCCCTGAACATGCCCAGCTTCGTCGCCATCCCGGCGCGTGATCGCCTGGTCCCGCCGGAGAGCGCCACGCCGCTGGCCGCCTTGCTCCGCCACGCCACGGTGGCGCGGCCGCGCGCCGGCCATATCGGCATGATCGCCGGCACCAATGCCGAAACCGAGCTTTGGCAGCCTTTCGCCGATTGGCTCATGGGTCTATGATAATAATGGATTAAGAAGCGCAATAAAAAGGAACCCGCCATGGAAGACATCGTGATCGTTTCCGCCGCCCGCACGGCCGTCGGCAGTTTCAACGGCGCGTTCGGCGCCACCCCCGCCCATGTGCTCGGCACCGTCGCCCTGAAAGCCGCGATCGAGCGCGCCGGCCTGACACCCGAAGATATTGACGAAGCGATCCTCGGCCAGGTCCTCACCGCCGCGCAAGGCCAGAACCCGGCCCGCCAGGCCGCCCGCGCGGCCGGACTGCCGGACAGCACGACCGCCTTCGGCATCAACCAGGTCTGCGGCTCCGGCCTGCGCGCCGTCGCCCTCGCCGCCCAGCAGATCCGCACCGGCGAAAGCGAGATCGTCATCGCCGGCGGCCAGGAATCCATGAGCCAGTCCGTCCACGGCGCTTATCTGCGCGCCGGCCATAAAATGGGCGACCTCAATTTCATCGACACCATGATCAAGGACGGGCTGTGGGACGCTTTTAACGGCTATCACATGGGCATCACCGCCGAAAACGTCGCGAAAGAGTACCAGATCACCCGCCTCGCGCAGGACGAGCTCGCCCTCGCCTCCCAGCAAAAAGCCGCCGCCGCCCAGAAAGCCGGCAAATTCAAGGATGAGATCGCCCCCGTCACGCTCACCACCCGCAAGGGTGAGACCGTGGTGACCGAAGATGAATACATCCGCGGGGACACCTCCGCCGAGGCGCTCGCCAAGCTCCGCCCCGCCTTCACCAAGGAAGGCACCGTCACCGCCGGCAACGCCTCCGGCATTAATGACGGCGCCGCCGCTTTGGTCGTCATGTCCGCGAAAGAGGCCGAAAAACGCGGCCTCACCCCGCTCGCCCGCATCGCCAGCTTCGCCACCGCCGGCGTTGACCCGGCGCTGATGGGCACCGGCCCAATCCCCTCCTCGAAAAAGGCGCTGGAACGGGCGGGATGGAAAACCGGCGACCTCGATCTGATCGAAGCCAACGAAGCCTTCGCGGCCCAGGCCTGCTCGGTCACCAAGGTGCTCGGCCTCGATCCGGACAAGGTCAACGTCAATGGCGGCGCGATCGCGATCGGCCACCCCATCGGCGCCTCCGGTGCCCGCATCCTCACCACCTTGCTTTATGAGATGAAGCGGCGGGACGCCAAACGCGGCCTCGCCACCCTCTGCATTGGCGGCGGCATGGGCGTCGCCATGTGCCTGGAACGTTGATTTCAAGCGCCTGACCCGTCGGGTGGGTTAGCGGCGCAAGCCGCGTCACCCACCATTTCCAACCCGGACTATCAGAATCGCGAGGAAAAATGGCCGTAACGAAACTCTACCCCAATGCGACCGCCGCGCTTGCCGGCATCCTGCATGATGGCATGACCGTCATGGCCGGCGGCTTCGGCCTGTGCGGCATCCCCGCCGCGCTGATCGAGGCGATTCGCGAATCCGGCGTCAAAGACCTGACCATCATCTCCAATAATGCCGGTATTGACAATGCCGGCCTCGGCACGCTGCTGCACACCCGCCAGGTGAAAAAAATGATCTCGTCCTATGTCGGCGAGAACGCCACCTTCGCGAAACAGTTTCTCGCCGGCGAACTGGAAATCGAGTTCAATCCGCAGGGCACGCTGGCCGAGCGCATCCGCGCCGGCGGCGCCGGTGTTCCGGCGTTCTTCACCGCGACCGGTTACGGCACCAAAATCGCCGAGGGCAAGGAGACCCGCGAATTCGATGGCCGCCACTACGTGATGGAGCGCGGCCTGTTCGCGGACCTCGCGATCGTGCATGCCTGGAAGGGCGATACCGAGGGCAATCTGGTCTATCGCAAGACCGCCCGTAATTTCAATCCGATCATGGCAACGGCGGCAAAATTCACCGTTGCGGAAGTCGAACATCTGGTCGAGCCGGGCGAGCTCGATGCCGACCACATCATCACGCCGGGCATTTTCGTGAAGCGCCTGATCAAGCTGGACCAGGTCGAAAAACGTATCGAGCAACGCACCGTACGCAAGAGGGCCGCATAACATGGCATGGACACGTGATGAAATGGCCGCCCGCGCGGCGCAAGAGTTGCAAGACGGGTTCTACGTCAATCTCGGCATCGGCATCCCCACGCTAGTGGCGAACCACATCCCCGAAGGTGTGTCGATTCAGCTGCAATCCGAAAACGGCATGTTAGGGATGGGACCGTTCCCGTATGAAGGCGAGGAAGACGCGGATCTGATCAACGCCGGCAAGCAGACCGTCACCCAGATTCCCACCACCAGCTTCTTCGACTCCGCGGCCAGCTTCGCGATGATCCGCGGCGGCCACATCAATATTTCCATCCTCGGCGCGCTGCAGGTCTCCGAGACCGGTGACCTCGCCAACTGGATGATCCCGGGCAAAATGGTCAAGGGCATGGGCGGCGCCATGGACCTGGTCGCCGGCGTGCCGAAAGTCGTGGTGCTGATGGAGCACACCGCCAAGGGCGAGCCGAAAATCCTGAAGGAATGCAATCTGCCCATCACCGGCAAAGCCGTCGTGGACATGATCATTACGGACCTCGCCGTGTTCGCGGTCGACAAAGACAAAACGCCCTCGCTAACGCTGCTGGAAACCGCGCCAGGCGTGACCGTCGAGGACATCCGGGCAAATACCGAAGCCGACTTCGCCGTGGCCTAGCGCGATATGGCTTGAAGTTGAATCGCGCAGCGATTCAACTGAGCTATGGAATCGCTCGATAAAATATGAGTAGAGCGTGACGAGTGATAACTCATCACGCTCTAGGATCAGTACACCGTCACGGCCGGGCTTGACCCGGCCCTCCACGACCTTCTTCCTCGCCCCACACCGGCACCAGATCCGGTCCAATCCGCCGCAAGAAATAGTCCTCCGTCCCGTAGCGATCGATAAAATCCACCTTCCACGGCAAATCGCTCTCGGAAAACGCCTCGGCCAAATCCCCCGACTCCGAAATCGTCAACCGCCGCCCGGCATCGATCAGCAAATCCAGATCGGAATATTGCTTCACCCGCCCGCTCGCCCGCGACCCAAACGCCCACACTTTCGCATCCGCTTGCAAATGCGTCCGCAAAATCTCGCGGATGATCTCCAGGTGCGCCGCCGAGACCGCCAGACTCACGCAAACCGCGCCCGCAGCTGGTCGCGCAGGAACACGACATCCCGCACGAACCCATCAAGCCCGGCCAACACTTCCAGCGCCGCGCTCTCTTTATAAGTGTGGCTCGTCTTCGACCGCAGGTCCCGGTAATGCTTCCAAACCGGCCATTCGCTCATCAGCAACCCTTGCTCGTTGCCGGACCGGATCAGGTCTCCAACGAACATCCGATCATATTGCTCGGGCGAAGGTGACGCCGCCTCCAGCGCCCGCTTCAGCGTCCTATGCGCCAGCTCATAAGTAAACTCGAACCGTTGAATCACCCCGTCCCGCAACAATGTATTGTCCGGCTCGCGCGCCAGCGCGGCCACCCCTTCCTGCAACCGGGCAACAGCATTCGCCAAGGGTTCGATCTCAAGCGTCATTACGCGATCCTAACCGCTGTCATCACCCAACCAAATTCACGCGGCCTCCGGCTTCACAAACTTCATCGTCCACCGGTCGCTCTCCCCGATCGCCAGATATTTGGCCCGGTCCACCGCCCCCAGCCGCAAGGTCGGCGGCAGCGTCCACACCCCGTCCGGATAATTCTTGGTATCGCGCGGATTGTCCCCCACCGCGGATGCCGCCACGAACCGAAACCCCGCTTGCTCGATCAGCGCCTTCGCATAATCCTCCCGCACATACCCGTCTCGCGCTTTCGGGTCCTGCGGCCGGTCCGGGGCCGCCCGATGATCCTCCATCCCCAGCACCCCGCCGGGCTTCAGCGCCCCATACATCGCCGCCAGCTTTGCGCTTGCGGTCCCATCCGCCATCCAGTCATGCAGGTTCCGGAAAGACAGCACCACGTCCACGCTGCCCGGCGCCACCATCGGCCCCGCCCCCATCCCGGTAATCTCCACCCGTCCAAACGCGCTCGGATCCCGTTCCAGCCGCTCGATGAACGTCCGCCACCCCGCATTCGCCGGCACCGGCAACGCCGCGATATACCGCCCGTCCGCCTTCAAGAACGGCGCCAAAATCTCCGTCCAATACCCCGCCCCCGGTTCGATCTCCAGCACCGCCTGGTCCGCCCGCACCCCAAAAAACCCCAGCACCGCCGCCGGGTGCCGATACCGATCCCGCGCGACGTTGAGCGCACGCCGCGCCGGCCCCCCGATCGCCGCCGCCAACCCCGGCATTGGCGCGTCGGATGGGTTGGCCGCCCCGCAACGCGCGGCGCCTAACCCATCGATCAAAGCGGCCACGCCAAACGTCCCAAACGCGCGGCGCGACAGTTTCCCAACCATGCATGGCTCCTGCTAAAACCCGCACTCTGTTAAAGACCGCCCGCACCGTCATATGCAATCCATTCCGCCAACCGAGGTCCCCATGTCAGACGCCGTCATCGGCCAGCGCGCACGCCCCACACCGACCACCGCCGCCAGCGCGGCCAATCGCCGCCTGGTCGCCGCCTGGCTGTTCGCGGTCTGCTTCATGATCTGGATCATGGTCGGCATCGGCGGCTATACGCGCGATGACGGCGCCGGCCTCTCCATCATGGATTGGCAACCGATCGCCGGTATTCTGCCCCCGCTCTCCGCCGCCGCCTGGGCGCAGAAATTCGCGCTGTACCAGACCATCCCGCAGTATAAATTGCTCCACCAGGGCATGGACCTCGCCGGCTTCCAGGCCCTGTTCTGGCCGGAATATCTGCACCGGCTATGGGGCCGGCTGATCGGCTTCGTCTTCTTCATCCCCCTGGTCGCCTTCGCGGCCACCGGCCGCATCGAAAAACGCCTCATCCCCTGGCTCGCTGCCTTGTTCGTGCTCGGCGGCCTGCAAGGCGCCATCGGCTGGTTCATGGTCGCCTCCGGATTTGACCCGAACAGCATCGCCGTGCAGCCCGCCCGCCTGTCCCTGCACTTCTGCTTCGCCATGTTCCTGTTCATCGCCGTGCTCTGGACGGCGCTGACCGTGCTCCGACCCCGCGCCGACGCCATTTCCGCCCCCTGGCTCCGCCGCTGGGCCGTCGCCGCCGCCATCTGCCTCGCCGTCACCATGTTCGCCGGCACCTTCGTCTCCGGCACCCACGCCATTGACGTCTACAATCCCGCCACCGGCGCCGGCCTCGGCGCCCCGCCACCCGACTACCTCACGCTTGCCCCCTGGTGGCTGAATTTTTTCGCCAACAAGGCCGCCATCCTGTTCAACCATCAGGCCCTCGCGGCGCTCACCGTCATCACCATCCTCACCACCGCCACCCTGGCTTTGCGCGGCGCTTTCCCGCCCGCCATCCGCGACCCCGCGCTCGCCATCGCCGCCCTGGTCGTCCTGCAATTCATCCTCGGCGTGACCGCCTTGGTCTCCAAACTCATGGATGTCGGCGTCGCGCATCAGATGAACGCGGTTCTGCTCCTCGCCGCGGTCGTCTGGCTGCTGCATTCCTTGCGCCGCGCGGCATGACCGCCAAACCGGACCGTCTGGTCTCCAACTGGCTGCTGCTGCTCTGCGCCATGATCTTCGGGATGGTCGCCGGCGGCGGCCACGCGCGGACCATCGGCGCCGGCTACATCATGCAGGTGTGGCAGCCGGTCACCGGTTTTCTGCCCCCCCGCACGCCGGCCGACTGGACCCATCTGTTCGCGCTTTACCAGCAAACCGCCCAGTACCACGCCCACCCCATCGCCCTCGCCCAATTCAAATCGCTATTCTGGCCGATGTTCTTGGACCGCGTCTGGGGCCGCCTGATGGCCCTCGTCTTCCTCATCCCCCTCGTGATGTTCTGGCGCCGCCGCCGCATCTCCCACCACCTCGCCGCCTGGCTTCTCGCTCTGTTCGCCGCCGGCGGCGCGCAGGCGGTGTTCGGCTGGCTGCTGGTCCGCACCGGCCTCACCCCCGGCGTCACCACCCCGCCGCCGCAATGGCTGGCACCCCACTTCCTCTCCGCGATGCTGATCTTCGCCGCCCTATTGTGGACGGCGCTGACCGTCCGTGCCCCAAAGCCCCCGCCCATCCCAGCCGCCGCCCATCTCAAACCCCTGCTCAACGCCAGCATCGCCCTCATCCTCGTCACCATGACCCTTGGTGCTTTGGTCGCCGCCACCAACGCCGTCACCGTCTTCAACACCTTCCCGCAAATGGACGGCCACTGGGTTCCCCCCGGCTACACCGCTTTGCGCCCCACCTGGCTCAATTTCCTCGCCAACCAGGCCACGGTCCAGTTCGACCATCGCCTGTTCGCCTCCCTCACCGCGCTCACCGTGCTGGCCACCGCCGTCGCCGGCCTGCGCGCCCCGCTCCCGCCCGGCACACGCGACGCATTTCTGCTCCTCGCCGGCCTGGTCTCGCTCCAATACCTGCTCGGCATGATCACCATCCTCGCCGGCTCCGCCCAACTCGGCTTCATCCATGAGCTGAACGCCGTCCTCCTCCTCGCCGCCGCAATCCTCTGCCGGCACGGTTTGCGCGGCGCCGCGCGCGGTGCCAGACTAACCCCTTCCCTCGCAGCCGGAGCCGGAGCCAAATCATGAGCGAAGCCCTCACCATCGCGGAAACCCTGTTCCATGCCGAAGGCGGGCTGGACCCCCTGGTCGCCGCCCGTCACATCGCCACCGCCACGGACGGCGCGGATGACGGTGAGCTGTTCCTCGAATATCGCGAATCCGAATCCATCAGCCTGGAAGACGGCCGCATCCGCGCCGCCGCGTTTGACACCCGCCGCGGCTTCGGCCTGCGCGCCGTTCTCGGCGAAGCCAGCTACTACGCCCATGCCGGCGAGTTGTCGGACGCCGCCCTCGCCCGCGCCGCCGCCACCATCAAATCCGCCAAAGCCAATGAGCACGGCATGGTCGCCGGCGGCCCCGCCGCCGCCGCCACCCCGCTTTATGCCGGCCTCAACCCGCTGGCGGAGATGCCCTTCGCCACCCGCGCCGGCCTGCTCCAGGAAATGGACGCCTTCGCCCGCGCCGCCGATTCCCGCGTGACCCAAGTGATGGCCAGCATCGCCGGCGAGTGGCAGGTGGTGGAAATCCTGCGCGCCGACGGCACCCGCCTGGCCGACTTGCGCCCGTTAGTCCGCCTCAACGTCTCCGTCGTCCTGGAAAAGGACGGCCGGCGCGAGACCGGCAGCTACGGCTCGGGCGGCCGCACCTCTTACGCCCCGCTGATCGAACCCGCCGCCTGGCAGGCCGCGGTGCATGAGGCGATCCGCCAGGCTTCCGTCAACCTCGACTCCATCCCCGCCCCCGCCGGCGAAATGCCGGTCGTGCTCGGCGCCGGCTGGCCCGGTATCTTGCTCCATGAAGCCATTGGTCACGGCCTGGAAGGCGACTTCAACCGCAAGCAGACCTCCGCCTTCGCCGGCCTGATGGGCAGCCGTATCGCCTCGAAAGGCGTCACGGTGGTGGATGATGGCACGCTGCCTGACCGCCGCGGCTCATTGACCATCGATGATGAGGGCACCCCCACCTCCCGCACCACCTTGATCGAGGACGGCACTCTGGTCGGCTTCATTCAGGACCGCCAGAACGCCCGGCTGATGAACATGCGCGCCACCGGCAACGGCCGCCGCCAGTCCTACGCCCATTCGCCGATGCCGCGCATGACCAACACCATCATGCTGGGCGGAGACGCCACGCGCGAGGACATGATCAAATCGGTCAAGCGCGGCCTCTACGCGGTCAATTTCGGCGGCGGCCAGGTGGACATCACCTCCGGCAAATTCGTGTTCTCGGCCTCCGAGGCCTATATGATCGAGGACGGCAAGATCGGCGCGCCGGTCAAGGGCGCCACCCTGATCGGCAACGGCCCGGACGCGCTCACCAAAGTGGAAATGATCGGTAATGACCCGGCGCTCGACCCAGGTGTCGGCACCTGCGGCAAAAACGGCCAAGGCGTGCCGGTCGGCGTCGGCCAGCCCACCATGAAAATGTCCGGCCTCACCATCGGCGGCACCGCCGCCTAGTACCCGCTTCCTCATGGCCGGCTTGCAGCCGGCCATGCCTGGCTTCGCGGCCCTTCCCGAACGGCGAAAACACGCTATCCTAACGAATAAGAAAATCCGCCACCAAAAGGGAAACTGTCCATGTGTACGCTCTATGCCAACCAGGACCCGAAATTCTACGCCCCCGTCACCCGCTCCGTCCGCATCGGCGGCGTCGCCACCAGCCTGCGCCTGGAAGCGGCCTTCTGGTCGCTGCTGGACGAGCTCGCGGCCAGCCAGGGCTTCACCACCAGCCGCTTCATCAACACGCTGTATGACGAGGTGCTCGCCATCCATGGCGAGGTCGCCAACTTCGCCTCGCTGCTGCGCGTCAGTTGCCTGCTCTACGCCGAGGGCCGCTCGCCATTTTCATTTCCTCTTGCTGCGGCGCAGCAAGATCGCAAAGTCGCCTAAAATTTTGCGGTTGTAGTATCGGGGTAACACCACGGCGAGTCCCACAAGGATTAAGCTGCGATGTATGAGTATTAATCAAGTCCTCGCCATCGCCGCTCTGTCCGTTATCGCCTCCACCGCCGTCGCCTTGGCCGCCCTGCCGCCGGGCAATGCCGCGCGTGGCGCCACCCTGTTCGCTTCCAACTGCGCCGCCTGCCACTCCGCGGCCAAAGGCGGCGGGGACGGCCAGGGCCCCAATCTTTACAGCGTGTACGGCCGTCCCGCCGGCGCCGAAAAGGGCTTCCCCTATTCCACCGGCTTCGCCAGCGCCAAATTCGTCTGGGACACGCCGCATCTTGATCAGTGGCTCACCAA
>Ga0116230_10002873_pt1 | contig 16641 bp, 12 predicted proteins | sample S1TSphfallax_3_FD_88678 | JGI IMG/M metagenome (GOLD analysis project Ga0116230, IMG submission 88678) | Host-associated microbial communities from peat moss isolated from Minnesota, USA - S1T2_Fd - Sphagnum fallax MG | ecosystem: Host-associated > Plants > Peat moss > Unclassified | place...
CCCACGCGAGGAACGTATGGGCGACCCCCGGAATCTGAAACAACGCCCAACCGTTCACCATCCCGAGCCAGCCCTCGGGACCAAGGAGGGGTATGCGCCAGCCAAAATCGTTCTGGCGGAACAGTTGAAATCGCTCCGCGAGCCCCGCCACCCGCTCCCAGAGCAAGGCGCCGGCCACGACGAGCGGCACGATCATCCGGACGCCCCAGTGCGCCAGCCGCACCGTGGCGCCGCGCCAGAGCGCCAGACCGCCGGCGTAACCCACCGCCGGAATCAGACAGACCACGACAATGAAATTATAACCGCCGAGCACGAGGACGTACCCGATGAACAGCACGCGCGCAAAGGCCCATCCGCTCCGTCCCTCGAGGCGGCCCCGCCAGAGCGCAATACCGGCCCACGTCAGCAAACCGATCCCGAGCGCGGCGATCAACTGGCCCATCGCCACGTGGTACACGGCGTACCAGGTCAGCGGATTGAAACCGTACAATCCCGCCACCAGCAGACTGGGACCGGTCCGATACCGCAAAACGGCCCGAGCCATCCAGAATGCCACCGGCACCGTCGCGGCCAGCAACACCGCCGTGATCAGGCTGGTCAACTGGTACGGCACACAGTCGAAGATCGAACCATTCAGCGCGATGAGCGCCGAGGGCGTGAAATGATTGAGCCGCAGCCAGAAATCGAAGAAATTATCCGCCGACATCAGCGAAGTGACCTCCTTGAGCCCGAGGAATCCACTGCGATCCAACCGACCAAATTCCATCAGCACCCGGGCCCCGGCGGCATAATCGGCCGCGTCGCAGCTTCCCAGCGAAGCGGTGGTCAGTCCGCGACCCGAGAGTTGGAAAGGCAGAACCAACGCCGCCAGGGACGCGCCCATCAGGGCGGCCACCCCGCTCAATCTCCCGCAATCGCCGGCGAAGCGGGATACGCCGCAGCGCGCCAGTGGAATCGCCAGCAAAGCGAGCGGTATCATCTCGCTCTGCCACGCGTAACCGTTTGTGCCCCGCAGGTTAAGATACGCGCCGGCCCAGACCACCAGCGACTGGAGCGCGATGCCGGCCGGAGCTGCCGCCACCGGCCAGAACGCCCGCCACCGGCGGGGCATACCGAGCCAAGCCAGACCCGCGCCCCAAAACAGGAGGTGAAACAGCAGGCCGAAAGCGACGGGGAAGATGAACATCCGACAGGTACGAAGCCCCCTATACTAGGGGCGGACGGCCCCACTCCAAGTGGATTCATCGCGCGGAAACTACCCACGCCATCGACGTCTGCTCACTTCGGCGGCGGCGCGCACCGCCGCGCCGAAGGCCTCATCCGCCGTTGCGGGCAACCACCAGGACCGACGTGCCGAACGGCAGCCAACGGACCCTCTTTAGCCAGGAGCGTTCGACCGCCGCCACGCGACCGAGACAGGCCTCCACCGCGGTCGGACCGAGCCTGACGTCGCTGCCGCCAGCCGCAGGCGGCAACAACTTGCGGCGCACCGCGACCAGGGGAAGAATCGCCATGTTCCGATAAGTCGCCACCGCGGAAGCAAAACCGGCGGACTGAATCCGCCGGAGCAGGTCGCGGCGGGTATAGCGCCGCAGGCCCTGCACCGCCTCATCGTGATAGGACCATAGCCACGGATAAGCCGGTTCATTGACGATGAGAAAACCGCCCGGACGGAGCACGCGTCCGATCTCCCGCAACGCCAGGCCGTCGTCCGCCACATGGTAGAGCACGTCGGCCGCGACCACCGCATCCCAGCTGCCGTCGGCCCAAGGCAGACGTTCCGCCGAGCCCTGGACGATCTCCACCGCCGGGTCCAACCGGGACCGAGCCAGCACACAGGCGAGTGGCGAGACGTCGAGGCCGGTCCAGCGCCAGGCCGGGTGCCGGGATGCAAGCCGCCGGATCAAACCACCGGTGCCGCAGCCCACATCCAAAATCCAGGCGGCCCGATCGCCCAACGCCTCCGTCAGGTCCGCTTCGATCTGCGCATGAAGCGCCCGAAAGTACCACATCGCATCCTCCACCGCGGCCAATCTGCGATATTCATCGGGCTCCATGAACCTGCCAAAGAAGCCGCAGGATTAGGCTTTGCCAAGGCAAACGGGCCGCTCTTTTCTCCCCCTTCATCCATGGGCTCCGCCCACCGCACTCCTCCCGCCGGCGGCGCATTCGCCCGGCGCTTCACCCGCTTCTCCGGCCTGTTCTTCGACGAATTCTCCAGCGATTCCGCGTGGATTCGCGAAGAGGGGCGGGTCGAGTTGCCGCGGGTGACGGGCGTGAATGAACTCTTGGTGCGAGGCGAATTCATGCCCCATCCCCAGGCCCGCGGGATTGAACGGGGCGCCCCGGGACTCGAGGTCAGGATCGACGGCCGGCTTGCGGCCACGCTGCGGCCAACTTCGCCCGGACCTTGGGAGCTGCGCGTCGCCCTGCCCGGTGCCGCAGCCAACCCGGTCGCGATCGCGCTGCGGCTCACCGGCGTCGCAGGGACCAACACCCTGGCCTGGCTCGGCCGGGTTCTGGCCTTCGCCCGCGTCGGCGGCCATGCGCCGTTTCATCGCTTCCGCGCCCAGGCGAAAAACCGTCAGTTGCGGATCCGCGGCATCGCCACGACCCAGGGCGAGGTGGTTTATGATTTCTCGCGGAGGCTGTCGCCCTACTCGACCGAGTTTGCGCGCCGCCACACCCAGCTCGGCCTGAACATCGTCGGCTTTCTCACCGCCGATCTCGGCATCGGCGAATCCGCCCGCTGCATGGTCCGGGCGGCGGATGCGGCGGGCCTCAAAACCTCGCTCGTGCCCCTCAAGCTCCACTGCAAGAATCCGTTGGGCGACACGACGTACGCCGGCCGTCTGAACCCGGAGAATCCACAGGGCGTCAACGTCATTCACATCGATCCGCCGGCCGCCCGGGACGTCGACCATCACCATGGCGCCGCCTTCCGCCAGGACCGGTACAACATCGGCTACTTTGCCTGGGAGCTGCCCGAGTTTCCGGATGCCTGGCTGACCGCGTTCGATTACTTCGACGAAATCTGGTGTCCGAGCGAATTCACCAGCGCTGCGGTCGCCCTGAAATCGCCCCTGCCGGTGCTGACGATGCCGCACTCGGTCGCGTTCGCCCGCCCCTCCGAGCCCGTTGCGCAACTGCGGGCCCGCTTCGGCCTGCCCCACGACCTCTTTCTCTTTCTGGTCCTCTTCGACCTGAACTCCTACGTCGGCCGCAAGAATCCCGCCGCCGCGGTCGAAGCGTTCCGGCGCTCTGGTCTCGCCGGCCAGGGCGCAGCCCTCGTCCTCAAGGTGCACAACGCCGCGGCCAACGCCGCCGATCTCGCCGCCCTGATAGAGTCCGTCCAGACGCTGCCGGGTACGGTGGTCATCACCGAAACGCTGGCCCGCACCGACGTCTATGCCTTGGAAGCCGCCTGCGACAGCTTCGTGTCCTTGCATCGTTCCGAAGGCTTCGGGCTCGCGGTCGCGGAATGCATGTACCTCGGTAAACCGGTCATATCGACCGATTGGTCGGCGACCGCCGAGTACGTGGACGCCACGAACGGCTGCCCCGTTCGATGCCAGCCCATCGTCCTCGACCAGCATCATGGGCCCTACGCGAAGGGTTCGACCTGGGCCGATCCGGACATCGACGACGCCGCCACCTGGATGCGCCGGTTGTTCGAGGACCGAACCCTCGCCGCCCGTCTCGGCGCCGCCGCCCGGCATTCCATTGAGCAGCGCTTCGCGCCTGCGGTCATCGGAGCCCGCTATCGCAGTCGTTTAGAGGCCATCGCCTGCTTTTGACCGCAGTTCGATCCGAAGATTACGCAGGCTGAACGCCAGCGGGCGCGGGTCGTTGTTGCCCGGATAGGCGGCGGGGCGGTCGCTGGCAAAATGGAGGATCGTCCGCCCCGGAGCGAGCGTGAGGCCGTGCAGTTCGACCGGGTTGGCCATCCCGGGAGCCAGTGCTCCGCGCCACCAGATCCGGCCGCCCTGGCTGACGCTCGCCGTCCGATGATCGTTCGCCCGCAGGCTGAAGGTGAGGTCCGCGACGACGGCGTAGGCATGCGGGTTCACCACCGCAATGTCCGCGTCCCCGGAATTCCAGCGCCAGAACTCGAGACGCGATTTCTCGGGGGGGTACCACAGCGGCACGCCCGCCTTGGGCTGGGCGCGCTCAAGGTAGACCACCTCGACGACGCGGCCGTCGGTCGCTTCGATGCGCAGGGCGCGTGGCCCGTCGACGCGAAACGTTTCGCGCCCCGGCGGCCGGAGGACGTCAAACGAACCGAAAATGCCGAGATTGCCGGCCAGCAGCAGGAGGCCCCAGGCGCCCCCTTTCGGCACCCGCAGATTGAATACCAGCGTCATCGGCAGGAGCACCCGGGCCGCCGCACTGGGATAGCCCTCCCAGACCGCATCGCCCAGAAAGATCATCAGCACGCAGTAGGCGGCGCCGAGGCGCCACCACGGATCGCGCCAGCGCGGACGCAGGGCGAAAAACAGGAACTGGGCCGTCAATCCGATCAGCACGGCGAGATCGAACTTGGCCACCGATGTGTCCAGTCCGGCCCAACCGGCGCGATGGAGTTCGGCCAGCGTGTCCCGCACCTTGGCGGCAAAGCTGAAGAGCGGGAGATTGAAATTCCGCGCCCCGACGTCGCCGCCATGGCCCAGCCACAGGCGGAGGCAGAGCATCCAGCCGAGAATCGGCAGCACGACCAAAGCGGCCTTGGCCGCCGCGCGCAGCCACGCGCGCAGGGACCGGTCCGCGGGGAGCGGCAGGGCGCAGGCCGCCAGGATGTTCGTGTCCTTGCCCAGGCCCGATAGGCCGAGCAGCGCCGAGCCGAGCCAGGGCCGGCCGCTCTCGAGCAGAGCCATGGCCGCCGCGATCATCAGGAGGCTCGGCCCATCCGGCAGGGCTCCGCGCACGCTGAACGCCAGCCCGAAGGAAAAGAGGATCGCCGCCCAGCGCCCGACCCGGCCCCAATCGGTGGGCGGCAGCCAGCGGAGCAGGAGGGCCGCCAACAGCACCCATGCGACGAGGTTCTGCACCGCGTAGACGTTGAGGGCGAGCACAGGATCGCCCCCGGCCAGCAGCCAGGCCGTCCATGAAAACAGGATGCGGCGGGCCCGGTACGGCAGGCTGTCGACCGCCCGCTTCAGCACCGGATCGTTCAGATGCGGTCGCATCGCGATCTGGGCATAGGCTTGGGAGTCGTAGCCGTTCGAGTTGGGGAGCTCGTAATGGTTCACCGCGACCAGCTCGGGGAGGTACCGGGCATGTTCGCGTTCGCCAAACTCGATCAGGTAGGTGAATCCCTTGCCCGGAAGGTAGAACTGGGCGGCGTTCCAGAGAAACACCGCCACCAGAAAAACGCAGGCCAGCGCGCGAGTGGCCACCCCCGCGCGCTGGAGAAATGATTTGAACCGAGCCACGAAAAGGTGACAAACCACTCCTCCACCTGTCTCGAAGCAAGTATGGATTTTCCCCCGCGCCCCTCCCCTTCCGCCGTTCCGTTTCGGCGCTGGGCGGCTGCGGGCCTGGTTCTGCTGGCGCTCGGCCTGTATGCGGCCTTCATCGGCCAGTATGTCGGCGCGGTGGCGGGCGGCTCCGATTCCTCCGGCTACCTGAATCACGCGCGGCTCCTCGCCGCCGGGCAGGATCATGTGACGCCGCGGGCGATCGCCGGCATGCCGGCGCAGCAGGAGCCGGAATTCCTGTATTCGCCCCTGGGATTCAAACCGATCGGCGGCCGGTTCGACCGGCTCATCCCCACCTATCCCACCGGCCTCCCGCTGTTGATTCTCGCCGCGGAACCGATCGTCGGGTGGCGGCAGGCCGGCAATCTCGTGCTGATCCTGCATGCCTTGGCCGGGATTCTGGCGACGTATGCGCTCGGCCGGATCCTGGGCCTCGCCCCGTCCTGGGCGCTGGCTGGCGCGGCGGTGATCGCCGCGAGCCCGCTGTACCTGTTCATGTCGCTGCAGGCGATGACGGACGTTCCCTCCCTGGCCTGGACCACGGGGGCCGTCCTCGCGGCCTGGCGCAGCCGGGAGCGAACGGGCCGGGCCGCCGCGGGTTGGGCCGCCGCGGCCGGAGCGTCGCTGGCGATGGACGTCCTGCTGCGGCCCAGCAACGCTCTCGCCTTCCTCCCGGTGGCCGTCGCGCTGGGCGCCGCGCCGCGCCGGTGGCTCTGGCTGGGCCTGGCGGGTCTGCCGGCGGCGATTTTCTTTCTGCTGTATAACCGCGCCGCCTACGGCGGGTTCCTGGTGACCGGCTACGGCGACGCCAGCACGGCGTTCCTGCGCGAATACATTCCGGGCACGCTGCTGCACTACGTGCATTGGCTGCCCCTGTTGCTATCGCCGCTGGCGATACTCGCCGCCGGCCTGCCCTGGCTGGGGCGGCGCACTCCCCGCGTCGTCCTGCTCCTGGGCGTCTGGATCCTGTCGTACCTGGCCTTCTACTCGGCCTACGAGTGCACGCATCAGACGTGGTGGTACCTGCGTTTCCTGCTGCCTGCCGCCCCGGCGATCGCCGTCGCCGGCCTGCTCGTCGGCCGGCGAATGGCCGCCGCCCTCTTCGCCGACGCCAAACCCGCGACCGCCCGCTGGCTGGGCTGGGCGGCCTTCGCCCTGATCATCGTCAACGGTGCCTGGTGGACGCATCGCCTGCACGCGCTCAGCATCGGCCGCGGCGAACGCAAATACGCCGCCGTCGCCGACTGGTTGCCGGGACGGGTGCCCGACAACGCCGTGGTGCTGACGATGCAGGCCAGCGGAGCGCTGTTCTACTACACCGATTACACCCTCGTGCGCTGGGATTCCGTCGCGCCGGAGGACGCAGCCAAGGTGGATGCCGGCGTCCGCCGCAGCGGACGTCCGCTGTATGCCGTGCTCTTTCCGTTTGAGACCGAGGAGGCGTTGCGGGTGCGTTTCCCGGGCGACTGGGCGCAGATCGGGAATGTGGACGACGTCACGATTTGGCGGAGGAATCGCGGACCGGCGCCGCGATGAAGGTCGGCGGCGTCGCCGGCGTCGTGCTGTTTCTCGCGCTGGTGGCGCGGTTCTGGGATCCGGTATACGGCTGGACCTGCTTCCTGCAGCTCGACGCCCCGGCCCACGCGGCGGCGATCACGGAATTCAAGGATCTGCCGATCTACGTCTACCGCAACACGGGCGGCTACGACGGCGCCTATTACGCCCAACTCGCCTACCACCCGCTGCTGGACGACGCGGAACTTCGAGTCTCCACGGACAGCCTGGCGTATCGGGCGCGCCGGATCCTGCCCCCGGCGCTCGCCTGGCTACTCGCGGGAGGGCGAACGGAGCGCATTGTCACGGTCTATTGTGCGCTCAATGTCGCGGCCTGGCTCGTCCTGGCCGCACTGCTGTGGCGGACGATACCGGTAATCGACGCGCGCGGGCTCTTTGCATGGACGGCGGTGATGTTCTCGGCCGGCGCCCTCGCCAGCGTCCGCCTGGCGTTGACCGATCTGCTTGCGACCACCCTGATCGTCGCCGCGGTATGGAGCTGGGAACGCCGGCGGGACGGTGCCGCCACCGGCCTGCTGGCGGCGGCCGGATTGAGCCGGGAGACGGCGCTGCTGGCGGTCGCGGGCCTGCTCCGGCGGCCGTGGCTGAGCCGGGCCAATCTCGTCCGGGCTTGCACGGCGGCGCTGCCCCTCGCGCTTTGGATCGGCTATGTCCGATTCCGCATCGGGCCGGGCGAAGCCGGTTGGCATAATTTCAATTGGCCGCTCGCCGGCCTGCTCGGGAAGATCGCCGAAATGGGCCGAGCCCGGGCGGGTCCCGTCGATCCCTGGCTGGTCGCAGCCACCCTGCTCGCGGTGGTGGGACTGATCGTCCAGGCCGTCTGGATGGTGGTTCGCCGCGCGCCGGACGATCCGTGGTGGCGAACCGGCGCCGCGTATACAGGCCTGATGGTCTTCCTCGGCACGCCCGTCTGGGAGGGATTCCCCGGCGCCGCTCCGCGGGTGTTGCTGCCGTTGACGGTCGCATTCAATGTGCTGGCGGTTCGTCGGCGGATCGGCGTCACCTGGATGGTCATCGCCAATGTGTCGGTCGTCACCGGCCTGCTCGCTTTGCTCGAAGTGCCTCACGATCCGCACCAACTTGCCACCGCTCGCGTGGGCGGGGAATCGATTCTGGTCCAGACGGACGCCGGCTGGTTCGATCGCGAACACAGCGCGCGCCATGTCTGGGCGTGGACGCGCCGCGGCGGGACCCTGAACCTGCGCGCGTGGCCGGCCTCGACCGCGGATGTGAACGTGCAGCTGGGGCTGCGCAGCCTCGACACCCGGACCGTGACCATCCGGGAGCACGGCCACGCGGTCTGGCGGGGCCGGGTCGACAATCGCCTCACCTCGGTCGCGCTGCCGGTCAGGCTCGACTTGGGACGGGCCGTGCTGGAATGTTCGACGGACGCGGCGCCGGTCGCCGAAGGCACGGCCGCCGGTGGCCGAGAACTCGGTTTCGCGGTGTACGACCTCCGCCTATCCGCTGCAAAACCTTGAGCGAGCTCATGCCGTTCATCCTCTCGTCGGCGGCCAAGCTTTCCAGCCAGTCCATGTCCGCTTCGATCCTCCTCGACCTCTCCCACACCAGTCACACCCGCGCGCGGACGGGGATCCAACGCGTGGCGCGCGCGCTCGCACGCGAGCTGAACGCCGAGGCGGAACCCGTCTGCTTCGATCCCTACGAAAGGCGGTGGCGCCCGCTCGATCCCTGGGAACGACGCATGCTCGACTCGGACACGCCGGGCCGCGGCCGGAGTGCGCACTGGCCGCTGGCCGCCCGCGGGCGCGGCTGGTGGCGGCGCGTGCGGGACCGGCCGGCGCCGCTCCAACCCCGGGAAGGCGGCTGGGGTGTGCTCGTTCCGGAAATCTTTTCGCCGGCGGTCAACGCAGCCCTGCCGGCGTTGTTCGCCGCGGCCACGGGACCCCGCGTTGCGCTGTTCAACGACGCGATCGCGCTCAAGCTGCCCGAGCTGAGCCCGCCCGGCACCGTTGCCCGCTTTCCGGCCTACCTTCAGGAATTGCTCGCCTTCGATGGGATCGCGGCGATTTCGGAAGAATCGCGCGACAGCCTGCTCGATTACTGGCGCTGGCTGGGCGTGAGTCGACCGCCCCCAGTCGTCGCCATCCCACTGGGCATCGATCCGCCGCCGGCTCCGCTCGAGGTCGCCGGCGCGGGCGCGCCCGCCGCCGGCGCCGCCCCGATCGTCCTCAGCGTCGGCACGCTCGAGGGCCGGAAGAATCACCTCGCGCTCCTCGAGGCCAGCGAGCGCCTCTGGGCCAGCGGCCGCCGCTTCGAACTTCGGCTGATCGGCCTGACCCAGGCCCGCACCGGCCGCGCCGCCGCCGCCCGGATCGATGCCCTCCGTGCGGCCGGGCGCCCGATCCGCTACGACGGACCGGCCGATGAATCCACGCTCGAGGCCGCCTATGCCGCCTGCGCCTTCACCGTCTATCCCTCCCTCGCCGAAGGCTTCGGTCTGCCCGTCGCAGAGAGCCTTGCCCGCGGCCGACCCTGCGTGTGCCTGGGGCGCGGCGCGCTGGGTGAAATCGCCCGCGGGGGCGGTTGTCTGCCGCTCGATGCCGCCACCCCCGAGGCCCTCGAGGCGGCGATCGCGGGACTATTGGACTCGCCCGCCCTGGTCGCCGAATTGGGCGCGGCCGCGCGTCGGCGCCGCTTTCGGACCTGGTCGGAGTATGCCGCGGCGGTGACGGGGTGGATGCAGGACCTGCCGCTTCGGCGCTAGGCCCGGTCGGCCGGACGGCCGCCTCAGGCGGGCCGCCTTTGCGTTTGCTATTGCCACCAGCCGGCCCCTACCCTTGCACCCACATGGCGATCACGTTTTTCCTCCGCAACAAAAAGGCGGTCCTTGAGCGCTGTCGCGACGATTACGTGACAAAGATGCGGCTGAAATACGCGCCGTTTTATCACGCGATGGAAGCCCAGAAGGGCACCACGATCCGGCTCGACGGGCGCGAAATGATCATGTTGTCGAGCAATGACTACCTCGGGTTGTCCTTCCACCCGAAGGTGATCGAGGCGGGCCGCGCCGCGCTGCTCAAATGGGGCACCAGCACCACGGGGGCCCGGCCCTCGAATGGCTCCCGCCTCTATCACCTGGAGCTGGAGAAGAAGCTCGCCAACTTCCTGGGCCGCGAGGCCTGCCACGTGCATTCGGCCGGCTATCTGTCCTGTCTTTCGAGCGTCGCCGGATTCGCGAACAAGGGCGACGTCATCTTTGCGGACAAGAACATCCACTCCTGCCTGTTGGATGGAATCCGGCTCTCGACCGCCGCCTACGAGCGCTTCTCGCATAACAACCCCGACGACCTCCGCGAGGTCGCCGCCGCGGCCACGCCCTCCGCCCCCAAGCTGATGGTCGTCGAAGGCGTCTATTCGATGGAGGGCCACATCGCGCGGCTGCCCGAGCTCGTCGAGATCGCCGAGGAATACGGCTGTTTCACGGTTCTCGACGATGCGCACGGCTTCGGCGTCCTTGGACACCAGGGGCGCGGAACGGCGGACCACTTCGGCATGAACGACCGCATCGATGTCCTCTGCGGCAGCCTGTCCAAGTCCCTCGCCAGCACCGGCGGATTCGTCGCCGGATCGAGCGAGGTGATCGAGTACCTCCGCTCGAATTCGAAGCAGACCATTTTCAGCGCCGCGATCAGCCCGGCGCAGGCGGCGTGCGCGCAGGCTTCCCTCGAGGTCATGCAGACGGAGCCGCAGCATCTGGAGCGGCTCTGGTCGAACACCAAAAAGTACAAAGCCATCCTCAAAGGCCTGGGCCTCGACACCTGGGAAAGCGAAACCCCCGCGGTGCCGATCGTCCTCGGCTCCAAGGAACGCGTCTATCCTTTCTGGAAGGCGCTCCTGGAAAAGGGCGTGTTCAGCGTCATGGCCATCGCTCCCAGCGTTCCGATCGGCAAGGATCTCGTGCGCACGGCGATCTCCGCCATGCACACCGACGAACAGCTGGAGAAGATCGCGGACGCGATGGCGTACGCGGTCAGGAAATTGTAATCAGGGGCTCTCGCTGACGCCGCGGTTTACCGCTGGCGACGACCTGACCATGCCTATCGACGGAGGGGCGAAAGCACCCGAAGTGACCGTGCTCATGCCGTGTTTAAACGAGCGCCGCACGCTGGCCGGCTGTATCGTGGAGGCCCGGTCAGCACTCGCCCGCGCTGGGTTGGAGGGGGAGATTGTGGTGGCGGACAATGGGAGCACCGACGGCTCGCAGGCCCTGGCCAATTCGCTGGGAGCGCGGGTTGTGCCCGTGGCGGACAAAGGATATGGCAACGCTCTGCTGGGGGGCATCGATGCCGCCCGCGGCAAATATATCGTGATGGGCGATGCGGATGGCAGTTACGATTTCGGCCATCTCGATCGGTTCGTCGCCGCCCTGCGCCAGGGCGCGGATCTTGCCATGGGCAACCGCTTTCTCGGAGGCATCCAACCGGGAGCGATGCCTTGGAAGAATCGATACATCGGCAATCCGCTCCTGTCGTTTGTCGGTCGGATGCTGTTTCGCGGCAGCGTCCGCGATTATCACTGCGGCTTGCGCGGCTTCTCAGCCGCCGCCGTCCGCGGATTGGATCTGCGCACCACCGGAATGGAATTCGCCTCGGAGATGGTCATCAAGGCGCAGTTGGCGCACCTGCGCATCGTCGAAGTACCGACCATCCTTCGGCCCGACGGCCGCGATCGCCCGCCCCATCTCCGACCCTGGCGGGACGGCTGGCGTCACCTGCGCTTCATGCTGTTGTTCAGCCCACGCTGGCTCTTTCTCTACCCGGGTTACTCCCTGATTGTGGTCGGCGCAGTGCTGGGCGCCCGCCTAACCCTCAGTCCGCTGCGCCTGTTCGGACGCATCTCGCTCGATGTCGACACCCTGTTCTTTTGCGCCGTCGCGACCGTGCTGGGAGTGCAGTCGGTCTTCTTCGCGCTGCTGACCAAAGTCTTCGCGATTCGCCAGGGTTTGCGGCCGGCGGACCCGGACTTCGATCGCTGGCTCAGTCGCGCGAGCCTCGAGACCGGATTGATGGCCGGCGGCGCGATGGCCTTGGCCGGTCTCGGGCTTTCGCTAGGCGCCGTCTGGTTTTGGGGGCAGCAGCGGTTCGGGGAATTGAATCCCACTCAAGTGTTACGCTGGGTGATTCCGAGCGGGACCCTGTTGATGATCGGTTGCCAGACGATCTTGAGCAGTTTTTTTCTGAGCGTACTCGGGCTGACTCAGCGCCGCGGGAGCGCCGCGCGCTTGACTGGATCGACCACATCAGCGGGCACATAAGTCCAGCAGGTGACTGTTTCGGTCCGCAATTTTACTGCGGCGGCCGCCTGCACCAGCGCCGCCTCCACCCTCACGCGCACGCGGCGCCTGCGATAGAGTTCAGGCACTTTCTCCCACGCGTCGGCCGCCTTCAGCTCGGCCGCACTCAGCTGCAGCAGCCCGCCCCGCGTCGCCGCTCCCGCCCCAGGCCGGATGCCGAAGTAGCGCCCCACGCACCGCGATTTCCGCCAGCCGGGAAGAATCGCCGGGACCGCGGGCACTTCGCGTCCGAAAAGCCGCCGCTGGCGCGCCGGTTCGAGCAAGGTGCCATAAGCGAACACCCGACGCCGCGCGGTGGCGGCCGCCGCCCGACGCTTTTTCATGAGCCAGGCCGGCTCAATGCTTCGCGGAGCGTCGCCGCCGCCTCCGCCCAGGTAGGCAGCCGGCGCGAAGTCGCCTCCGCCACCAAACGCGCATGGAGCGCATCGTCAGTCAGAATCGTCCGCAGCGCCGTCTTCCACGCCGCGCGATGGTTCGTCGCGACCATCAGGCATCCGCCGCCGGCCGCGTTCTCGACCAGCGAAGGCACCTCGCTGCCCACGCACGGCACGCCCCGCCACAGCGATTCGAGCAGCGGCAACCCGCAGCCCTCCGCGATCGTCGGAAACACCGCCGCCCGCGCCCCCGCGTAAAGCCCCGCCATCGTCTCATCCGCAGCCTCCGCATGGTACTTCAGCCCCGGCCACCTCGTCTCCATCCGCTTCATCCGCGCCACCGTCGCTTTCCCAAAATGCGGATTCAGCCGCCCCACCACATCGAGTCCGAAGCCCAACCCGTCAGCCCACAACTCCTCGCAGACATCCAAGAGCAGTTCCTGATTCTTCCGCGGCTCGATGATCCCGACGCACAACAGCCGAAGGTGAGCGGACAACGGAGCGCGGCAGCGCGGAGAGGGCGTAGCCCCGAGCGGAAGCGAGGGGTGAGCCTGACGGGTGCCCGAGAGCGGGCGGTCAGGCGAACAACCCAGGGAGCGGAGGGGATCACCCCGACCACCCGCCGCTTCGAAGTCGGCTCCCAAGTTCAGTACATCCACGCGCGGTTTCACCTCAATCCCCTGCCAGGACCAAAATCCCAGCAGTTCGTCCCGGCTCGCCGCCGACACCGCCCAGATTCGATCAAAGCGGGCGAGTAACTTCATGTACTCGGGATGGCGGGCCACGCTCGCCGGCCACGTGATGTGCGGCAGTTTGAGGGGGATTGCGTCGTGGAAAATTGCCGCGAGCCGGCAACGCCGATGATCGAGGAACGCCTGCAGGCCCGGCCGCTCCGCTTCGCTGAACAGTTCCGCGGTCAGCACCCAATCGTCGGCCCCCGCCGCCGTCCAACCCTCGGGCCCGCTCACGCTCGTCGCCGCCCCGCCCAACTCATCGCGCAAGCGCGTGCTCACCCGCATCAGTCCCGACCGGTGGCGCCACGTCGCCGCCTGGGTCACGTCGAAGCGAATCATGGGGCGGCGGCCGCCTGGAGGTGACTGAGCAGTCGATCCGTGTTCCGCTGTACGTCGAAATGGGTCTCGACCCAGGCGCGGCCGCCCTGGCGCAACCGCTCCGCCAGGGCATCGTCGGTGGCCAGGCGACGCAACGCGGCCACCCAGGCCTCCGGCGCGTCCACCGGCAGGACCAAGCCCGAAATGCCGTCCGCCACCGCCTCCGTCGTACCCGCGGTGGGCGAAGTCACGACCGGCACCCCTGCGGCCATCGCCTCCGGAATTACATTGGGCAGGCCGTCCCGGTCTCCGCTCGGGGCCACCACCCCCGTGTGCAGCAGCACATCGGCCCAGGCGAGATGGTCCCAGACCTCATGCGGCGGCACCTGGCCGCAAAACGCCACCGCGGCCGCCACGCCCAGACGACCGGCGAGCTGCTCCAGCGCGCCCCGCAGCGGGCCTTCGCCGACAATCCGCGCCGAGAACGGAACGCCCGCGGCCTGGAGCGCCGCATAGATGGCGAGCTGGCGATCCAGGCCCTTCTTCTCGATCAGACGGGCGACGCAGAGCAGTCGCAGCGGCCGACGCAAGGCGCGCAGCGGCTTGAGCGTCGGCAGGCGTTCCAGCCCGCTGTGGATGCACACGACCCGCTCGGGCGCGAGGCCCCGCGAGAGCAGCGCGCGCCGGCCCAATTCGGTCGACGTGTGCACAAAGGCCGCATCGACCAGCTTCTCCCGCAGCCACCAATCGCCCCCGTGCTCGAACAGATCGTACGCATGCGCCCCCGCGCTGAAGCGGTGCCCATCCAGCCGCTGCAGGATCCACGCCGCCGTGGCGGGAGCCCCGCTCCAGGCTGCGTGGATCAGGGTTGGCCGCTCCCGGCGAAAGGCCCGCGCATACACGCACGCAAATCCCGCCCCCAGCATGTTCTCCCAGAAATTGATCCAGGACGGCGGGCGTCGACCGGCCAGGCCGCGCAGCAACTGCCGGAGCACCTCCGGCCGCCGCCACGACTCATAGGGGATCAGCCAGATCAGCTCGAGCAGCCGCCATTTATTGAAGCGCTCGACCCGCAGGCCGCGAAAGGAGCCGCCCCCGCCCCACATCGAATAGATCCGCAGCGGCGCGCCCCGCGTCCGCAACGCCGCGACCTCCCGCTGGAGGAACATTTCGGTCGATTTGGGAAAAGTCGTGAACAGGTACGCGATCACGGGAACTGCCGCCGCGCCAGCTTGGCTCCCGCCACCTCGTTCGCGAGCCCGACCAACTCGGCGATCAGCACGGTGGGATCCTCCTCCGAGCGGAGCCGGAGGAAATTCTCCCGAACGCGCGCGTAGATGGCCGGATCCGTCAGCCACGCCCCGATGATGCGCTCGAAGTCCGCGCCGTTCTCGACCTTGTCCGACGCGGCGCCGTTGCGCAGATACTTCCACGTCAGTTCCTCCTGGGGCATGATGCCCCCGAAGGCATTGAAGATGATGGGACACCGGAAATGGAGGGCCTTCGCGCACGTCGTCGTGCCGCCGCGCGTCACGATGACATCGCTCACCTGCATCAGCAGATGCACAATCTCCGAGTAACCCTCAAGGTAGCAGTTGAACTCGGGGTGCTGGGAACGCCAGTGGACCATTTCATTGTAAGCCTGCTTGTTCCTCCCGCAGATCACGATCGCCTGACAGCGATCGGCCCGGCTCACGAGGGCCGGCAGCAAATCGAAATGGTTGTTCGCCCCGTTCCCGCCCGTCGCCAGAAAGACGGTGAACAGATCGGGCCGCAGCCCCAGCCGTTCCCGCAGAAACTTCGCCCGCTCGCCCGGCGGCACCACCTCGACATGGGCCTTGGGGCGCATCAGGTAGCCGCGGACCCGCGCCTTCTCGGGCGCGATGCCCCGCTTGAGCGCGTAATCCTGCGCGGTGGCGGTGCGGGAAAAGTAGAGGTCGACCGTCGGCTCGATCCAGTTCCGCGAATAGCCCCATCCGCCCGAAAACTCGCCGCAGTACGTCGCGCAGCGCACCCGGTCCGCCCCCAGCTCCTGGCGCGCCAGCTGGAAATAGCCCCGGTTCAGGCAGTCGTGCACGCTCAGGATCAGATGCGGGCGGTATTCGCGCAGCACGGACACATAATAGGCGCGGCCCAGCGTCACCGTCTTCTGGTTGAGCAGGCTCTGGAGCTCGACGACCGCGTAGAAGAGTTTGTGCACCCAGGGCGCGCTGGCCTGAATGTGATTGTAGAAGTTAACTCCCAGCCGGTTGATCAGGGAGGATTTCTCGAGCATCTGCTCGATCCGGACATCGACGTCGTGGCGATAGAGCTCGAAACACCATTCGGCGAAGGCCTCGGCGCGGGCGTCGTGGCCGCCGCCGGTGCTGGAAGTGAGGACGAGAATGCGAACTTTCGACAAGGGGGTATCTCCAGGGGATTCAGACCGAGCCGTAGTAACGGGCGGTCGCCCAGCGCACAGCCCCGGCCGGCGCCCATCGCGCGAGCATCGGCGCGACGCGCGCCTGGAAGATCGAACCCGCGCGGACCACGCCGCTGCGGTTGCGCAACAGCGCCCGCCGCAGCGCCGCCGCGGCCGCGGCCGGAGCCGGCGCCGCCGCCAGATTGGCCTCCAGGGCGTTCCAGGCGCGCGCTAGCCGGTCCGAAGCAGGAACGGACTCGGGAGCGGATGCGACGTGGGCCATGGCTTGGTTGAAGGAAGTCCGGTAGTCGCCCGGACGGAAGTCAATGACGGTGACCGGAGAGCCCCGGGATTCAAAGATCAAACTCTCGCTCAGCGCCGCCAACCCCGCCTTCGCCACATTGTACCCGCTCATGAACGGCAGCGGAAACTCCACCGCCAGCGA
>Ga0116230_10002874_pt1 | contig 16641 bp, 12 predicted proteins | sample S1TSphfallax_3_FD_88678 | JGI IMG/M metagenome (GOLD analysis project Ga0116230, IMG submission 88678) | Host-associated microbial communities from peat moss isolated from Minnesota, USA - S1T2_Fd - Sphagnum fallax MG | ecosystem: Host-associated > Plants > Peat moss > Unclassified | place...
CATGCCATGTGGCACCTAAATTAAGTTAAAATAGGACATGCCACATGGCACATATGTTAAACCTAAGCCATGCCACATGGCATTTAGGCTAGGCCTATGACATGCCACTCATCACTTAAGCTAGGCTATGTCATGCCACACAACACATATGTTAGGTCCAAGACGTGCCATATGGCAACTAAGCAAGGCTTAGGCCATGCCATGTAGCAATTATATATGACATGCGATGTGGCACTTACATTATGCTTGGACATGGCATATGGCACATAGGCTAGGCTTAGGCCATGCTATGTGGCACATAATTAACCATTTTTTCCACGCCACATGGCAACATGATTAAACTAAGTGCCACACCATAAAATGTGTTAATTAATAGGTTAGGTTAAAAGTAGTAGGTTAAGCTAGGTAGTCACTAATAGCCTAAGTAATTGCACAACTAGTTGCAACTAAGTTGTGACTACAAAATTAATTTCGTATCTTTTGTCTCCCATTTCAAATTTTCAATTACATAAGGAGGTGCCCTAGGAGCATAATGTGCAAATTAAAATGTAATTGTATTTTGGGATGAGTCAATAAAAAAGGTTCAATTTTAATCATACCCAAAACCAAATATGGTATTTTTAGTAAATGCCATGTGGCTTAAGTCTAAGCTTTAGTTAGTGGTGTAGTTCTAGACTTAACATAATGCCACATGGCCTAAGTTTAAGCTTAGCTTAGGTGATCAATTAAACTAGGCCTAAAAATGGCATGTGGCATATGTCTACACCTAAGTGCCACATGGCAAAATGCAACTAGTCACTAATATAGTTGTAATTTTAGTTGCAAGATCGTTCATGTATACATTATATGGTGGCCATATACATATTTGATGAAAAAATACTTCATTCGTCGCATGTGATTAATTTTTGCATGCAACTTATTGTTTGCTACTACAACCAAATTAATTGCAAATGTTGCTTACGATTAAAAACTAGTTGCAAATGATAGTTGCATGTGACAATATTTCTACTAGTGTATAATGATGAGGAAGTGCACTTGTAGTGAAGTTCCAATAACATCCGTACATTCACAAATTATATAACAATTATGGCTGCTATAATCAAAATAAGAAAGGCAAATGTAATCAATGCAACAAGGAAGGTCATAGGCTTGTGACTTATACACAACTTTGCCCAATGCATCAAGTGAAAAGGGGAAGCAAGTTTTTGCATTGGAAGAAGGCAACAAAAAAAATAATCATCAAAGATCTAGCTATTGTTACTAAAGTTTTTTATGATGCATTTGTAGCTTTTGCACTTGAATCAAAAGACAATATTTGGATCCTAGACAATAGGGCATCCAAACATGTTATTGGTAATGTTGATCTCTCAAATAAAATTACACCTATAGCATTAGGAAATGTTAATTCTGCAAGAGGACATTCCCATGTTATACATGGGAAAGACGAATCTTTTCGTCTAAAATTTCTAGATGGTAAAATAAAGCACACCTTTGATGTTCTTATGTCTTGAGTTTTAAAAGGATTTTTTTTTTCAATTAGTAGAATAATAGAGAAAAGTCTTATTTCATTGTTCAATTCTAATGTTTGTTTTATAGTCATTAAAAACAAATCCCCAACAATGGTTGCTAAAGGGTTCAAAAATAAGTCTACAAGTCTATATATTCTCTTTCTAGAATCCAAGGAAGTTTCCATTAGAAATTACATCAATATAATAAAAAGTAATGATTAGATAATCTTGTTGTGGCATTGTTGAATGGGTCATCTAAATTTTCAAAGTATATCTCATCTTTCTAACAAAGGGATTGCTACTAGCATACCCAAGCTTCACCTCATCACTTGAATTTGTGATGGTTGTGAAGTAAGGAACAATCTATAGAAGCCTTTCTAAAGTAATTTAAATATCAAGCTTCCTAGCGGCTTGAATTCATTCATACCAATCTCTATGATCTTTTGAAAACTACTTTCTTGTTTGGAGCAAAGTATTTTATGAATTTCATAAATAATTATAGTAGAATATTTTAGGTGTATTTCTTGAAAGAAAAAAATGCAAGTTTTATTTAAATTCATAAGCTTCAAAGCTTTTGTTGAGAAACAAACAAGTTATTACATCAAAGCTTTGTGCTCAAATTGTGGTGGAAAATACCTTTCATAAGATTTTTAAAAATTTTATGAAAAACATGGCATTCAACATCAATTCACCCAACCAAGGACTCCCCAACAAAATAGATTGGCTAAACACAAAAACCAAACATGAATGGAAATAATGCAATGTATGGTGCTAGCTAATAACTCTTTTAAATTTCCTTGGGCAAAACACTCAACACTACCACTTATTTGGTGAATCAATCACCAACAAAAGTCAATTCTAAAATAATTCTCAAAGAGAAATTCACATGTATCCAACCTAATTTGTCAAATCTTAAATTTTTTGATTGTGATGTGATGTGCATATCTCAAAAGATGATAGAAAAAAATTGAACTCCAAAGCACTTGAATGCATCTTCTTTGATTACAACATGAAAACCAAAGAATTTAGATGTTTTTTGTATAGGAACACATAAGGTCATCATCACCTAAAATGTCAAATTTGATCAAACAAATTTTTTTGACTTCAAATCCTCTTTCATCTAAAAATAATGATCTTCATGTGTTAAACTTTAGTCCTAGTACAAGTTCTTGTGGAGCATCAACTAAAATTGTTCCTATGATGAAAGCTCCTGTGGTGGATCCAAAACAAAACAATGAGGTACTTACAATTAGTTCAAAAGATGACATTATGAACTAAGCAAAACAACCATTATTTGAAGAATTGGGTCATCCATCAATGGATTTAACACAACCAAAACATTAGCCAGAAGGTTATTTTTAACATGTGCATACTTGGACACTAATTGTTCCCATAATGGAACCTTGAAAATCAAATCTACTAAAACAAAGACTACTTTATCGTGAAGACTTTGTAGGTGTAGTAAAACCCATGAACCAATGAAGTTCTAAACTTCAAGATGAGGCTACTTAATATCCAAGGTGGTGAATTACTATAGGAAAATAAATGAATTCCATTAATAAGAACAACATTTGGACATTGGTAGATTGATCAAAAGGAAAATCTTATTTCAAGTAAATGGGTTCATAAAACCAAAGAAGTTCCAAGAGGAAAAATTAACTTTTTCAAGGTTGTCATAAGTGGTTTTGACCAAAAGGTTGTAATTGACTATGAAGAGATGTTTATTTGATTGGTAAAATGACCAATTGCTTGAACTTTGATTATTTTTGCACCTTCCAATGCTTGGAAGTTATGACGCACCCCCAAGCTCCTTGATAGACTCAACTACGAGTCCAAGGTGAAAATAACAAAACGATAAGGAGTTGGGGTACACTCCTTAACTTGTAGCACTTCAAAAATAGAGGGTAGAGGGGCGTGTTGGAGTTCCGAGATAAGGATTAGGTAGAGTGACAAGTGGGTCAATCATTCACATGAACTTGCAAAAACTAAACGACAAGTTGGTTAGTGTGTAATCGGAACACTTTTGGTGCATGGATTCACCATGGGCAAACATAGACTCACAAGATTCACCATGGCCCAAACTTGGGGGAAGCCACCACATTCCCCCTTATAGTATTTTCTATTCCTAAACACGGAATTTACACCCAAATGTCATTTTCTCTCGAGACTCCCAAGTTGGGAGTCTCGAAATTCCTGAAATTGAAATTCTCGAAATTGGAATTCGCGTAACTTTAGAGACCCATAACTTCTTGTGAAGAACTCTAATTGAGGAGATGTTTCAAGCAAAGTTGTAACCTTTGTTGAGAGCTTTCCAAAAATATGTGGCACGCCACCTGCACGCAAGTAAGTCAGGGCGATTCCTAACTTTTAGTGGTCAAGAATTAAATTGATAGTTTGACTCCCGACCTTTCTTTTGGCCATAATTTATGTTCTAAGTACCCAAATGGGTCATGCAAGCCCATTTTAGACATTTACATCTCAAGAACTTTCTAACGATATAAGAAACTTTTCAATCCAATGAGTTTTGACCCTTTCAATTGTTTTTTAAAGATCCAAAAGTCCATAGGGACTCCAATACCCAAAGTGGGAGCTCATTTGGGAGTGTGTGGGTTCATTCCCTCACACTCTCCAACACTCGGGAACATGAACTATGATCCAAGGCTTCACTTTTGGCCCGCGCCTTTACAAGCCATTGCTTTAGTCATGAGCCTAAGGCTAAGGTTGTGACAAGTTATATCACTTAAATGTACAAAGACAATTTTTTTTAACAATGATTTCAATGTAAATGTCTTCATGTATCAATTTGAAAACTTCATTATGCTAGGAAAATAATATATAGTTTGTAAATTCAACAAAATTTTATATGGCTTGAAGCAAGTTTTTAAGGCTTAGTATGAGAAAATAGACCCTTATCTAAAAGATTAAGGATTATGTAAAAGTGATGTTGACTATAATTTCTATCATCATAAACTTCCTAGGGAAAAATAATAATGCAAAAAAATGAAAACTAATATAATTTGGATCAAATGTCATTTTTAGGTATTTCAAGAAATGTTAAAATGATATTCCATTATCATAGTATCAACATAAACATAATTATTATTTAAAATGTATAAATTTTAAGTCTCCTTGAATGGTAAAATTTTACATTTGTGTCATCAAAATTATGATAAAATGACAAACCATTATTCTTTTCATCCTCATAATCATGGAATTAATAAGTCGAAACCATTGTTCATTATGTTCATATATTTTCAACAAGCATTTTATCAACAATTGAATAATAAAATGAAAAATACAAAAAAAAAATGTCAAAAAACTTAGTAAATAGCATAATCTAATGATTCATGAATTTTTTTTTAAAGAAGTTTGTAATGATTATCTAAAGGATAACAAGATTTGATTTTACTACTCTATGTAAACAATCTTTTAATAACTAGCAACTATGTTCATAAGATAGATTGGATCAAAAAACAACTTCAAAAGAAATTCCATATGTAAGACTTAAAACAAATGAAATACCATATTCATGTAGAGTTTGTGCATTCAAAAGAAGGAATCTCTATGATTCAACAAAGTTATGTTACAAAAATCTTAATAGAATTTGGCATGAATGGGTGTATATGCATGTTTAATCCCCATGCACAATAATGTCAAGCTTTTAACAAACACGGATTTAGAGGAGGTAGATCCTACAATCTGTAAGAAGATTGTGGGGAAACTAATTCATTTAACTATAATTAGACAAAATTTCTAATACCTTGTTGGAGTTGCAAGTCAATTTATGAATTAACCACAAACACTTCACCTAGCTGTTACAAATACTAAAATGCTTACAAAGAATTGTTGCATTTGGCATGCATTACATAAAAGGAATATGGAATGAAATACCTAGCTTCACAAATGCCAATTGGGCAAGTGACACTAGATGATCAACCTTCAAATATGTGTTTCAACTTGGAGGATGTCCCATTCCATGGAATTCAAAATAACAACCAATTGTAGCCTTATACTCAACACAAGCAAAATATCACACCTTGGTCAAAGGCGCAAAAGAAACCACATGGCTTAAAACATTATCAATTGAGTTGGGTTTTTCCAATGATGAACCAACTCGAATATGGTGTGACAATATTAGTGCACTCAAGATTACAAAGGATTCAGTCTTTCATGCAAGAACCAAGCACATAGAAACTCATTATCACTATTTTAAATAACAAGTTCTAAAAGGTGAAATTAATCTATCTCACATTCCATCAAATGAACAAATAGTAGCTATCTTGACCAAACCTTTCGAAAAAATGAAGTTCCAAAGATATGTTCCCTTTAGAAAACTTCTTTTTTTTTAAAAACAAATCAAAAGGACTTAAGAAAAATAAGATTCAATTTTGACCATTTGAATTTCATAACTAGATAATTGGATAACATTTTGAAAGAAGTCTGACCTATACAATTTTGTTATTTTATATTGCAACAAGTACTTAATCATTACAAATCATTTGGAATGAAATCAAATATTAATTATATCTTAATTTTGCTACATTTCAATTTGGAGATCAATTTGTATTTTGGAAATTTAGAAATCCATTATTAAAAGTGAGTGTACGTTTATTGAAAAGTAATCAAATGAATGTCTTCAATGTTGTTTATATAGAACCAATTGTCAAATTAACACATCGCTTTTTTTAAGCATAAGCATTAAAACAAAGTGTATAACCTAACAAATAAAAATATCATCACTTTGACATTGAAATGAACCACTTTACCTTGCATCCACCCAGTTTGAAAGGCTTGTGTAATGCAAAGTGCTAACATTATCTTTTCTACATCTTATGAGCATGCCCGACCTTTTCAAAGTTGCAATTATACTTATTTTCACATACATGTTGGACCTCTACAAAGGTGACAAGGTCCCCCAACCTTCTTGATTGCATTTGGTGAAATAAATTCCAAGCACATGCTGTGATGAAGTTGTGCTAGAACCATCTCAATAGAAGCCATAAATGGAGAAAGGAGAAAAAGATATATTAAGCTTGACATAGCAGACAAGGTATCTAGCATGAGCATGTCTGATACCTAGTTTTCACTCATAGTGTGATTCATGTTAATTCATTGTGAGGACTCCCAAAGTTCAAAAAAATTCTTGGGTGATGGGCTTCTTTAATTAACCATTTTCCCCCTAAGCTAATGGCAGAGGTATGAATTGTGGGACCATAGACTACGGAGAAATCATCAAGCACCAAGCATGGTATTGAGAGAAGTCATGGTAATTTGCCCAACCCAAAAAATATAAACTCTTATGACCAATTTGTATGTCTATGATCTGAAAATGAAACCACCCATTTGCATGTACGTGGAGATTCCATTGTCTGTGACCTGGAAAAGTGGTAATCTTGCGGTTTCAGGCTGATTCAGGCTGCTGGTCCAGGGTTTTAGCAGTGAACAGATTCTGAAGGCTTCTGTCTGATTTGTCTCCCCCTTAAACCCTAGACAGATGACTCAACCCTAATCTTTGCAGAAGAAAGGTCTCTTGACTGCAGTTGTCTCATCTCTGTCTCCACTTCAGCTGAAGGCTTGCTTTTGAAAGATCCCAATCAGATGGCTGGAATCATTTGTTTGACAAATTTACGGTTGAGTTGTCCAGTTCATCCATCAGACTGAGGGTACTACTGATCGTAAGATTATCAGATTTCAACATAGATGCTTTTCTCTTGCTTTTCTTTGGCAGGCTTTGGATGTGGAGTTTGACATTGGAAAGAAGTATTCTTACTCTGCTGAGTTTCTATGTGTCCACAGCCCTGCTGCCAACAGCAACTGCATATCTGTGTCAGGAGAAGTGAGGGTAGGTAATTCAGATTGTCTTCAAATTGTTGTCAATGGTTTTTGTTGATAACCAACTTCTGCTGTTTCTTACCATCTTTTTGATATTGGTGGCAGGTTGTTTCAGGGAGGAGGCATGTTGCAATTATGTTAGTTGAACCTGTGAGGAATTATGGCATCAGGTTAGGCTTTGTTGCAACATTTCCTTTCTTTGATCCGTGTGTTTTGTGCTCAAGCAGTTGATCTTTAATTTTGTTGGTGTGGAAAAACAGGATTACTTTTGATGACTTGCACAATATAGGGATATATATACATGAGACTTCCTTCACTCTCTTGGTGAACTCAAATTTCATACGATGTGCCAATACCTCCAAGCTTTGAAACATGGAGGTGTTAGCCAAGACCCACTCAGGAGGAAATGAAGGTTCTTGCACGGGACCATAATTTTTGTGGTGTGTGTTTCTCTTTTACATGCCTTTCAACTGGTGGCAGTGATCTTTCATGTTTCCTTCAGACTGTAGCAGGATCAAACATTTCAATGATTTATCAGTTTTCAAGCATGTAATGATTGCATTTTAGGTTGTGAAGTGCATTGGCCCCATCTATACCAAGATTTTTGCCTCGAGAAGCCACCCTCATTTCAAGCTTGATAATCTTATTGACAACTGCTGCTCTGTGTTCAATACTCCACTGTCAATACAACCATAGCATTGTTTGGAAGTGTCTTTGCACTCACAAACTAACAGATAGTGCATAAATTTTACATGCAGTCTGGAATCACTGATGAGAAGCTCTCCTACAACCATTTGCCCTTGTGGTGTAACATGGCCCCTAAATCATGTGTCACAACTATTTCATGTGTCATAGGTTGAGTAGTGCCAATATCGAATACACACATTTTCAAAGGATTTGGTTACACAAAGTACAACACAAAGGAGTGTTCAGTCAATACCTAGTTTTTCTGAAGGGTTAACTCACATCCACCATGGCTGTTTTCTCACGCTCTGTTCCATTTTCAGTGAATTCTTGCAGGGAGATCCCACTTCACCAGCAGCATTATACACACTTGAAAACTGATTTTACAATGTGTACTGTGAACTTGATGTCACCATGAATCCTGTAAGGATGAAGCAAGACTGTGCCCACAGAAACAGTTGGATCACACGAGATCATGTTGATAATCCTCTGCTCTCTGCAGATGGCCACTGCAGCCAGGAAGCTCAACCATGCACCACCCCATAGGGCTCATTGTTGCAGAGTTAGTACTGAAAGGAGTGTGAGCCTTTGTAAACAAGGCCGGCTGGCCTGATTGCAAGCTGATGATGAAGGACAAACAAAAGGTGCAATAGCTATCTCTGCACCTTTTTGACAAAGTCATGAGACATGCAACCACTTTGTATGATCTTGCTCATGAACATGCAACCTTCCCTCTTGAAATGCAACTACATAGGCACATGCCTTTGGGAACCCTGCAAAAGTGATGTGGTGTGACATCATCTCTTCAAATTGCATTTTCTTTAAGTAGTTTGAGTGCATTCTGCCTTTCCTCACATTTCAAATATCACAAAATCATGGACATCCAAAAGACAGCAAAGTCTTGGGCACCTTGTCAAGCACTTGAATCTGAACCTCCTTCATGCTCTCTCATATTTGGCATTCATGTCAATGAGGCTATTACACACAAAGATGTTAGACTCACAAACCACAGTGCAAGATTGGTTCATGAGCAATTCTGCCCTCATCAAGTGCTGCAACACTGGCACATAGCATTCAAAAGCTCCACAAAAATGAAGATAGGATTTGGCACGTTCCTTCCCATTTGCATTTGTTGAATTAATCCCGATCCCTCGTGCCTTTGCCCACATTTCACATATTCCAGAACCATGGCAGTCTGACAGGCCACGTTTGCAATTTGTGCATCTGGTAGAGCATTTTGCCGAGTGTCGGCCATGCTCTTGAACACACATCTATGTATCAAGATAGGTGATTGTTTGTTTGTTTGTTTGGATCTGAGCTGACCATGCCATAGCCCTCCCAGACCATGTGGCCCCTTGCTTTGCTTTTGGCAGCCCCTGAAAGGCCTCAATGAGGTGATCTGCACATTTGTTGTTTGACAATTTTCAGACAAATGAAGCAAAAATTATAGAATTTGGAGTGATTTTTGTCTCTGAAAATAATTAAGTTTTAATTTTTTAAAAATTTGGTGGTGAATTTTTGTAAAATTTTGACCTCAACAATTGAAAAGAATAATTTGCCACAAATTCCCTGGAAAAAAATTGTCAAATTTTTTAGGAGATAAGAAACTAACTGCTTCTAGTTCATTGTGCAATGGCACTGAAATTATTATTAGATGTCCATTGTGATACTTTGAGTTTGGTCTTAATAAGTAAACTATATTCACTTGAAGTGTCAAGTTTTGATGCCCAAGAAGAAGATTCTGTTTACTACTACCTACTCAAGAATTTTTTTCAAGCAGATTTCATAGCTTATGTGCTAGGTAGGTCCATACAATAACTTTAACTTTGGACTCCACTCCATCTTATATTTCCACCGATTTGTCACAACTTTATTTTCAATATGGTCGCTGCCACTTGCTATCTAAATGCACCCACTCTGAGGCTGTTGCCCCATGTAAAACATAAGCAGATTTTTTTTTGTTCATTTTTCTCCTGTGACAACCATCACGTATCAGGGGGCGGTGTGGGGGGTGGGCGAGGGTGAAACAAAAAAACAAAGAGGTGGGGCATGTTGAAAAATGAAATGCCCGCTGATGAGAGGAACAGGTATTTTGGAAAATTAATTAGAGTTTTTTTTTTAAGACAGGAAAACACGGCACTAGAACCCTGAGTTTGGTCCAAAACCGGGTGAGATTAAAAGAAAAAACCTGCAAAAAAGTAGATTAGCCTTCAAGTGGGGGATCAAAGTTCAAACTCAGAAATGCACCACTTTTTGTGCCAAACTGAGTTTCATCCTGTTTTGATCCTTGTCTTTGCTTTTTCCAGAGCGCCTCCATGGCTGCTACATATATTTTCACTGCTCTACATGTACAACTAATATAATTACCTGGAACCTTGTGCATTTCATACCCAGATTTAATAAAACTTCCTTACTTTGCGGACATCACTCAAAGAGGGGATAGGGGGTCAAAAAGAGGCCCAAAGACAGGGTGAAGAGAGGATGACTTTAAGGAAAACTCTAATGCCTACCAAAGGGAGGAGCAGGCATTGACATGCAAATTTTTGTTTTCCAAAATATCTCACCTTTCAAAATTTTCGTGTAGGGAGGTGCCCTGCAAATACACAAAGAATATATCTGCCACTGGGGAAGGCATCCTCCCTGGGGAATTACAAGGGCATGTAACTGAAGATGAGTGCATAGCCAGAGGTGTAGATCAAGGGCCTTGTAATTCCCAGGGGAGGAAGCGTCACCCTCATGAAACAGAATATAGGCTACCTTTATATTTTTGAGGTCCAATATTTTGTGAAATTTCGCCAGAAAAAAAAAACACCGACAGACACACACACAGAAATCATGTCATCTTCTCCATCGATTCACACGCAAAAACTATCTTCACATACAAGATGTTTTCCAATTTCCCCATCCACTCAAAGTTATTAATTCTTCACCAACAAGTGAAGGTGGGTTGATTACAATCACAAGTCCAAATTGCCAAGAGTTGAGAGAACTGACATTGCCTTGTCAGGTAAGGTGCACCAATGCCAATTCCCGAGCATTTCTTTGGATCAATGTTTCGGATGAGGATTCTGTAAGCAACCAAACATAAGAGTTGCTCATCAAGAGAGATGACCCAAAAGACTTTAGGCCACATGGCAGAATTGTCTGCAGATTGTTTTGTGCACTTTGTTTTATGACCACAAGAGATCTAACTTTTTTGGCTTCTTTTCTTTTTTGGTAGGTGGGTAGGGCACAAGTGAGAGTGATACTCAAAAAAATATCACAACAGTCGTACACTTCACTGGCTGGCCAACAAGTTGCTTCATGCATTAAATCTTGGGTCTCAGATTTTGGGCTTTGGATGTCTGCAAAGGGCCTATCCGAGGAAATCAAGGAACTCTCTTCAGAAGGCTCAAGATCAAAAGCAAAAGACAAAGCTTTACACCTGCTATGATGATCGCCACCATCCCCATTTTGTTCCACATAGATGCAATGCTCTAACTATGCAACCTGTAGATTAGGCAAAAAGAATAAAGAACCATATAATAGTAGACTCTATTCCATGCATATAGTTACAGGAAACAAGATCCAATCACTTGGAATTCACCCACTATTTACCAAACGGGAGCAAAGACAATAACTGAAATGGGTTCTAAATAGGTTCTTATTTTGTAGTTGTATGCACATACCATGCCATACTGACAATAAATATATGCATGTATTCCCAGCTTTGTAAACTCCCTTATAGGCTGCGACATTTGAGTCGTTATTTTGTGCATTCACATATTTGTGCATCCTACATCTCTAGCATTACATTTACCCATAGTTTAATGCAATCAGTACAAGAGTTCTGCTGCAATTTTTTTCACCTAGTGTGCCCTTTGCCAGTGTTTCTTTTTCAATATCCTTTGCTCACTAGGCAGGTGAGCATCCCTAGGCAAATTTCAATTTAATTTAACTGGCCACATTGTTTGAAGGAACTCTCTTAAAACTGTAGGCATAAGGCATAAATGTAGCGACACCCTTCCCCAAAACATGTTGTCAGTTTTAGTCCAATTTTCTTCAGAAAAAAGGGGCAATGGTGACAAAATATCCCATTTTTTCAGAAAACTGCATGATCTCAGAACATGTCAGGTAACAGGTTACATATCCCCCTAGCACCCCGAACATGCCCAAAGCATATGTAGCATGGGGCCAAGGTGAAAAGAAAGAGTCAAAGGGCAAATTGGAGAACAAAATTTGCCTGGATTAACTAACATCTATGGGCAAAAATAATGTTAACTATATCCTATATACCCATCTATCTTACATAGGTTTGCACTATGTGTTACAACTTGTGTACATCTAATTTGTTGAGTGAATTTCTCAACCACCCAATGCCTCTTGTTGATCATAATGGATGCAACTTGCTTTGATATTCTTGATAACTTTCTTTCCCACTCCTTTCCCAAATGTGTCATAGATGGGGATGATCCATGGCTATTGGGGGACAACTTGAAGGCCAAAGGCATGCCTTGTCTGAAATTATTTCATCTTTGTGTAAAGTTTTCTTCTTATCCAAAAACATCGTCATTGCATGTGAATGGAAATGCAACAATCTCATGTATGAACCATGATGCATCATTTTGAATGGGTGATTTGTGGCCACAAAATGAAATAGGTTCACAGTTCAAAAACATTAGTTGTGCCACCAAATCTTTAAAAAATTCTGAACCAAAATAATCTATTAAGGAAAGAATATTAAATCTTAAGCAAAGGCATACCTAGCCAATCAAAGCAAGTGGTTGACTGATGCTCATGTTGGTTGAGTGGCATATCAAGTGATGCATCATTTGTTAGGTATAGGTTTTGAAATAGTCACAAAACTTTTGCATCAGTTTTCAATTCTAGGTTTTTTATAGTTTTTCACCTTTCAAAATCAATCAACTTTTAGTATATGGTCTCATGTTGTGGACTTTACCAAGAATCCATTATTCAAAACACCCACCAAACAGCAGAGAAAACAATACACTAGGTAACATGCCTTACAATCACACCAAAAGAATCCAAGAAGTTCTTTACAATATAAAAAATTCTACTTTTGGGATGCATACATTTGTAAATGGGACTACTGAATTGACAAGATATAGCACTGTGGCATGTGATTATCAATTACACCATTTGCTTTGCCATTACTCTTTTTCCTTTTTGGCAAAATTTCACTAATTGGTGATTTTCAAATATGCCATTTTTGGTGTTTTTGATTGCCAAATTTTGAAAACAGTTAAAATTTCAAAGAAGCTGCCGAAGTCTACATTAAGTTCCAATTGGTAGCCAACAATATGAAGGATTTTTATATGATTTAACTTTCATATGTTGCTTATAGCCAAATTGAAATAACAAACAGATTTGGTATCACTCATGCTTTGTTGGGGCTGGTACATCCACAGGTCAAGTCTTGGTAGTTTATATCACAACATTATATGGTGCTTGAACCTACAAAATATGAATCTCTGAAGGCTATTCAAGCTTGAGCAATAAAGGGTAGGTTTCAAATAGGTGAACCTTAATAGTCATTTGTAAGGGATATCTTGGATCCAAAGAATGAGAATGTGTGCCATATTTCCCAATGTGCCATTCCCATGTCATGTGAGATTGGTATTTGTTTGAAAAACATTGGAGATTCTAAAACCGAAGAACAATGAAATATATGCAAGATGTCCCAACTCCCAAGGACTAAGAATAGCCATCCCTTTTCCTTATATCCCAAGCAACCTTTGAATTTTAACTTGCAACAACATACAATTTTACATTCAAACTTGGAGTCAAGTGGGAGATACAACCTAAAGTTATGCACCAAGCAACCTTTTGAAGGTGCATTGACAAAATCTTCAAATTTAGATGTTGTGAAAGATCCTTTTTCCTCCTATGCATTCAAGTTTTTATGTGTTTGGTCAAACCATGTGTTATGGGTTAATGAAGGTAATGTGATAGTTTCATCAAACTATGAAATGGATTTTGCATTTGGGACTTAAGATTTCCATGCAATAGATATGTTTAAACACACAAATGTTGTGTGAGAGTCAATTTTAGCATTCTTCTCCAAAATATGTGGCCTCAAATTTTTTTGATATGCACATCAAACTTTCAAGTTTGGAGCACATGTGCATACATGAATCTTATTAAAGACTATAAATTATCTTGGGCACCATATTGTTGCACACTACCAATGACATTCAAACTTTTTTTCATATCATGTTCCCATTTGGTTTTCAATATCTTGTTATTATTTACATCAATTTTTAATTTAATTTAAATTATATTAAATACTATATTCATGGTGGGTAAGGTAAAAGAGCTAAATAATTATTAACAAAAAAGGGAGATAATAATTTATTAGTAAAAAAATGAAATAGTTAAACTTGAAAATGAAATAAGACCTTGTTTTCATATTCCTACCGGTGAGTAGGGAAAAATAATAAAGTAATTATTTTAAAAAATAGTTAAGTTGGAAAATGATGAAATAGTTATGAGTTGTCTTTAAAATTGTCCCAAGGATGACCATACAACTAGAATAGGTGTGTAAAAGTGACATACTAATTTTTTTGCAAACCACCCGATATAAACCAATTCTTGCGCCAGTGGAATTTTGGTATTCCCAACCACAAAAGATGCTAGATAATGAGGCACACAATGACTGCCCAAGAAGAAGAGAAAAAAATTATGATAATTTTGGCATGGAGTAAGGTACAAGCACTTAACACTGTCAAAGGACCCTAAACTAAGCCTCACTATGGACCTTTATAAATGTTCAATTTGTTTAAAAATTTGTGATTGCATTAGCTATTAGTCAAGATTATTTTTTAAGTGACACAATGTGGTTTAAGGTTGTGATTTAAGATTGCTATCCATTTGTTTTGGGTGCTTTAGGTTGTTATTTAACAATTAAGATGCATTGATATGTTGTACTTAGAAATAGTTAGACTTTTAAAGTTGCTATTCTTTTCCCTCACTATTGGTTTTCAAATTCAACTCATATAAGATTTATATGACCTCAAATTTGAGCACATGAGATCACAATACAAGTATTTTTGTTTGACCCATATAAAAAGTCCCCTTTTGAAAGTGTTAGGATCTTTGTTTGACCATATTAAAAAATCTTATTTTGAGGATTTGAATTGTTACACCCACGATTCATAGACAAGCCTTTTGACAATTCCATTGAGCATATACGCGTCACAAATTCATAACTTAATTTTTCTAAAAATTTAAAAATCAATTTCAACTTTGATTGAGGTTATTTTTTAAAATTTTTAAAATGAGTGTGGGAAAATTTGAATCTAATTTATTCGTTATGCTTACCCCATATACATCAGAGAAAGAAAAAATACACTGAAAAGTGGACCAAATTGGTCTGCCTTGACATCATTTAGGGGTGAAGCTAACATTTTAAGTGTTTCTAATCTACCCAATGTGGCGGTGATCCACTTTCCTCATCCCTTTCCTTTTATATTACTAATCTCCTTGTTGCACAATTTAATTTTATTAAAAGCACCGCCCAATATTGAAAGGTCATCCATTAGACTCTCATTCAAAGTTGTAGAGGCACATTGATGGGCCCCCGTTCTTGCTTCCCCCAATACTAAGGTAAGACACAAATTTCTCATTCCATCCTTTGGAAGTTCCTGGAATTCAATCCCAAAGAAGTACAAAGGAAAGCAAGGTATCTTAGATCTTCACCTATGACTTCTAGGTGAAAATAAAGTAATTTTCTTTTAAAATTTTATTTTATCAACAGGTATATGAAAATAATTGATTTTTCCCCCCCCCACATTTTCATTAGGGATAGGGAAGATGTGAAGATATAGTACAAAGCTTTTTGAAAAAAACCATTTGTCCTACAAAACTTGTGGTTGAGAAGAGATGCTTGTGAAAACTTGGCTCTCAACCTCTCTAATGAGACCTTTAAAGTTGCTATTCTTTTCCCTCACGAATAAGAGACCGACACACAAGAAACAAGAAAAGAAAAGAGCCCTGGGCTGCCACATTTGATCATGGTCTCTCTCGGAATGTGACAAATGTTATGTGTGTCTTCACCCATGTTCGATTTTTTAGTTACTTTTAAGGGAAGAACATTGGGTTTGATGGCCCTCATCCAAGTGTATTTAACAATGCCATCTGGGTGTGTGTGTGTGTACTCACTTTGGTGAGTAAAAACTGTTAGTTACAGTTAGTAAGAGTCGAATCAATAATTGACAGTTGTTTTTTAGTGTAGATACTCGAATTTACTTTTGGCCCACTAGGTAGTAGGTCTATTTTTGATATGAGGATTTTTGAAAGATGATACTTTGGCTTGTGTTCAAACTTGAGATTAGTTATAGAGTTATGATACCTTGAAGGATTTTGGTCTCTTTATAGGATGTTTTTGAAGATTATATTTTTGCATGGTGAAATATTTGAATTTTCACAAATTTTTTTTTTTCTTCATATACTTTTTAATGTAAATGGCAACGCCACAGTGTGAAACACACTTGTTTGAAAAATGTATTTGTGGTCCAGCAAATCAACACCCATGTTGGTACCAGGGTTTTTTTTTTTTTTTTTTTTTTTTTTTATTTTTTTGTTTTTTTAATTTTTTTTTTTAAAAAATTTTTAAAAA
>Ga0116230_10002875_pt1 | contig 16641 bp, 17 predicted proteins | sample S1TSphfallax_3_FD_88678 | JGI IMG/M metagenome (GOLD analysis project Ga0116230, IMG submission 88678) | Host-associated microbial communities from peat moss isolated from Minnesota, USA - S1T2_Fd - Sphagnum fallax MG | ecosystem: Host-associated > Plants > Peat moss > Unclassified | place...
AAGGTGGTGGCTTCCCCCAAGTCCGGGCCGTGGTGAGTCTTGTGTGTCCGTGTTGCCCGTGGCTGTCCCAGCACCAAAGGTGCTCCAACTAAGCACTAACCACTTTGTGTGGGTTGTGTACAGGCCCGTGTGAGTGAATAAGCTTGTTAATTCTTCCTAGTCCCATCCCGGAGCTCCAACACGCCCTTCTACCCCTCCAAGTGTTGTGAGTTAGGGAGCGCATCCCGACTCCTCCCTCTTCCGTTGTCTTTCACTTGGACTCACATTTGAGTCCTTCAAGGAGTTGGGAGTGCGTCAAGGACACTGTTGCAACAAAGCTAAAAACCTCCTCTATATCCTCGTAGACCAGAGTGTCAATGGCTAAAATGTTGCCCTCTAACAAGTCACCTGGCCAAGTGACCATTCCACTAAAACCAACAATTGATGCCAACACCTCTAGGGGTGACCCTCTTGGTCGAACCCCATAAAGAAATCTCACAAGCACATGGCTCATCCGTCCATCCCCAAACTACCAACTAGGTCGATAAGCCGCTATCTCTGTCCAATAATCCATTTGAAAACCCATCGGATATAACACAACACCTCTAACTAATACATCATACAACTCAGCTATTGTAACAATAATAATCACTCCCAACCTAGAGCTATTAGTTACATGATTCAGTCTCATCTACACTGACAATCTCTCACGTGTCATGAAGTGAAACCTATCACTGGCTCCACCAAGTGATGTCTGAATCTAGAATGGGCACGACTCAAGCTCTAACCTTTGAATACCCAAATTAATACATGTTGCCTTCCCCAACATCAAGGGTTGGGCACCAGAATCCAACAAAACCCAATCTAGTCTATACACCTGGCCCGTAGGACTCACCAACCGAAAAATACCACTCCAGTTATCCAACATATATACACCAGGTGTAAGCCTCACACAATTAATGGCTGGTCAAGTTGGTAATGTGTCCATCTTAGATGTCGCCACCTGCCAAGGACTATCCACACCTAATATCACGGGTTGCTCCAAAGCAACATCCCCCGCCACAGGTTGCCCCACATCAACACCCTTACACACCTCAACACTCGTAACAACAACACTCCCACGTTCACACAATGTGGCTGTTAGCCAAAATACATGAGCTAAGTCAACTTTTGACGCCATCAAATCACTAGCCGAAAATGATGGGGATCCCAACACTGAAATCACCATTCGTGACATTACACTCAATGATACATCCGTGTCCACTACACGTGATGTCAATGCCTCTGGCCCCATTGTCGGCTTGATAGGTGGTGTAGGAACCATGGAAGGAGTCCTAATCACCTTAGACAACAAGAATGATTGGGGAAGCCTGGCCTATTTACCAACTTCATCCCTTTGTGGATCCAACTCCACAGTTGCCCCACGTGGCTTCAAAATTCGAGTGACGTTTCTCATCATTATAACGGACGCTTTAATTTGTGCTACACTAGCCATATAAAAGAGATCATCTCCCCCATAAGATGTGGGAACCTCGCCTCCTGAATGTGATCAATGTTGGAAACTTGCCATGGTAGCAAGCCTTTATTCTAATTGTTCAATCCCAGCAACCATAGCTGCCTCTGTCATAAGGGGAAGAGTGGCTGCGGGAGGTGCCCCAACCATTGGTGTACTTCTACCACCCCCACCACCTTTACCACCTCTACCACCACGACCTCTCTAAGCCACTCCACCACGACTTGATCTCAATTTTGGGTAAAGGTCAAAACAACGCTCATGAAGGTGGCTGACCCGGCCATATTTATCACACTAAACTTGTGCCAACTGAAATCCATTAGCAAAAGTCCGTCCACCACTCTCCTATGGACAATCCCTCCAAATATGAGCACCACCACATGTCCAACAAGACTGTCCTTGTTGTTGACCAGCAAATGAAGGTAACGGTCTCTATGCACCCGTCCCTCCGGAACTTAATTGGGGTCGTACCTGACCTCCACGACTTCCACCACCACCAATACAAGGCTGTGAGGTGGATTGTTGTCCACGAGAAGTAGTAGCTATATCCCTACTAAATCAAGATGTCACCACCCTCTCTTCCACCATATTAAGCTTTATCTTCTCAGACAAAACAAACACATGGGCCAATGTGGGAGAATCGTCACTCATGAGAGTCACATTGTGTACTCTCTGTCGTATCTCTTTATCCATAATCCCATACCAAAACTGGAATGCATGAGCCTTCGTCACCCCCTGGGTAACTGCAATCAACTATTGTATACGAGTGTATGCCTCGCAAAGACTCTCACTAGTCTTCCACTCAAACTCTTAAAGATTCAATTTCTCCATTTTCACCCCCTGGTAGTTTTTTTTTAGCCTCAAGAAAAACTCCGTGATAGGGTTAAACGGAGGTGGGGGAACAACTTGTGTGCTCATACTAGGAGTAGACGGTGTAGTAGTACCAGCACTAAAAACACCACTAGGAGTAATAAATACATAGGATGGAGACCAATGTTGCCTCCACTCCTCAATCTTAATAGCATGATCTCTCTGAAACTCATGATAATCATCCATCGGAGGACCTTCCAAGTCCTGAAACAATCCCTTCCATACCAAAAAGGGTGAGAACAATCTAGCGTTATGCAACATCTACATATCACACCAAGAATCAAACTCTTGAATGAAGTCCTCCAACTCAATGGTGCCCACTGCACCCAAGTAACGTTGGGGACCCTTCATGGCCCTAGAACCCAAATCAACAGGGCCACAATATTGGACGGTAATATGGAAAACTTGTTATTCATGATAACCTCGTCCTCCTCAACAATCGATGATGTGGATGAAGGTAGCCAATACTTCAACCCATTAAGTGTAACTCCACCATCTCCATCATGGTCCCCCACATGACCACCAAACTATTCTATGATGACCCAATCACCAAACTCAATACCCAAACTAAATCACCACCAAATATTGTCGACCTCGTGCCCGCACTAACCCTAAAATATATCTTGTAATCTATGGGTATAGGCAACATGACTTGATCTGTATGATAACCTTGCCAAATCTTCAAGGTATGCGCATGGCAAGCAAGCTCGCTTGCTTGCTCGCTTGCTTTTTATTCCACCTTGAATCTACGCACTTCGCTTCGCTTTGCTACCAGAAATGAATACTCAACTCAACCACATAGCTGAGTAGTGACTCAACTCGTCTAAATGGCCCATTACAACAAATCAAAAATGCGGTCCCCACTAGCCAGAAGCTCAATTTTCGGCGAAATCCCTAATCCACCATAGCCAAAAGTTGCGAAATTGGGCTGCAAGCACTCAAACGACCATATTTCCACCGTTCCTACACCAAATGCCAATTTGCTTCGACCAAAATGTAGAAGACGACCAAATCTTCCTTCCCTCCAAAACTCAGCTGAAAAAAAGGTTTATGTGCTGAACTACGACCTAGGAAAAATTGCTAAAAAAACCTGGGTGCAAATCTACGCAAACTCAAGATCTTTCAAAGGCCAATACTCCCAATTGGCTCCACCAAAAAATCCCAAACAATTCCTAGATGCAATTCAGCCTTCAAGCAACATCTCCACGAAGTTATAGCACCTAATCTTCCTTGGTTATTCAACTAAAAATCTGGCAACACTTCCACACTAGGTATGCACAAATCAGAAAAAACCATCACCACAAAAATGAATGTAACGCATAAATCGCTTGATCTATCTTAACCAAATTATAGATCGGCTCTCTAGCTACACTCCTACCAATTTATTTTTTCTAATTTGACCAAAGCAAACATAATTTAAATTACATCAACATCTAACATGCAAGTGGAATCTTACGTCAATGGAATCTAGCAATTGTGCTTCAATTGATGGGTTTACCTTAGCTATTTGGCCTTGTAACCACATTGCTCCTAAATTAAGATGTGATCAATTCATAAAATCCAAAAATGCATGGACAAAATAATAGGCCTCTTCATCAATATCTTGAACATGGGTTGATGTTACACTTTGACCTTTGGTTGATTTGGTTGCACTTGTATTCTCCCCTTGCAACATCCAAGGTCTTAGGTCAAATCAAACCAACCTATAATTGATGCCCACATGGGTAATTACTCACATATAGTTTAGCCACATATCCAGTGCATTCACCTATATATTATCATAACATCTATGGCAATTGATCATTGGGTACCTTTTAAATGTCTTGTAAAATGCCCAACTTGTTATAACCAACCTCTTCATTGGCCACAACTTCACCCATAACAATATTGGCATTGCCTTGCACTATTACATCACCTTGCCAATTTCTTACATCCATGGCAACAACTTGGTCATCTTGCACACCATCTAAAACAACCCTAAATTTGTCTACTATGTGTGTAGCCATAGGTCTATTGAAGTTAATATGTTCGTCAATTTGTTGCATTAATGAACTGCACATTCCCCTCTAGTCGCACTTCAACATCGAGTTTCTCCACAAGTGCCTTTTGCATCACAAGGATGTTGTTGATGCATGACTGTATTTGGTTCATTGATGTCACAGATTCATCCTTCCATACATCAACACCAACTCCCCATGTCATCAATGAATCAACTTTACATACAAGATCTTAGAATGCTCATTTGCCATGACCCTGAATCACATGCATTAGCAAACTAGTAACATGCCCACACATAAATCAATCAAGAACTTGGAGCCCACATGCTATAAATGTATTGCATATGTCATCACATATTGATAGCCTTTCAATCCTCTTTAACCAAAACACTTCACCAATAACTCAATAGTTAGGATACCCCACACACTCAAACAAATGGACAACTAACTTTGGCATTTAGTTTAGCATTACATACATCACTATTTAGTATTGAATGCTTGTTTCGAACTTTCACAACCCTAGCTTGGCCAAATAGGAGTTCTATAGGTAAGTCTTGCACTATGTGACACCTTGGTTTTATTTGTTGTTCCATGCTATCATATCTACTACAAATGCATTGGTTACCAATACCTCGTAATCTAAAATTACATGCTCCCAAAAATGACTACTTAACCTTTGGATTCATAACACATGCAATCTTTTCATCAAAGTGAAGCATAGTCCTCATATGTCTTGGACACTTTACTATCAACACCACTACCACCTATATAATCTATCCATAACATGGATGTGATGGATATTGGAGAACTCATTGTAGAATCATTTTCTTGCCCCTAGAGTACCACCACTCTCATTCCGTATTTATCTTAAGGTTGGTGTTCATCCATGCACCTAAATTTGAATCTTGCAAACCTAGTAGTTAGGATAAGCCACATGATAAATGTATCCAAAAATTGACCAATGAAGGTAAGCCTCTACCTTCATTTCACAAATTATACCCATGAGATGCCTAGTACATTTTCAAACATAATAACAAATCACACACAAGACCATGCTCTTGGACTCCATGGCATTCTATTCTAATGGATCCCATTGTCCACATCACCATGTTGCTCCAAAGTAGACTACTACACTACAAATCCCTCTAGATTACATCCTATGAATGAAAGGCCAACTAGCACGTAAATGGTCATCAAATTTACAGGTTTTGGAGTTCACGATGAAGGCAAGTGTAATATTACTTACATTAGGTGAAATTACTCAATAATCATGTTCGTTTAATAAGTGTACAAATGAAACAATCCCTATTACACAACCCTGCCCACTAGAGCTCACTTACAGTGCGACCTTCATGTTGCATAAGTCCACCCTTACTTTTTTTTTATGGGTTTTTTATTTGTTCCCATGCAAATGCCATGAACCCTTTGCTTTGTGACAAAACCTTCCATGCTCCGATACGTTGTTCATGCCTCCTAGTTTCCTTCAAAGCAATTATTTAGCCTTGATCCACCTACCACCCCTCTTTCAAAACATTGTTTGTGAGTGTCAAATGCACAATCAACTATATTGATGAACTAGATATTCACAAAAGTTGATAATGACAATGTAAATCACATACCATCCTTCCAATATCTCAACCATTTTGCCCGTATTGTCTTCGATATCTTTCCGGCTATGAATCACATGTGATCATAATTGAAACCTAGTTAACATGTGTAGCCAAATTGTCATTCCAAACTTTCTTTCACTTTTTCCATCTTTTCAACATCTTGAACATCTTTGGACTTGGTTATATCCAACAAAGAATAAGCATGGTGCTTTAATGTTGCATGCCACTAGTTTCAAGATGGAACCATTGGAACCCTATTTGCATTCAAATTGATCAATATATTTTTTTTCTCATTGCTTAGTAATGTGGCATGTTCCAGCTTGGCTTCTTTTACATTATACCTATTTTGACGATGCAATTCATTTGTTCATAGGTGCTCAAGTTGTTCGACTGACACTTCAATTTGTATTTTGTCCCCAAATCCAAGAGCAACTTGTTTTTCACCCTCCATAGAGGGTTTCCATGGAACAAATTCCCTTCTAGTTGGAAGATATGGTGGGCAGTGGTATCCACCTCATTTTAAATATTGGGCTTGATCCTATGATGTGGCAATGGAATATGTCTACACTATAATTGGCCTTGGGTTGTAGAATGGTTAATGTTCATTACCAAAAGTTTTTGTGTGTGTTGCATTCAGTTGTGGTCTACAAGGTAGCTAAAGTTGTTGTGTGCCACAAGAATGCACACATGTTACACGTGGTTGTGGTGTGTATGGTGTTGGAAGATGTTATTTACGAGCATATGCTTGTGATGCTATAGTTGGTCTTGGTTGATAAGGTGCATTTATAGGAGGTGGGTAACTTATGTTATTTGGAGGTCGATACTATTGTGGGGGAGGTTGCACAAAAGCAGTAGGTACCTAGCTATATACCTTATTTATGTGGTCTAACCAACCTAGGCCCTAAAAGGCATGCACATTTTGTTATGCCCTATATGCATACCATGACCACAACCAAAATTTTATGAAAAAAACAAATTCCCACAAAAGAAAACATTTTGATTATATGCATTTTTACATATTATCCATCATTTTGGAAATCTTAAATGCACCATTGAATTATATAAACCTTACATGTGTTGCGTAATAAACCTTTGTAACTAACTTGGTTTGGTCTCCTTGTTGTTTAAAGGAAGCTAGCACCAGAACGTCCTCCTCACAATCACCTACCCCCTCACCTGGTGGAGGGCAAAAGTTTTCATCAAGGTCATCATAGTTTTTGTCTTCAAAGTCATCTATAATTGCGGCTATAAGGGTTTCATCTTTAGCCTTATTTGGCATTTGTATTTTTGCCACTAAATAACTACTTTGCTTAGGAAGTCCAACAATTAGTACACAACCAACAATAGTGGGCTTGGGTGTAGCCGCCCTTATAATGTGTTCTCTCAACCTGCACAAAGAAAAAATAAGCAATCGAATACTAACCTTCACCACTAACAAGTAAAAGTATGTGGACACCCTTGGATTAGAGATAATAACAACAAGCTTTGGCAATGAAATTTACTGAGGCCCAAATAATAATTTAATCCAATAATGGGCTAAAGCGTGATTAATGGGATCAGACTTAAAAACATAATTGATGTTATATGGGACAACATAAAAAAAACATGTATGTAAAAACATTATCTATTGTTTACATTGCAATATAACTTCCAATCATTTTTTGTTTTTAACAATCCTTTGTCACCTCAACTCTTCATAAGGGTTGATGTTTGGCTCTTACATTTGATTGCTTGATCAAATCATCCTCCCCATAAACCTAATATGCACAACCATATAACCACTAGCTAAAAGCACAAGGCTAATAGTTGCAAACTAAACTCACTACCAACATTTATAGGAAGAAGGACCTTCAAAACAAGTGCAACAATCGCAAAACAAAGAAAGTGGCAAGTAAGGTTGGGGTAAGCTACCAAGATTTGAAAGGGCAAGTGTTGTTATCACACGTTTTTAGGTGACAATGTAGTTTTCCAAAATTCAAAATGGTTTTCCAATAAGGCGTCAATGTGGTAAAAATGTGATTGATGGATCCATATCATTTAACTTCCCATCTACAAGTTGATAAAAGGAAAGGAACCTTAAAATTGCAAGTATTATTTCTTGAGTCTACTTGCAATTGATTCAATTAAACCAAATAAATACACCTAGATATGTAGCCATTTGTATGTGTATGTTTAACCTTCAATTTGTTCGATTTTTCATTCCATCATTGACAATTTAAGCATGAAGATCCAAAACAAATATCAATATATTTTAAAGCTATCATTTTATAGTCCAAAGATTATGATCATGCTAACCACAAACAACACTTTGGGTTTAAGGTTTAGCATTGTTGTTAGGCCCATTTGATGAATTCTTGGGTGTTTTTGGGTACTTGATTGAAAATCAATACAGATTTGAACACCTCAAATCTATTAGTGTTTTGTGACAATTACTCACTATAAAACTGGTGGAAGAAAATACGCTACCATGTTATTTTTTTTTAAAAAGTAAACAATAATAAATAACACAAATTAATTGAAAAATATTTATTTTTTTACAACATTTCCAAAGCTTGCAATTATAACAACAAGTGGGAAAAATAACTTCAACATATTTTACAAAGCCCAAAGCAAAAACATAATTCATTTTATGCGAAAAGTTCCAAAGTGCCAAAATACATTATAATCGAGTAAAAAACAAAGATAAATTTAAAAAAAAAAAAAAAAAAAAAAAAACCTAAAATTAGTTGATTATGTAAATTTTAGAAACATAGAACTAGTCAATTCTTTTTTTTTAAATTCTAAGACTCGAAACAAAGTTGATTATGAAAATTTTAGGTTTTAATAAACTTGAAACTGGCCAGCTCTTTGAATTTTTTTTCTAAATCCCAAAACTAGTTTATTATGAAGATTGTAGATTTTCATAAATTTGAAATTAGCCGATTATTTGAAAAAACTAATCTAAGACCTAAAACTGATGGTTTTTTTAAAACTCAAAAATTTCACCCAACATTGGTTCAAAGTTTAAACCCCTTGAACTAGAACTAGAAGGGTTTCACAAATATGAGCCCCTGTGACCAAGGCATTCACTTGGTGTTCACACGGGTCAAAATTCAAAACCAAATGCGCATGTTGTAAATTACATGGTGGAAGACGATGCATAATTTTGCTAACAAAATCATAATGAAATCCTACCAAAATTTATAAAAAAAAACACCCAAAAAAGGTAAAGAAAAAGAAACAAAATGCAAGGACCGTAATCTAAGTAGGCAGAAGAGCCCAAAAGAAAAGAACCACACATAGGAAAGGGAACCACTAAATACTAAAACCTCCACCAATTGCATGAAACATCTCAACTAAATAAAGGGAACACAATAAAATTTAATTCTGGGTTTAAAAAAAAATTAGAATCAAAGTTTGGTTTTAAATTTTGAAATAATTTAAAGTTGAAGAATCATGGGTTTTTGTTTTTAAAAAATTTCTATATTGTAATACCTTTTTAGGTTTAGCATCTTGCCATTGAATAATTATTTTTTAAAAAAATATTTAACTTAAAACATATTTGCATGTTACCCATCATCAATATTTTGCATAAAGGTTTTGTTTCATGGCACAAGTTTTGATCCCAAATCTTCCCCTTAAAAAAATATGGTGTTAATCACTAACATACCATTAAACATTGAAAAATAAGATTTATTTGTTAGATTTATTATGTGTTCAAAGTTTAAAAGTTTTTAAAAAAGAAACCTTATGACAAAATAACATAGTTTTTCACAAGGTTGCATTTTCAAGCCCATAAACAACCTTGAATAGACCTCATTAGGGGGTGTTTAATGACAAAAGAGAAGTATTTAAAATAGCTCTAGAATCTTATAAAATTTCAACTTCAATAAAGAAGAAAGGACCTTAATTTTTTAAAATTTTAACATTTAAAAAAATAGTATAATTTCTACCAAACCTAAAAAAATACTATGGTGATCAAACGATTTCTGGTCTTGAGTTTTCAATTTTTTTGAAGAACCAACAAATAACTAGCAATTTATGGTAAGTTTTTTGACATAAATTTTGATTTTTGTAAAACCCCAATTGAAGGTGAACCCCAATAATATGTTTTTTGAAAATAACCAATCAAGGACCATAACTAGTTTTTTTTATTATGGATAATTATTAGTCAAGGTTTTAAATATACTTTATGATGCACTCCCAACTCCTTGAGGGATTCAAATGTGAATCCAAGTAGAAAACAACGGAAGAAGAAGGAGTTGGGGCACGCTCCTTGGCTCACAACACTTGGAGGGGTAGAGGGGTGTGTTGGAGCTTCGGGATGGGACTAGGAAGAGTTGACAAGTTTCAACTACTCACATAGGGTTGCACAAAATCAACACAAGGTGGTTAGTGCATAGTTGGAGCACCTTTGGTGCTAGGACGAACCATAGACAACATGGACACACAAGACTCACCATGGCCTAGACTTGGGGGAAGCCACCACTTTCTCTTTTATAGTATACTTTGTGATTATAGGGCCCACATTCAAATGGTTTTTTGTCCCGGGATTGCCAAGTGGGAGTCTCGAAATCGCCCAAGTTGGGACTCCCACGACTTTGGAGCCCATGACTTTACAAGTAAACCTTCAATTGAGATGAATTCTGAAGCAAAGTTGTAGCTTTTGTTGAGAGCTTTCCAACGGTATGTTGCACATCATCTGCAGATAAGTAAATTGGGTCGATTCTTGACTTTTAGTGGTCGTGAGTCAAATTGCCAGTTTGACTCCTAGCCCTTCTTTTGGCCATAACTTATGTTTCAGATGTCCAAATGATTAATGCAAACCCAGTTTAGACATTTAAGTTTCAAGATCTTTCCAATGATATAAAGATTGTCACAAGCCATTGAGTTTTGGCCCCTGAAATCGCTCTCTGAAGATTCAGGAGTCCACCGGAACTCTTTCTCCCAAAGTGGGGGTTGCCTTGGGAGTGTGAGGGTTCACTCCCTCACAATTTCCTACACTCCCAGGAGCATGTGATGTGACTCTCGAGCTTCTACTTGGCCCGTAACCTCGCAACCCCCTTTGTCTTGGTCACGAACCCAACATTAGGGTTGTGACACTTTATTTTTATAAGAGTTTTTACTCCCTTCAAGATGTTTATTGTCGCAACCTTACTTTGAGAGAGTGTGAGGATGAGACTCACACTCTTGAAATGGGGACTTGGGAGTCCTTCGGGACTCTCGAAACTTTAAAGTTCGATTACAAGGGTCAAAACATTTTTCACTGAAACATTTTTTATATCATTGGAAAGCTATCGAAGTGTAGATGTCGAAAATGGGCTTGCATGAGCCATTTGGACATCTTCAATATAGGTTATGGCAAAAAGAAAGGTCGGAAATCAAATTGGCAATTTGACTCCCGATCATAGAAAGTCAGGAATCGACTCGATTTTCGTGCGTGTAGATGGAGTACGATATGCTGTTGGAAAGCTCTTGAGGAGAGTTACAATTTTGCTTCAAACCTCATTCCGATCGAAGGTCTAAGCAAGAAGTTATGGTTGCGCAAAGTTGCGGGAGTCTAACCTTAGCAATTTCAGGACTCCCAAAAGGGAGTCTTGGGACAAAAAGGCCATTTGGATGTGGGTCTCATGGAGAAACACAAATAATACTATATGGGGGAAGGTGGTGGCTTCTTTTGACTCTGGGCCATGGTGAATCTTGTGAGTCCAGAGTCGCCTATGGCTTGTCCTAGCACTAAAGGTGCTCCAGAAAGTGATCTAACCAACTTGTTGGTTAGTTTGATGTAGGTTTGAATAAGTAAGTAAAGCTTGTCACTTTGCCTAGTTTCATCTCGGAGCTGCAACACGCCCCTCTACCCCTTTTAGTGTTGAAAGCTAGGAGTGTGCCCCAAGTTCTTCACAATTCCGCAATTTGAATAACCCAAACCAATCTTGGGTCTAACTAGGAACTAGGGAGCGCATCATTTATGGTGAACAATTGGTCATTTCTTGAGGAGGAGTTTTTCACGTGCCTTTTGTGTGCCCCATTATCACCACTCATGGGAAGATTATTCAACCACCCATTTTTGTTGATGTTTAACTTTAAAGAGAGTTAGTGAATATAACCGCACTTCCAGAACTTTCTTGCCCATGACATTAATTATTCCTTTAAAGGACACCATTGTTGCTTTACACCCTTTTCCTTCAAACCTTGTCCATCCATTTATCTTTGACTTTAAACCTGAACACACTTTTATCCTAGATAAGACTATGGTTGTCCAAGCCCTAGCCTTTGCTCCCCATTTATCATTGAATGGACTTTTTGGGATGGTATATGAACATATTTCAGGATGTTTCATACTAGAGAGCCCATCCTCAAGGTTTTCGGAATTATTCCAAATTGTTGTTGTTATTATTCGTGGGGATATCCCTAGGTCGATGGCCTTAGTGCTAAAGGTTAACAGATTGTTGATAATGCAAAGGACATTGATGGTCTTCATTTTATTATCATAGGTAAAATGTTTCTTTGATTTATTAGTCATTCCATTATCCTACGACTTTGAAGGCTGTTTCAAAAGCGCATATCCCCCCATCAATTTGGAGTATTAACCCTTGGAGGATATGAGGCCATCCTTTTTGGCATTTGAACCCTCTTTGAACTACACCCTAATTGGGTTGTGATGCAAGTCACTATTCAAAATACTTTTAATAGAGTTTTTTGAGTTGTTATTTTTGGAGAATTGTGTGATGTTAAAGGGCCTTTGGCAAACATTGTTCCTTTTACCAAATTGTTTTATGGTGCTTGTTCTTTTTTTAATTACCAACATGGGCAACATGTGAAGGGGGTCACCATTATTGAATCACTTTCAGGCATGACACAAGGTGACCCCTTAGGAGGTCTTTCATTTATTTTGGCCCATTATTGAACTGTTTTAGAGACCATCATGCAAACCTTCGACTGTGTCTTTCCATCCCTAATAGATGATACCCACATCTTGGGGCCTATGAATGAGATTACTTGTGCTTTTGACCATCTTTTCACCCAATTAACCTTAGTTAGACTTAAGGTCAAAATGTCAAAGTGTAAGCTTTAGAGTCCATTAAGGATTTCTCCAGGCATAAAGGTTCTTTAAGGTTGCACTTTGGTCATAGATGGCCTATGCATTTTGGGTGTGCTAATGGGTTTTCAAAATTTTGCCATGCATTTTTAGATGATGCTTTATCTTAGGACATGGTGCATTTCGATGATCCCTTTTTCTTGGGAGATGTTTAGGTTGTTTTCGACATTCTATTTTCATATGTAGTTCATTGACCTTCTTATGTCATATGGACAATATTTCCTTCTTCCTTCTTATCTCTTTTGACAGGTTTCAATGAGAGAACTATGTAGGTATGTGGGGACATTATAGGTCTAAGATCATGTGAATTTTTTTAAGGCCCTTTAGCAAAACGTCAAGTTTGACTATCGATATCCTTTGTTGGTATATGCCTTCTTTCTATGGAAAATTATGCCCCATCTACTTTTTTGGGGAGCTATGTTTTAGTGGAACCTATTTGTGATTTAAGTTTCATATCTTTGATAAACATGTTTTGGAAAAACATGTTTACCAAGTTGAAGAGGGCCCACATTACATTAATCATGTTTATATGTAGCGTGAAATGGCCTTCCTCTTATAGTTAAGGAGATGCACCCTTCTTTTGAAAGTCTAACAATTATTAACACCCCATGTCTACATGCATCTTTGATGAATATCCACCATGATGCATCCTTAGGTCTATCTTGGAGGATGATTCATTTCTTCATCATTTAGAGGTTACATTCATTCTTGTTCGGGCAAGGGTGTAAGTTATGGTTGGTTATTAGGCCATCTATCCGTTCATTTTGCATCGCAAACTTTATTTTCACCTTAGCGTTGCGTTTTTATTTCAGTTTGATTCAACCTTCAACATTTAATCTTTTCGTGCGAATGTGGACATAAGATGGACACATTTGGCACACACCTAACTTGTTGCACATTTGGAGGTCAACGTATATTTTATACCATTCGAGACATCATCTATGCCTTTGCTTGAAAAAGTGGGCATGTTGTATGGAGTGAACGGTGGTACGCTTTTACATAAATAATTTCATTACGAGCTGATTTCAACATGACCTGAGAGGACCAAGTTTTCGTTATTGATGTGGTGATTATTGACCTGATGTGGGAGATGGTGGCTTCGAATGTCATTAGTCGGCCAATTGGTGTAGTTTCGAAACTTAACGCCATTGCTAAGATCCCCAATTATAGAAGGTTTCATGAGGGGCATCATTTTATTCCGATGGCCATGGAGGTGCACGACGCACCCGAACAAGATATGGATCACTTCATTAGTGAATGTGCTTGTCTTTTCCATGATAGATTTTCAAGAAATCATTTATCTTTGTCTTTTTACATTCAATTTTTCAAGAAACATGTGAATATTGTTTTTTAACATGGTTTAACCTTTACTATAGAGAGGAAAATTGCATTGACAAGTGATGCTTGTTCTAAACCACCCATTACTATTAGATCTCACAATTTGCATGCAACATGACATTAAAAGGGCTATTGATGAGATTGCCTCCTATCACGAGAGAGGGACTAGCTCCTTCCCTTTTTCCTGGTTCCTGTGGGTTGTGCATTTTTTGGCCTTTGTTTGGCCTTCCCTTTTTGTCTCTTCTTTGATGGTTCCGCCATCCATTTATCTTTTATTGGATTGGATTTTTGTGTTGCCTTATCCTTACCCACCAATTACAGGTTCCAATAAGAGAGAACCTCAAAATACTCATCAGAACTCAGAACCTGTGAGGGCTTGCAGTTAAGTGACTTCCATAAAAAAACTTGAATTTTTAAGGAAGGAAAAGGTGTTGATGAAAGGTTACCCACTTTGCCACCTTGGCGAGTGACTTACACTTTGTGAATGCACTCTAACTAAGCTACAGGCAGGTTCATGAGAATAAGCACACTCAAAGTACAAAGGAAAATTTCCCAGATTTCCCTCTGAAATTGGGCATGCATATGTGCATAATCACAATAACACTATCTCTGTAGTGAAATAATAACTTTCAGGAATTCATTTTAGTTAGTTCAATTTCTATGTGCATATATTATTCGTTTTCTCATTGAAATATTATGAAAATGTATATTGGTTATTACGATAACATTCACCCACCTACAAGAATTGTACAATCTTACTTATATAAAAAAAATGGGTGTCTGTCCGCAACTTCTTGATTCGGTAATTTGTGATTGGTGAAGCCTCCAAAATGTTCGCTCTCATCAACAAACTGTGCCAAAATTCTCGGCCAAAACCAATTTGATTGGCCCATTGCTCTTAAAAAAATGAAACTATGGAGGCTCCTCAAAATAGAAGGTTCTGTTTTGATGTATAGGGTTGCTCCCCTTGGGCCCACCTATATAGGTGAGAGTGCCAAAGCATATGGGCTAAAAGTGACGTGCATATATGGAGAACATGTTGGGGAACACATTGTGAACTTGAGGAACATTTTGGGAACCCATTAGGAACTTAAAGGGAACACCGTGGGAACACATTAGGAAACAGGGAAAACTGAAAAAAAAAATCTTCCCTCCCCCCCCCCCCTAACTTAAAAAGAATAAAAGCAAGGCACCTTGGGCCCTCTATTGGCTAAAAGGAAAATAAATCCTCCCCTCCCGCCCCCCCGGCCACCCCCAATAAAACTTGCATGGAATGTCCAGTGTTTAAGTGGACACTGGACACTCCTCTCCACACCCAAATACAGCTTGAAGAAAAAGAACCTGCCCTCCAACCTCCAACCTCCCAACCCTAAACAAAAAACTTAAAACGAAAAAAAACAAATGCACCCTAAGAGCATGATTGCGCTTCCCATTGGCTGGATGAAATTTCTCTCCTCAAAAGGGTTCATCACAATTCTTTGCCTGGGCTATTACCCCTTGCTACGCATACCCTGGCTATATAGGTGAAAAGGGGAGGATTTTGGGCAAAACATATGGGTTTGATATTAGGTGGTATTGGGAACACCTTTGGGGAACACATTGAGAACTTGGGGAACAAATTGGGAACATGGTAGGAATACATCATCAACTCATGAAAAAAAGAACCTCTCCCCCCTCCCCCCCCCCTGCCCCCAAAACCCAAATTAAAAAGTTGGGGCGCCTGAGTGGATGCTACACCTTCCCATTGGGTGCATGCAATTTCTATTTCCAAAACTGTTAGTTACCCTTTTGGCCTAGGCTAATGGCAAGGAAATAAATTTGCGTAAATAGTCACCTCTCCTATAAATTAGATGAGGTGCCTCCCAAGTTCTTTATTTATTTATTTATTTTTTGGTGACGTGCCAATTTGATTGGCCCGTCACTCCAAAAAGAAGAAACAATGGAGACTCCCCAAAACAGTAGGCTCCCAAAAACAGAAAAAGTTTTTGTTTTTTTTAAATATTACTGAACATGTCTAACACAAACGGGTTTAGGACCGAAGTTATGAAAGATTATTACATAACTATGGAATCTATGTTTTTGGTTGTAAAATTATACTTCCACCCTTTCATTGGTTATGCAACCATCGCCATTCTCCTATCATGAACTACACACCAACAACACCAAAACTATTCACAACCAAAAGCTTTTCAAAATCTTAAACTTCCATTCTCACAAACCTTCTATTCATATCATAACTTTGTACAAAATGAAAGG
>Ga0116230_10002876_pt1 | contig 16631 bp, 15 predicted proteins | sample S1TSphfallax_3_FD_88678 | JGI IMG/M metagenome (GOLD analysis project Ga0116230, IMG submission 88678) | Host-associated microbial communities from peat moss isolated from Minnesota, USA - S1T2_Fd - Sphagnum fallax MG | ecosystem: Host-associated > Plants > Peat moss > Unclassified | place...
AACTACCTACCTAACCTAGGCTACCTACTTATTAATTAACTAATGATCAATAATTATATAAAATTATTAATTAATTGATAACTAATTATTAATTCTTATTATTAATTAATCAATAAACTAATTTTTTTTTTTAATATGAACTATCAATCAATCATTTATAACTAATTAATTAATTATTACCTAATTTTTAATTATTGATGAATTAATATTTTAACTATTTATTTATTTATTCATTAACTACTACACATTGATAATTTATAGCTAATTAGTTAGTTAATTAATTATTGGTTAGTTCTTTTTTTAATTTTTAATTTCTATATATAAAAATATAATTAATAACTTATAACTAATCAATTACTTAACTTGGGTTACATGCTACTACATAGTACAAGTGATGGTGAAATGAAAAAAAAATCCATTTGAAAACTTTGTTATTTTCATATATATGTATATAGGATTCAAATTGTACAAAACATTGCCCAATTATCATCTAAAGGGAGTTTTAATCAGCCACCCCTATTTTTAATTCACTTAAATTTTGGAAGCAATTAGGGTGGATAAACATTAAATCAGCAAATGGGGATTAAATCCTTGAATTAAATATTCAAAGGAGAAACTTTTTATTGGAAACTAGTTTAATTTCAAAAAAAAAAGTTAATTTCTTGAAATAATCTCAACATATTGAAATGAACACATATTTAAATTTGTATGAAATTGGAAAGACACAAAGATTCCAAAAAAATAATTTGAAAGGACATAATAGTTCCAAAAGACATTGAAAAAAATTAAAAGATTTTTTTTTCATTCAATATCTTAATATCCATAAGGACATTTTGAAATATTACAACTTGGAAAATGTTTATTTTTTAAAATTCCGGTTTGGAATTGACCTTTAATAAATTTGCAGTTTGGAATTGTCTTTTTGTACAACCTATGACTATAGCCCATCCCACCTAGACCAACTCCGATGAAATCATCGTCACTAGAATTAATTATTAATTATTTAACATTTTATTTTTTATATTCTATTTTTAATTAATGTTTATTATTTAAAATTTTATAATCTAATTATTACTTAGATGTTAATTACTAATTAGTTAATATTTTAGACATTTTTAATTATGGAAAATAATTTTTAATTTATAACTAATATGTTAGTTAGTTAATTCTTCTTTGGATATTAATTATTAATTAACTAAATTAACTAAATAATTACTTATCTACTTAGTTATATAATTTACAAAATTAATAAAAGGATAAGAGATATGAATTAAACTTTTCTAGTTACAACCTAGTTTGTAACTTCAAAATTTATCCCATATGTTTTCTCCTAGATTTTTGTTTAAAAAAATACATGCCATTTAGGATGAGCCAATCAAAAGAGCTTAACACTAAAGGTTAAATGTAAAAAAATTTAAAGGTATTTACCTACCAACCCCAAACTTACTTAACTCATTACTTGATTTGACCTATGTACCTAAATATCGATTTAAATTTATTTTGGTCAAATTCCAAAAAGTCTCATGTGCCATATTTGTATTACACCACATGTCACAATCTAAAATGATTGAAAATAGATAATGAGGATCCACTATGTATTTTTCCAAAAAACTTTCCCAAACCTTTTTCATTTGCCATGTGTCATTATGTAAGTTCTTGATTTTTATGGTAATGTATGTTCATGGCATACAATAGTATATGGATGGTTAAATATTGGTTGACCATTAACTTCATTCACACATGCAACTAGTGTTTTATGCAACTTATCTAATGCAACTAGATGGTTTTTAATATCAAATGTAATATAGTTACAAATGGTAATAATTTTTCCTAGTTTTTTTTTAATGTGAGCAAAGTTGTAACAAAGCATGGTTTTAAATCTTATTATATGTGTACTCAATGTATGTATCGCTAGAATGATACAAAGTATACCATTTCCTTGAATATTAATCATGTTAGTTCCCCAACCTTGTGTTGATTTAACATTTCTTAACCCAACTTTGTCCAAAAGCATTGATTAAGGTGGGTCAATTACACTACTAGTCATGACTATTAAAGTATAAGGTATTCCACAAATCAAAACTTCCAAATCTTAGATTAAACCAATCGATTTAGTGACAAAATGTTTGATCATCAAAAAATTATAAAAGGATGCTTTAGGTTTAAATAGCCCTAGTTTAACTCTAAGTTGTACAAGAACAATATTTACTCCGAATCCTCAATCTACCATCTCATTGTCCACTTTGTTATGACCAACTTCTATTGGTATGACTACCTTGTGATAATCAACTACTATTGTTCTTATACTAGATTAACAACATAAATTTTTATAATAGGCAATGCTTCTAATTTTGGTGTATTCACCAATTTAAAAAGTTCAAAAGAAGAATTAATCCTCATCCAAAGAAAACATTTGAAGTTTAGTACTATTTTAAAGAGTTTTCCTAGATTTAGAATATATTTTGTGTTCAAATTTTGTTGGCCAATATTTGACAAAAGATTTTCAATAGTTTGTACCTTTGAAGGATTAATTTCTACAAGACATTCTACAAATCAAATATTATGGGATTAGATATAGGTTCAGTAACTAATGGAAAACTTACCCAACTAATGGTTAATGGATTAGTAGGTTGAAAAGTAAAATCAAGATCTATGATCTATCAATGTGTTCTAAATTTGATGGATAACATTTGTAAACATTTTTTAAACCATTTTTCTTCAACCGGGTTTGCTACTCCTTTAACCTTTAGTGGGGTCAAAGCATGATTAAGGTACCCCTTTTGAAACATAAAGAATGACTCCTAGGACTTTCATCACAAGTGACAAGTTTACATTTTTCTTCACAAAACCTAAAACTTATCTTAGATTTCCCTCTTCTTGTTCATGTCAAATGAAACAAATTTTATACATGCATATAAAATACTATTGTTTTCACTTATGAAAATAATAGTAGAAAAAAAATCCAATGTGGCCATGTTATCAATGGCCCAAAATTTTTGGTAATTTGATTTTTTGGAACCTTGAACATTGTAATATGTCATTCGGTTCTTGTCACATTTAGGTGTTTTATATACATTAACACCATAAGGTAATGGGCCAAAATAATTTGTTTAAACATTCCTTATGAGTCTTTGAAATTTTTTTCCTCAAAAAATAATTCTTGGATATTTTTCCAAGACTTTTCACTTGAATCCTTAAACTTGTTCAAATTTTAAATGTTACTAATAGAATAATACCTTAGTAATGGATGCATCTATGAAGCAAAGCCAACTTCCAGTATGAATGTGCCACTACATTTTAGAAACATGTATAATTGAAGGGGTCCATATGATATTCTAAAAGACTTTTTTAATACCCCAACCATGCTTGGACCTAATGGCTCATGATCCTTAAAGCTTCAACATTATGGGTTCAAAGGTTTTCTAACTCCTAATGTTAATTGTAGGAACCATATTCATTAATGTGTTAGTGGGATTGATAGATGGTGATTTCAAAGTTGGTAAACAATGTTGCAAAATTGTTTGAATTTCCAATTTCTTTGGACAATTATGAGCTTAGATATCCAAAGTTTCACATATGTAACATGTGTTTCTAAAAGATATTCTAAGCTATTGTTTCATTGGCAACTCCAACAACTAGTGTTACTATTGCATTTGGTGTTTTGTACAAACATCCATCAATGGTATGACCTATCTTGTTGCATCTTATGCACTTGTAAACTAGCTTTTACCCAACTAACTTAGGTTTTTCCTCAAGAATAGTTGTTGTAATTAGTTGATTGAAGTAACAATTATACCGTTCAAGTCTATTTTTCTTCACACATAATTGTTGTTTCCTTGTGATCAATCAAGGTATCATGCTTCATTCATGTTATTACCAATTGAATGTATGAATATAACCCCTCTGAAAATTATGGTTAAATAGGTATCAATAATTTGAATCTATGGCAATTTGCCAACTTTAAGTAACGCTCATGTGACACCTTCACATGATCCTTGGACTCTTGATAATGTAAAGCTTCATATAAATTTGCTCATATGTTTATTCAATTTTGTATATTTTCCAAAATGATTATTCCAATTCAACAAAAGTACAATCTGGATGATCCTTTACAAAAAAAAACCCCATGTTACCCAATCGAAGCCCATGTCAACACCACCATCATCACAAACTTACCCTCTCACAATTTGATAATGGAAATCATGTGAAATTAGTTATTTCATGAGTTCATGTTTTCTACACACGAATTTTTTGTCTTTAAAACACATATGATGTACATAGAAACAAAATGGAATATTTTCATCCATATGAAAATATTCCATTTTGTTTATACATGCATCATATGTGTTTTAAATGCATGAAATCCGTGTGCAAAAAACACAAACTCATGAAACAACTAATTTTGTGTGAATTTGAAATGAACTTATGAAGCCTATAAGTTTGTGATGATGGGTCAGCCCACATGTTGACAAGGGTTGAAAGATAAGAATGCTAATCTAGGTTTAATTCCCAATGTAATAAGTTGTTGCCTTGCAAACTTTGATATTGGAATTTTGTTTTTACTCATTTCAGATTTTTCAATATCCATATTATTGAATAAGCACAACTTTTTATGATTCATATGCCATTAAAGTGACTCCACATAGACAAATGTACCAAGAATTGTAAAAAAGTTGACATTTTGACATCAATTTTGGCTTTTTTGAGCTCATCCGCACCCTAATGTCAACCATGTTCAAAAGTATGCACATTACATAGATAAGGAGTCCCCTACTCAAGAATATCCATATTACATAACTAAAACAAGATTTAACACAATATGAATAAATATAAGCGGTTTCATAGACCTTTGTAATTTTGTATTCTTTTCATCAATATTTGCAACTATTATTGTGGTGCCCATCTATCATACCTACTTGTTTAAGCACAAAAGGTGATATAAGGAATGTATTGCGTCCTTAGATTTAACTTAGTCACTAGGCTTTGATATTCCTTAGGTTGCCATTGCCAACAACTTTGTAAAAATGTTATAGCCCACCTACAACATTCACAATTTATTAATGATTGGAATCTGCAATGGTGGACCTACTTGAGGACTTTGAAAAACAATTCATTTTAAATTACTTTGCCAATTTGTGTGACTTACATGTATATTCATCAATTTGAATTATGATGATAATTGTTATTAATTTTTTAAAAATGAGTTTAAGTATAGGTCATTAACTTGACAATTATGCATCATCCTCAACTTTACATGAAGTGAAATTGTGTGGAATTGTTCTAAAATAATATATCCATTCCAAACAACAATTTCCATTTAAAACTCATAAAATGTCACCTTAAAGCATTATTAATTTAGTCACTTCCCATTCAATAATGGAAATCAAAAGATTTTAGTTTTAGAAAATCAACTAAATCTTGAATTGTGATTTGAAAGAGGAGCCAAAAGTAGTTTCATTGGTTCCCCTTGTCATCTCATTGTTCCCCTTCCTATCCTTCTAGGTCACCTAATTATTTTCACTTTGATGATTTAATATTCACACAAGGAAAAAGAGGGCCACAAAAATTATCTTGAAGAAAAAAAAATCAAAAACAATTCAAGTACTAGTTGTGGTCATGACGTAAGTAAGGTGAACATCATTTCATGCAAAATGAAAATGATGTGATATGCATTAGCATTTAGGATAAAACAAAGGCCATGAAATCATTTGTACCACAAATTTAAAACCCATTTTTTTCAACATTAATATTATGTCTCAAGTTTAATTTTGACTTTGTTTCTCTTATCAAGTGTAGTCTTTCAAAGTAATGCACTCTATGTGTGACATTGTTTTCAAAACAAACATTCACATCGGAATTTTGTCTTTTGCATTATTTTCTTTTTGTTCCTCTCTTTTGAATATATATGCACAAACTCTTATCAATGTGAAAAACCTTAAACATGTTCTTTAAAAAAAAATTCAAATTCATCAAAGACCAATTTTTGGCAATGCTTGGTTTTCTAAAAATGTGCATAGACCATCCAAGTAGACTAACACTGGATTCTATTTTTTTCACAAGATCAATTCCCTGACAAGCATTACAATGAGAAGGAGCAATTATAAACATGGCAAGCTTCATTATCAACATTCACATTTGGCCATCTTTAGATATTGTTGTCGAAGTGTTTAGAAGGGATACATTTACAATTTGCAACAAGGATATAGAGGTGGCATCACTTTGAATTGAATTTCTTTTGATTGAATCTAGTGCCTTTCAACCAAAGATTGAAACATTGGTCTTCGAAATCCAAGTCACAAATGGTATTAGACCCTTTTGATTTGACTACATTTTTTATAGCAAAATACCTGATTAACGCAAAGAAGCCCATGATCAATTTCTCCAACCATGTATCACCTTAAACAAAGTTCATTACACTACACATTGTTTGTGGCTAGGTAAGACACCATGTGAATCTAGGTCCACTCCTACTAATCCAATCCATTGTGTAAAGGCCCTTAAATGATCTCATAATGGATTGTCTAGTTAAGTTCAAACAAGTCCCATCTTCTTGAAATTGGTTTACCAACGTCAATAATGAAAGCAAACTAATTCTCCATGTTTGTGAAACACTATTATCCTTTGTCAAATCCATAACTATCTCCTATTTTAATGTACATCAAATACACATTTGTGAACACTTTGTTTGTTAATATCATAAATCACTAAATATGATGTTTTGTGTTACTAAATTACAAATATATTTTTGACATTTCCTTGACTTTCAAACACAAAGTGGAAAGAAAGAAGAAAATTGTCCATTAATTTTTGCATTTGGTCATGCAAGGAACCCTAAGAAAAAATTGTATCAAACATTGAGATAAGCAAGTTAAGAATGTGTTGAAGAAAGGAATAACTCTTCAAACTGAATCATCAACCTCCACAAGAAGAAATCTTGGGTTTTTCCACTACCCAAATCCACTATTTTTTAGTGAAATGGGACAAAGTTCACTATTATGTAACTTATATGGCTTTAATAAAAAAGTGAGTAGTTGATTAGGACATTTTTAATGAATTTTTTTTAGTTATTTTGGATAGTGACATGTTGGAACACACTCAATTTGTGTTGCTATTCTTCTTTGGATTCCCCTCCTTCCCTTGTGTCCTTGGATCCCCATATTGAACTCAATTGGCACCTACAGGTAATTCTTGCATGTACTCCTAGCCAAGCAAGCTATTCAAACCTTTCCTCCACTTTTGAGGATCTAATGTGATCTTAAAGTTGAAAGTAGTATGTTTAAGAAGGACCTATTGAAGGATTGGACCCTTACCCACCTTCCATCTTGCAATTGGTATTTGGATTACCCCTATGATACTACTATAATGTTGGAGTATCAACTTGGGGAAAAATTTGACAAAGGTAATTTGGAGCAAACTATTTCAACAAACACAAGTTTTAGGGTTGGAAAGCAAAGCCATAGTGTAAAGAGGGTAAGAAAGACTAAGAAGTAGTCAACATTACCTTCATGTGAAAGTCCTAATGTACAGAATACTTCATTGAAACATAGGCTCTTGGAAATCAAGATCCTATAAAGGATCTAACAACAAAACCCCAACGACCCAAAGGCAACTCCACAACATGAACCTAGATGCCATATTTTGAAGATCTTCAAGGTCCCCCACCAGAAATAGTTGATTTCACCACCGATTTCTTGATCTAACCAACAATTTCAACATTTCACGTTTCCTTGTTTGTTTTTGTCACTGCTAAGGAAACATCTAATCTATGGCCTTTTCTCTACTAAAAGTTGAATGGAACATTCACTAATGTATTTGTTTGATGATTTCACACATGTAAATTTCCCATGTGTGAAAATCAACTTCATGACATGTCCACCATTATCATTGCCAATGTACATGACTTTGGATGTGGGATGCCAATTCTTCTCATTATGGAAGTTCCATCTAGTTTGCTAGTTCTTCTCATCTCCAAACCCACCACTATTGTCCCCTTCTATAATCGACATGTAGATAATTAAATGTATGGAGTATTTGGTTTTGCAAATAAATATTTCCATGATGATAGTGCGATTGTTGTTTTCCATGATGATGATCTTCACGTGCTAAAGGAAATCAAATCCACTCAAGGTGGGTAGTTATCAACATTCTAACACAAATGAGCAATGAATTAAAGGGGAAAATGGTAAGCTTCTCTTTCATTCTACTCAAATCCATTTCATTCAACACATTCATTGTCCATATTTAATTTCAAGGTCATTTTCTATTTGTAGAATTGATTGAACTAAGCCATTCTTTTCGTCCACCACTTGGGTGGGTTCAAGTTTCAAGAAATTCTCGCAAATATGGTGTGGCTTGGTTTGTCTTTAGTGGAGGATGATATCCTATACAACCAAACTAACCTTGATACAATGCATTTAAATCCTCATTAGGAATCCCATTCAGAAGAAGGCAAGAAATTCATGTTTCCACAATGGGGGCTTTGATCTAGGTGTGTTTTCCTCAAGGTTCTTTGGTTGTTGGCATGAACTACTCCACATGTAGTTGTTTAATTTGTTTGAAATTTGGTTTCACAGTTTGTCTTTTCTGTAATCACCTTTTTTATGTTGTTCAATTTTCTTGTAAGAAATTACATTTGTGTTTGTCAATTTTTTAGTTGTCATGTTCTTATGCTAGAATTAGATGACAATGTTTATTGAGAGGTGGTCAAGCCCCTTCTCAAGGAAGTTAGACCCCAAGTCGAACATGGGTTGTTTACATATGGACCCACGGATTCACCACCCAAGAAAAGATCAAGATAGAATCTCGGTTGTAAATTGAAGTTAATCATAATTTGGTGCCTTGTATCTCGTTTCACGTTTCACACCTCATACTAATGTTTTGTGTGTTTTGCAAAAATACTTACTCGTTTTCATTTCAATTTGTTCCATTTTATGTTTGGAGTGACTTTTTCCCTAGCCCCCCTTCAAGGTAATCTTTACCTAAAAATGTTTAAGACATTGTTCAACAAATGGCCAACAATTCTTTGCCTCCATTTCCTAACTTACCAAAAGGAACTATGATAAGGTGAAAATCCTTTAAGGTGTACCACACAGGATGAAAAGGGCCTAGTCCTTATTATAATTTTTTTCAGTTTATATTTTGATCCCCATAAAAAATAATGATTCAAAAATTGTCAAAATTTTCCAAAAGATTATATTTTAGACCATTATAATTTTAGATTCCATCGTAATCATCCATAAATGTGTCTTTACATGGTAAAAAAAGACTAGGTAAAAAAGACAAAAAGGGTGATGTTGTGACAAGATTTTGGTACACCTTAAAGAATTTGGACTTGACAATTTTGTATTAATATTCATTAAAAATGAGGCAATTGAAAGTTTGGATTAGATCTTATGTTGTAATTTTAATTATTTAAATTTTTTTTTGTTAAGCTAGTCATCTCTTCATATTGCAACATTTATTGAAGTCTTATGGGTTCTTTGTAAACATATTTCCATTCCTATATTGATTGTAAATATGACTTATGTAAATCAAATCCTAAGGTTTTATGCCTCGAGAACACATTTGTTGATTATGAATGTTCAACATTTTAATATTTTTTGACTAAAATTTTCATTAGGTCTTATATTGGAAAAATGAGGCTTAGTTTGCACATTGAAGTGTGGAGAACAAACAATAAAGTTTTTAAATTTCTAGTTAAGTTTCCATTTCACTTTTTTTCTATTACCCATTTGCAGAAATTTAATACTTCAGGTCAAAAACACATTCAATCATTGGCCATTACAAAGCAAAACAATTACATATTCCTCCATTAAAGATTATTATCTACATTACATTACAGTTTCAAACACATTGAATTGACTAAAAATTTATATGTTTTCAATGATTTTGGATTAACACTACATATAATTAATATGAATTTGGTGACTTCAACCAATTTTTTCTTCAAGTGTCTCATAATATCCAAATGTGTTTGTATTCAAATTCACTTATTCATTTTACACAATATCCAACAACTTATCTTTTGCACTCAAGAGAATAATTCTTTTGAAATGTTTGAAATTTTTTGACTATTAATTGTTAAAAATGTAAATTTTTTTATTGGTTTGTTGGCCTTTCTTTTATTTGCATTCAATTTTTTCTTGATAGTGGTTCCTCTATTCAAAAATGGAAAGCATAAAAACAATGTGGCTAAATCAAAGTGAAAGATTGAGAATTGAACAAAATTCAGATTTTAGAATTGGATTAAAATGTGTAGTACACCATATAGGAATTAAAAGAAACTACTTGCATTAATTCTTCTTCTAAAGTTGAAATCTAACACAGTTAAATGGAAAATCAACATTTGGATTCAATTTCAATGTGTTATACGGAAAATGCTTTCACATTGTCTGATTACAATAATTGGAGATTTCAATGTAAATTTCTTAACAAAAACAATTCAATCATCAACATTACAAAACTTATGGATAAATATAATATTAAACTCGTTTTTTTTTTTACACAAATAAATCACACATGGACAAATGCATCAATATAACAATGTCATTCTAGAACAACACAAAGATAATATTGGATAGATCACAAACCCATCTATTTTGCTTCCAAATTACCAAATTATGTTTCCCAATTTGTACTACCACACAATACCACAAAATTACTTGATAATTTGTTATCTAATTCATAAGCATTGTTATATTTATGAAAAATGTGTTTCATAAGGCAACACTTTACATTATAATTAGATAAGAGATTAAAACTTTTGTAAGATCATTGTCATAACAAAAATTTAATTATTTTATTTAAATTTTGGATATTGAGGTCTAATATATTGAAACCTTTTTATCATAATTACAAATGCAAAATTGTTGCACACAATAACAACAATGAAATGTCTACAACCATTTATCTATTGGTTATAATTCTTTCACAATGTTTGTCCAAAAGAAATGTTCACATTTGATTTTGATTAACATTTGAATGTTTTCCTTTTTAAGGACGATAAACGATGTTAGTATTACCAAGTAAAATATTAATATTAATAAATAAATAAATGTATAATAACAAATGAAAATGACAAATAAATTATTTAATTTTTGTTTGGTGAATGTTCATTTTGTAAGGCACAATGATCAGAACCCATCAATGCATCATCCATTAGATGCTTGTTATTACTCATTTGTGGACGAATTTCAATTGAATTAATATTTGGTTTCACCTTGATAACCAATTATTTAAGAAATTGGTCTCATAAATAGGCAAATAGGTAGGACAATAGGTAATTATTAGGTAACTAGATGGTTTATACATAGGTAAGGGTTGTATTTCCTACCTACTTAACAACAACTTGCTTGTGGGTTGCTAGTGAGTAGGTAGAAAAAAAACAAATAGTTAGCTAAGGAATTAGAACCCAATAGAAAATTGTTTTCTCATCATTCACCATTCATCCTTTATAATGTGCTAGTGGATGCTGGTTCATTGTGGCCCATTTTGTGGGTTGGTTGTTCAATGACTTCATTTTCTTAGTGGACATGCATCAATGTTTTCAATTGCAAAATCTATTATGTGTTTGGTTAGTTATTATGCATATAATAAAATACAATCACATAAGTAATTCAATGTTGCAACTAGAATAAGCTTCACATTATTGCACATGTATAAACACATATAAACACATGAACATATACAAATAAATCACACAATACAATTGTCCTTGACAGGGCCTCAATCTTGTGAAGAAGCCCCTTGCAAGGGGCGCGGGGTTCTTCACCCAGGCCCTACAACTGTCCTTGACAGGGCCTCAATCTTGTAAATAAGCCCCTTGCAAGGGCCTTCTTCTTCTTCCTCCACAAATGGAGCCCAAGAAGTTGTGCATTCAGTGTTGAGCCGAAGTGGAGTGAGAGAGAGATTATCTCGTTGTCACCATGGGAACATCACATTCACCACCCTGATTCAAGCATTTGTCTTATTGGATTTGATGCTTTGGACTGTTGTGTGTGTGCGCGCACATAGCCAGTGGATCCAGGGTTGTGGTTGTTGTTGCCAAGGGAAATGAGATGTGTTGGACATGACCCAATTGCATAGATCACTTGACACATGCAAAAATCAGCAGCCAAAGAAAAAAAAGATCACACTCACCACTTACAAATCCACACCACAGAGGAGGAGAGAGAGCTGCTTGCTTTGCTGCACCCAGTAAGAAAGAAAAAGAAGGGCATAATGAAGATTTGTGTTGTTGGAGAAGGTTATGGCATTGGAGTTTGTGTGATGATGTTATGGCTTTTGTGCTGCAGTGTTGCTGCACCGACGCTTGCCCTGTCTCCTTTCCTCTTCTCACCACCACAGAAGAGTACAGAGGCAGGACGCTTTGTGACCCAAGATGTCAAATGGTTCTCACAGCGCCTGGACCACTTCAATCCGCTGGTATGTATGTATATATTTCTATTTGTGTACGTATGTGTATGCCTTCTCTTCCATCTTTTTTTTGTGCTTTTTCTTTGTTGTGGAGTTTTGCAGCTTTCTATGATAGTGAATGGTGTGGTTGTTTGGCTTATGGTGAAAAGCTCCAGTGGTTCATCCTTAGACTTCTGTTATTAGGGGGATTTGTGGTCTGTTCTTCTCATACACCATTCCATCTGCAACTGATGCTTGTCTGTTACCACTACCACAACAAGGAAGAATCATCTGAGAGGATTGGGTGGTGGTGACTACTGGCAGGGGTGATTAGAACTAGGGTTGAAAAGAGTTGGAAGAGTGTTAAGAGATTTTGGTGTTAGAGCTTGGATTAGGGTTTTTGATTGTCATTTGTAAATTTCCATCTTGGATTTATGAGTAGCAATGCTGTTTCCAGTCTTTACACATCTCAGAGGATTGGGTGGCGATTACTGGCAGTGGGTAATTGGAATTAGGGTTGAAAAGAGTTGGAAGAGTGTTAAGAAGTTTTGACAGTGTTATAGCTTGGATTGGGGTTTGTGATTGCCATTTTGAAAATTTCCATCTTGGATGTATGGGTAAGGAATGCTGTTTCCTGTCTTTACAAATATTTGCACAGAAGTGTAGTGCAGTTGTAGTGCGTAGATTTTTAAGGACTCTGTATGTCATTGAAGTTGGACCACAACTGTGACAGCTGATTTTTGTCTTTGTTTTATTGCTTCAGGACAAGCGGAAGTTCCAGCAGAGGTATTATGAGTTTGTCGACTATTTCAAAGCTCCTGACAGTCCGATTTTTCTGCGTATCTGTGGAGAGTCTACATGCTCTGGGATCACAAATGACTACAATGTGGTACGTGCTACTACACCTAGAAAATTAATCCTCCCTTTTGCCTAACTTGAAAGCTTAGAAAAATGTACACAGAAGAGACACACTCTTGCATGAAGGATATGGCCTAACCATCAACACTTTTTTTATGGAACTTGTAACAATGAAAGGTCTCTGTAATACAATGAAGCTCTCTCTGGTTTGTTTGAAGTTTTTAGGTCAGGATTGGAATGGGATTTCCTGAAGGCAAAAATGAGTGGATTTAGAGTCTCAAATATGCATGGAAAAAAATGCAGACTCTAAGGTGGTACATTGATCTCCCTGTGAACATCTTTGATTGATTGAACCAACTAGGTGCTGGCAAAGAAGTTTGGGGCAGCAATTGTTTCTCTGGAGCATCGATACTATGGAGAAAGTTCCCCGTTTGAAGAATTGACAACTGACAATCTCACGTATCTTTCATCAAAGCAGGCCCTTTTTGATTTGGCTGTTTTCCGGAACTATTACCAGGTAGCCATTGTCATCTCTCCTGGATGTGGCACCTGTAGTTTTTTTGATGTGGCTATGGTGTTTTGTGAAAGAATGTAGGAGGCGGGTTTGAGCTGTTATGTTCTGCAAATTTGTTGTTTTGCAGGAATCCGTGAATGAGAAGTACAATAGGACTGGAACGGATAATCCATGGATTGTATTCGGAGTGTCATATCCTGGTGCACTAAGTGCATGGTTCCGCCTCAAGTTTCCCCACTTGGTGGATGGCAGCTTGGCAAGTTCAGGGGTTGTCCTTGCAGTCTATAACTACACTGCATTTGATGAACAGGTACAAATCCTGAACTGGATCTGGTATGTATGTACACAATCCTCAAGGATTTTTAGCTTGCTGGGTTGAGGTTCCCAATACCAGATGTGTGATGGCAGGTGGCAGCATCAGCAGGTCCTGCATGTGCAAGTGCACTTCGTGAAGTGACGCGACAGGTGGATCGAGGCTTGGCTCACAATGCAACAGCCTTGAAACAACTCTTTGGAGCAGACCAGGTTTTGAGTCCCCCACTTGTTCTGTCTCTTTTTTCTTTTTTTGGTTTCTTTTGATGACTAACTGCTGGAAAACACAGAAGAGTCTCTGGTAAGGTTTGAATTGGGTTAGGAAGTCTATACCTTGCCAAGCTATGTAATTGCTGATGGTGACAGGAAATGGTCAGCCAGTTTTCTTTGGATACAATTCCATCAGGAAAGTTACTGATTTAATCTGCTTCGAATTTGTTGAAAAACTTCAATTGCTGCACAAATGGACCATCATTACAATTTGATGTGCATAAACAAAAAAAATTTCAAGGGACCCATTTATCGTGATGCAGTTACAAAACAATGGGGATTTTCAGTATCTTCTAGCAGATGCTGCTGCACAAGCGGTAAGTTGCAACTGTATCAATTTGTAAGTAGCTTCTGATTGTTCCAGTACCGAGATCTTCACAGTTCAATGGAGCACGTGTGGAGTATGTCATTTGTGGAGCTGTTGTTAAGGTTCTTGTGTGCTGTTGTTGTACAGTTTCAGTATGGTAATCCGGACATTTTATGTTTACCACTGGTGGGGGCCCACATGCCTGGCCAAGATGTGCTGGTAATTAACTCAGTAACTGAATTTGTGCACTTTCTCCAGTATTTATCTTTCAACCCAAATCTTGCAATACTGGTGGGATTCTGTGGGGGCACTGAGGAGCATGGCATTGTGGTCTTATTTCAGGATATAGAAAAACCCCACTGTATTGAGCTGTAGTGTTCCTACTCAATTCCTGCATTCATTTGACCCTCGTTGCACGTTAAGACATGAGGATCAATGATATTCGCTTTTTTCTCTTTTTCCTTTTTCTTTTCATGTGGTTGGGTTGTATAGGGTGTCTATGCAGAATATGTTCAATCAGTTTTCCTTGGCTCTTTTGGTGCCTCACTTGACAGCTATGATCAGGAGCATTTGAAACTTACAAAAGCTGGACCACATAGTGGTAAACTCCATACTCTCTGCTCCTTCCTTTCTGTTTGACAGTCCCACCCATGATAGCAGAAAGCCATTTTCAAATGGACTCTATGGTATTATTCCTTTTGTTTTTGCACTTACATGGGGAAATCATTCTGGTAAACTTTTGCAGGTGATCGACAGTGGTGGTATCAGGTCTGCACAGAGGTAGCATATTTTCAGGTTGCCCCTACTGAGAACAGCATTCGGTCTGCTGGAGTTGATACTAAGTGAGAGAGCTTGAATCCTGATCCTGCATATAGTAGGCAAACTAGTTTTTCAGCTTTTGTGTGATGGATAATTGCCTTCCTTTACTGTCTTATTGGGAAAACTGGTGCTCATTATTGATCTGCTCATTGACAACATGTTCTTCCAAAGATGGCTTAATATTTGTTTTAAGCATCTGTGGTCCTTCCTTGATCATTGTCAGCATTCTGTCGATAAATGGAGTGGAGTTGCTGACATGAAAATGAGTGATTTGTAGATATCATCTGGACCTCTGTGCAAACATTTTTGGAGAGGGGACATACCCAGAGGTTGAAATAACAAATCTTTACTATGGTGGATCAGGAATCAAAGGTAGGGTATCTTTTGTTCTGTCATCCAAGTATCCTCATTCTGATCTCCAGAGTTTGGGTTCACTTCTGTTTATGTGGTTGTACATAAATGGGTCATCTTCCTGCTGAAATTTGCCAAAATGGAATCATCAATTGACTGTGCAGCTACAAATATCTATTTCACCAATGGATCACAGGACCCCTGGCGCCATGCTTCCAAGCAGACATCATCTCCTGGTGGTATGTTCACCCAACTTTTGTCTTGACAAAGATCCGGCATGTGGTTGAAAAACTGGATGTGGCAGTCTGCAGCATACAGGGCTGCTTTTGTCAGAGCAGAAATGTTGAAGTAAAGAAGAGTTTTGACATGTATAGATTTTGAAGAGGTGTTCTGTTCATAGATTACAGGACCAATAATTGGAAGTGAATTGTGTTTGTACAGAACCGGCATCCACAATAACATGCCACAACTGTGGCCATGGCACAGACATGCGGGGATGCCCTCAATCCCCTCTTCAACTTGAAGGTACAACAACTTTGGCATACGCATACCATATGTGCTGAAACTGGTTGAAACTGTAGCACCATGTTGTGCCTAATGCCATAGAAACTCAGGAGTGCAGATTTTGTACAATGGTTTGCTGAGATATTGGGTGGATTATTATATATTTATCTGCAACCCATTGTTGGGAGCTGATGAAATGAGTGGGTCATCACAGCAGCTCCCCACTGCTATTTGTGATGAAGGGCGATGGTCTGACACTTTGTGAGCAACTCTCATAAGGTTATGACTGCATGCATTGTTGTG
>Ga0116230_10002877_pt1 | contig 16630 bp, 6 predicted proteins | sample S1TSphfallax_3_FD_88678 | JGI IMG/M metagenome (GOLD analysis project Ga0116230, IMG submission 88678) | Host-associated microbial communities from peat moss isolated from Minnesota, USA - S1T2_Fd - Sphagnum fallax MG | ecosystem: Host-associated > Plants > Peat moss > Unclassified | place: USA...
GTATAATACGTGTATAATACAATTTTTCAAACGTATTATACACGTATTATACGTATTATACAGCCCACATTTCAAAAATTCATAAAACACAGTTCAATAGCAGCAAAGCTTTGCTCCTCGCACTTTACCATAGAACCCGAAGTTCAAAGTACAAGTAGTCATCGAACAGTGTTCCCAGCACTGTTCTGACTTCTGGGCCTCCTTTGAGGGAAAGATTTGGTTGAAATTAGTTCACTTTTGACAATGAGACATAGGGACGTATTGACAAGGGCACAGCAAAAGTTAACCACTGGGTTTGAATTAGAGGACATGTTAGTATACTGCAGATTATGACACTGTCATTCTTGTTTTCTTGGCTCTGTCCTTCGGGGTAGAGACATTGTAATGCACCCAGAAACGGGCCAAAAGTTTGGTATTCCTCCCTACATTCTAGGGTCATGTGGATCCACTATAGAAACATTCTGGGCATCACTGATTGATCTCTTGCGCTTCACCATGCTAACTAACATTAATTCCAATTTAGTGTGTTGAATAGAACATGTTCAAGGCTGATTTTTGCATTGTGGTTATGGGTGTTAGTTTAAGGGCAGAGACCTTACACGAAGATCCTCTTGTTTTCATAGTTGCCAAAACTAGCCCAAGTACAATTTTTCTTTTCTTTTCCAAATGTAATGACGTGTTAGCAGTCTTCATCAGATGCAAACTTGGGAATTTGCAATTATATTCTTGACAAAGGTTTGCTGTACGTATAAAATTGACCAGCTTAGTCATCTGGATTGAATATTATAGCAAGCTGTTGACCAGGACGACAGCTTGAACAATGAATAGAAGCAGCAGAAGAAACAAAAAATCGAGAAAGACATTGCTGTCGGAGTGATCACCGCGGGACTAGGCTATACGGCCCCCGAATAAACTAGTTTTGTATATTTATGCTTAAGACTGACAAAAGTTAACAACTTTTTTTCTTTTTCCCTTGAGTTTATATGTATATGAATGAATTTAGAGATCGTAGGTAATGACAAGAGCAAGCCTTCTGGGAATTGATCAAATAGCAACAATAATTCAGGACTTTCTGCAATATTGAAAAGACGGAGACTAGAAGGATAGTCTCATATTACATTTAAATTTGTGAGGAATTTGTCTTTTTCCTTTTGTATGAATATGCGGAAGCTAAGGCCCTACGTGGTTGAGATAAATCTGTGTAGATTTATGAACCCACCTTAGAAATAGTGGGAACTGTACAAAGTGTAAGAACCATCTTAAAATGAAATATTGTGAGGCAAATAACACCAGATAAGAAACTTTCCAAAGCGTACAATCCCTCTTTAAATTGAAATCTACTTCCCATATTGTGAGATAAATTACACTAGAGAGATGTGCCTCTATTTCACTAGAAGTTTTAAGTACTTTAGGCATTTTTGATTTCAATATTCGTAACTTCCGCTTTTTTCTTACTCGTTAATTGGAGATTGGGGGTTTTCCTGATGGAATTTAGGAATATAAGCACCATGACAAGAGAAAGGCAAAAGAGGCTCAGGGTGGTGGCGGTGGAGGTGTCTTTGGTCTGTAAATAAGACTTGGAGACTGCAAGTTATTCCAGTACAACACCTATGTAGAGAGGGCTGAAAGCTCTTAAAAGGTGGTGTATAAATGTTGAAAATCAGCTGGTGGTGGAATTTCGGTGGCTAGCTGATATAATGCACAACTTTCCAATTGCATCAGAACTGCTGGGTATTTATGTAATGGTGTACACATGCTAGCTGTCTGCCCACAGAGATGGACAGACAGCTATATGAATAAATCTTGTATATTTTGACTGTAATCTTGAGTTTTGAACTAAGTTGCTGCTATATTTTTATGTTTTGGACATTTTATGGGGCGTGCCTTCAGGCAAGCACTACCCATTCACCTGGGTCTACAACACCTTCTTGTTAGGAGTAGCTTGCAAGGGACGTCAAATGATCTTATATTCTCCTTATTACAAAGATCTACTCCATTATTTTGCATCTCAGTTTTAAAAAGAATTCATGTGCTTTCTGATGTTTGCACGACAAATTTCATTCTTGCTCTGCTCACCACCCTCCACATTTGCTGAAAACGAAGTGATAAAACTCTGCAAATAGCATAGAGGAATTTCCATTGAAAATTTGCTTACATCAATCCATCCAATACTTCGACGATAGAATCAAGGACAACAGGCTATATGTAAAAAATTCTCAGCAAGCGAAAATTAGTAACATTTCTTTGAAGGCCGACCAGAACCACAGTGCAATTCTTTCAAACCCCTCTCAAATAAGCTAATCTCACATTTTTGTTAAGAAAGCTTAAATCTGGCCCACCCTGAAAATTCAAAGATATGCATTCACCATGAACGACTAGCAGTGGATAATACATGAGCCTTACATTCGATGATTCACATTGCAGCAGGCACTGTGAAAATGCAGTGAACTCAAACAAGAAATACAACATTCCGACCAAGGGAAGGAGCAAGAGCAAGGGTGTTAGTGTCACTTCATTTCATGAGATGGCTTGAGCACATTCACTGAAGAGATGGTGTTGGTTTCTTCAATAACAAGTTTCGAATACTTTGAACTTCGGGTTGTACAGCAAAATGTGAGGAGCAAAGCTCTACTGCCCAGTCTCCACCGAAGTTCCCCTCCATTCCCCTGCCAAAAAAAGAAAAATACCGGGCAAATCGTGAAAGTATAATGCAATACATATACATATTAAAAATTATACGTACAAAGTCACATTGTGTGTGAGCACTTTGAGCCCGCGCTCATTAACCGCGTGCTCGAGATGCACAGGGTCCGAAACCCTGCGCTCTCCATCACTCTCCATTGGGGACCCTGTGACCGACCGCGGACCACACGCGAAAAAAAGCATCTTCCCCACGGTAGTGAAATCTTTCCTGCGGCAAGGCACATGAAAGACGACTGGCCTTTCTGGTATTCCATAGGAGGCCCACCTGAGGGTGTGAGGCCAAGGGTGTTCCTGAACCTCAGGAGAACCCATCAGTAGAGGAACTTCCAAACCAGCAGCTGCCTACCAAGGGGCGAAAATGGGCCTTGACCTTTTGGGAGGCCCCCGCTGGTGGCTTACCTTGGTCTTTTGGTTGTAGACCTCAGGCATGCTACCGCCTTTGGCCTATGCACTCTCCAACCATCATATGCACAGGAGACTAAAAAAACCCTCCTACGAACTTTGCTTGCAGGTGTCAGTGCGACGTCCTGCATGGCCTCTTGCGGGCCAAACACCAGCTCTAATAAGCTTAATGAAGTCATGGGCAAAGAGCTTCCCCGCCAATAGGAAAATGTAAAACACATCAGATGTTATCGACATACTGTAACGTAACTCATACGCTCCTTCTCCACAAAATATAAAATAACAAAACTAATCCACGTACAAACAGCTGCCCATCATGCAGCCACTCGGCAGTGAACTGCATGCGCCGAGAGGGAAAGCATATTACTCAGTAAAATTCATGAATCATGCAGGAGTGGGTCCCTTGGGGGGAGGTTGGGTTCTGTGGCCGACGGTTCATCTCATGTACGCCCAAGCACCTGCCAGCTCAAGCTCACAGGTGGCTATAACAATAGTCTGGGTCCAGCTAGACCGGTCAATTCGAATTTTCTCCCCGAATTTTGTGCCCGTTGAGTTCCTTGTAGATTCTTAAAATCTGGCGTAACAACATTGGAGGGAATTCTTAGTGTATTTATAGGGCAGATTACATTTAGTAATCAGGCTTACAAAAAGAGCCCTAGGGCGGAGGGAGTGAGATTGTAATATCCCTAGGGCGCAGGATGTAAGCCAATAAGATCTTTGGAAGGGAATTAAAAAAATAAAAATTCATAGATTACCTCGGTTGTTATGCAGGGTAAGGCCCTGCTATGAGGGAATTACTGTGTGGACCTGGGGCGCCGTCCTTGATGCTCACAGAGTAATTTCCTGATAGCAGGGCCTTACCCTATACTTAAAACTCGCAAGATTGAGGAGAGAAAAGAAAAAGAAGCAAGTTCACGTTAACAAGAACAAAAAGCTTCTAGTGATTTTTTTGGTGGCGAAGTTTTTGGAAAAAACAATTCTATCCCAAATTCCCTGTTTTCTGGCCACAAAACCTCGTCGAAAAATTTATTTTTAAAATTGCCATAAATCAACACAATTGCCTACAATAATGAAAGCATGATTTAGGTTTTTTATTTTCATATTTTTTGTATCGCCAAATTTGGCTAAACATTGTTATGGTTGATTGCCAGTTGATCAAAAAAATTGAAAAAAGCAACATTGCTACACAGGAAGCAACAGAAGGGAAGGTGAAAGATGGGGAAAGAAAAAGATGCTGGTTTTTTGAGGAGTTAGGAAGCCCTGTCTTGGGAGGCTAGGTATATGAATAAAAATATTCTCTGGGTAAGGGTATACTATGATACAAGTTTGGTTGTGAAATTACATGTGTTTTAAAAAATCGATTTTACCATTCAAATTAAAAGGTAGCCTAAGTTATGATGAGGTTTTTCTTTTTGGGATTTTGTGGGTTGGATCGTCCACAAGAGTGACTTAGCCAAATTTGGTACAGGTCAGACAGGACATGAGTACTGGTTTTTTTGGTCAATTTGTGATGTAGCCAAAGTGGTGATGATCCATAGGAAGATTTAGCCAAACGTAAAAGTAAATGTTTTTACATCATTCTTTATTTTGACTGCCTGTATAGAATCTGATTTTTTCCTTAAATTTTGGTTGAATCTTGGCTCTTGAAAGTCTCAAAACACATATGACTTTTTGCACTTTCAATTGTTAAGATAGATTTCTTTGCTAGATAAGGCCAGAAAAAAGGCTTGACAATGGATAAAATTAGGATTCCTGTTATGTTTTGGCAACATGTTGAAACTTATTGTCTAAATATGGCAATTTCACTTTTTTGTCCTCAACTTTGGGCCATTTCCCCCCTGCGCCCTTTTGTAAGATTCGCACTGCCTTATATTTTGTTGCCAAGTGGCAAAATTTTCCCAAAACAAAAGCTGATTATGATTTTTTCCCAATTACTATCATTAGGATATTAAGGGTATTTTTGGTGTGGAATGTATTGTAAAGTTAAGGGTATCTCTGAACAAGGACATAATCCTTTTTTCATGTGGATATCATAGGGTAATTTGAAGGTTATATTTTTGCTAACGCTCTAAACATGAGACACTGGAATTGTGCAACATCAATGGTTGTTTTTTGGTCATCTTATTCACTCACCAGAATAATTAGTTTCTGTTTATGCTTATGTTCTGGTCTTTCTCACGTTAATACATTTGTGATATTTGTGTGACTAATAGAAGGCGAGGCGATTATGCAATGACACCAAATACCGTATGTTAACCATTTCCTGGAGGGTGTACAATGAAGGCCAGAAAAATCAACAGAGGTACCCTAATTTATTTATCTACCCTTTTGCAGATTTAACTTGTGAGTAAGAGTAACCATGAAATTTTGGTTCTTCCTTCATATAGTTCATATATGAAGAACCAAATTTCATGGTTCAGTTTGGTTCTTCTTATACTTCAGAATCCGGAATCAACAGTTTGATTCTGGGTACCATTTGAAATTAGGAAAAGAACAACAAAACAGAATCACAGAATCACTGGTTCCAGTTATTTAAAAAGCCTTGAAGAACTGTGTTTTGTGAATACACAAAGAATTGGTGGTTTAATGGGTGGTTATTTGACCTTTTTCAAATGTCCTCAGCACTGTGGATATATATCAAGAAACTGGGGTTTCTTTTAATATGACTATAATAACCGCTCTGATACCCAAAGGGGTTTGGTGCAAGTTTCTAATACCCGCCCAAAACTGGTCATAACTTATAACCATTTTCTTCCAATAAGGATATAACTAAATTTTAGCTTGGAAGGGCAATTTATTGGGTTCTACTATCAGACTGTATATGTGAAAAGTTGAGTACCCTTCCAACAGTTGTCGTCTTGACAACCGTCCTCATGACCCTTGTTGAGGTGTCGAGCAATTTCTCACAGCGTTCTCGAGCCTTGAGGAGCACAGTCTGAAGTGACCAGTTTTATGTGATCGCGGAGGAGCATCTGGCATTTATTTCTGCACGCTTGTTGAGGCCTAGTATCGAGAGCCCACTTTTTCCTCCTCTTACTCTCGCGATTCTGTTCTCAAATTTCTAGTTAGAGGAGCAAATCTGCTCATCCTGCAGTAATTCCAGAGTTTTAGCTGTGAAGAAATCTTGGACACAGTTGTAGAGTTTCGTGGTTTAGAGCTTCTATCTTAAGAGGGCGTGAGATTTGAACTTGTTTTCTTGTGTACTGTGGCCACAGCAGAGTGCTTGTGAATAATAGGAATAAGAAAGTGGTGCCGGTTTGTGGGAGGGACTAAGTAGAGATGGCTGGAGAAGGACCTGCCATCGGTATCGATCTCGGTACCACGTACAGTTGTGTGGGAGTGTGGCAACATGATCGTGTCGAGATCATAGCGAATGATCAGGGAAATCGAACTACGCCTTCGTATGTTGCGTTTACGGATACCGAGCGTCTCATTGGCGATGCCGCCAAGAATCAAGTGGCCATGAATCCGCAGAACACCGTCTTTGGTAAGCAGAAAACGTAAATCGAATATCTGTTATGTGTCCCTTCAGTGTCGTGTGCTTCTTCTGAGAGGCAAACAGTCATGCTTTTAGTGTCGCAAGTTTTCTATAGTTTGTTTTGAGTAAGGAAATTGTTTTGTTAGTCTCGGATTTGAGCTCATATCTGTTCTCTTGTTATTTTTCAGCTGTTGTAGTGTAATACGTTCCAACACTATTTCGGTAACACTTTGATCATGAGGCTGCATCGGGTAATTTATCCTGCTTCATCTTGTATGCAGTATTTGGCTGTAAATCGTAATGTATTTGTTGGTGCAGATGCGAAGCGGTTGATCGGAAGGCGTTACAGCGATCCCACTGTACAGAGTGACATGAAGCTATGGCCATTCAAGGTCATTCCTGGACCTGGAGATAAGCCAATCATCGTGGTGTGGTTCAAGGGCGAACAGAAGCAATTCGGTGCCGAGGAGATATCGTCCATGGTGTTGATAAAGATGAAGGAGATTTCAGAGGCTTTCCTTGGGAAGTCTGTGAAGAATGCTGTCGTTACCGTCCCTGCATACTTCAATGACTCTCAGAGGCAAGCTACAAAGGACGCAGGTGTCATTGCTGGCCTCAATGTGCTCCGCATCATCAACGAACCAACTGCTGCAGCTATTGCTTACGGCCTGGATAAAAAAGCGTCGTCAAGTGGAGAGAAGAACATCCTCATTTTCGACCTTGGAGGAGGCACCTTCGATGTGTCACTTTTGTCAATCGAGGAAGGCATTTTTGAGGTGAAGTCCACAGCAGGCGACACCCATCTTGGCGGCGAGGACTTCGACAATCGGATGGTGAACCATTTCGTCCAGGAGTTCAAGAGGAAATACAAGAAAGACATCTCTGGAAATGCCAGGGCTCTTCGGCGCCTACGCACAGCGTGCGAGCGCGCGAAAAGGACTTTGTCGTCCACAGCTCAAACCACCATCGAGATCGACTCGCTGTATGAGGGTGTGGATTTCTACTCTACCATCACAAGAGCCCGTTTTGAGGAGTTGAATATGGACCTATTTAGAAAGTGCATGGAACCGGTGGAGAAATGCTTGCGAGATGCGAAGATGGACAAAACCCAGGTTCACGAGGTGGTGCTGGTAGGAGGTTCCACTCGTATTCCCAAGGTACAAACCCTTTTACAGGATTTCTTCAACGGGAAGGAGTTGTGCAAGAGCATCAACCCCGATGAGGCAGTAGCATACGGAGCTGCTGTACAGGCCGCCATTCTGAGTGGCGAAGGGAACGCGAAAGTCCAGGATCTTTTGTTACTTGATGTAACGCCTCTGAGTCTCGGTCTAGAAACGGCGGGTGGTGTCATGACAACGTTGATCCCCAGAAATACCACCATCCCTACAAAGAAGGAGCAAGTATTTTCAACGTATGCAGACAATCAGCCTGGTGTGCTCATCCAAGTGTACGAGGGCGAGAGAGCTAGAACCAGGGACAACAACCTCCTCGGGAAGTTTGAGCTGTCAGGAATTCCACCAGCTCCAAGAGGTGTACCACAAGTGAATGTAGTTTTCGACATAGATGCCAATGGCATCCTCAATGTCTCGGCTGAAGACAAGACTGCCGGTGTGAAGAACAAAATCACCATCACGAACGACAAGGGCAGATTAAGCAAGGACGACATCGAGAAAATGGTACAAGATGCCGAGAAATACAAAACCGAAGACGAGGAAGTGAAGAGGAAAGTGGAAGCCAAGAACGGCCTCGAGAACTACGCTTACAATATGAAGAACACAATCAGGGACGACAAGATTGCAGGACAACTAAGTGCCGATGACAAACAGACGATAGAGAAAGCAGTGGAAGACACGATTCAATGGCTGGACCAGAACCAACTGGCGGAGGTTGATGAATTCGATGACAAGCAGAAGGAACTGGAGCGGATTTGCAACCCCATTATCGCACGCATGTACCAAGGAGGTGCAACTGATGCAAGCTCTGCCGAACCTGCTTATGGTAGTGGATACGGCGCTGCATCTGGAGACGCATCTGATGGTCCAGGTCCCAAGATCGAAGAGGTCGACTGATTCAGCGAACATCTTTTACTTGTAACACGCTCAATTGGGGTCGATGTTCGTCCGAATTTTTGTCTGAAAAACTATAAAATCATAATTGCAGCTTAAAGAGGAGAACTTAATCCCATTCTGCCTCTTTCCTTCTTCTCGTTTGCGTCCAATTTCATAAGGAAAAGAGTTTCTTTTGACACCAGTGGTTTCATGGGGTTAAGTTTGTGTCAAAAGAAACTTTAGAGAAAAGTCCATACACAAGTGGGATTGTTAATTAAATACCACTCTTTTAGAGATATCTATCTCAACACAGGTGGAACTCTATGTTTATATGATATTGTGCCATCAACAGAACACTCCCAAAGTCACAACCGTGTGAAGTTGGAAAAAAAACTTTTCCTCTTCTCATATCAAATGTCTTTCAATCTTGTTGAAATTTAATATATACCTATATTTCGCCTTTCTTGCATGCACCAAAAATTAATGTTCTTCTCTGCCACTGGTGGAGAAGGAAATCTGGCATATCCAGTGTGCTTCCAGAACTGAAATTGGTCACAGCAGACAAAGCAGCAATTGAAGCTACAATTCTCCTCAATCAACAACTGCATTGCTGATAAGTATGATAATGACCCTCTCCCACCATGTTTTTCCCTCATTCTTAAAACAAAGACTTGATAGCCTCACGACTCAAATGCACGCCAAAGAGTTGGCTACGTGGATCAACGTCTGCATAATGTAATGTACCAAAAATCTAACATGCTTCCAAATGGAAAAAAAAGTTTTGCATCACATTAATCATTGCAATCTTTGATCTTTCTTCACTTGTTACAATGTTCTAAACTGGATTATATCACTAAGCACCTGCGTATTGCATACTCATAAATGTATTTCTGTTTTCTACTTATAAATGTGTAGGATTCTGAAAAGGAATAATTTTTCCAGTTAGCCCAAGAACATCATCTTGACATTATCTCGAGCATCATCTCTCCATGTACAAATTTTTTTCGCAGGTTTCAGGAATGAATTCTTTCATGAACCAAAGTTGCATCAGATATGAAAAGTGCAATAAAATTGAGATTAGGATTTAATGAAAACTTTCAGGGATTGTTTTGTTTGTGTTCTTGTGAAGAATAGATTGCCCCGATTCTTGTCCAATCTTCATTCCAAGGATTTCGGAAGTCTCTAGGGTTTGTTAACCATTTCCTGTTTTCCTTCACGAATTTTTTGTCTGGTTGTGAAGAAAACTTCATCAACGCGTTGGCGCTAAGTTGTGAAGACGGTGGCAAATCGAAATTTTGGAGTAATAGAGAAAAAATCGTGGTAAGTTGCTCTTGGTTCTCGTGTGTCTAAGGAAAGGAATTTTTTTCCTTTAAAGGATGGGGAATACCGTCGGAATAGGCTCCGGTTCTGCGGAGTCTACGGTGCTTGCAACGAAGGATTCTAGTGCGTCCGGATCGTCCATGACTGGCTCCTTGATCGACAAAGAAGCGACCGTAGGATCATCGGAAGTAGCAACTGCGAAGAAGAAGAATATTTGCTGTGCGTGCCCTGAAGCCAAGCGGCTGCGAGACGATTGTGTGGTGGAGCATGGCCAGGAGGCTTGCACTAAGTGGATTGACGCGCACTTGCAGTGCCTGCGCAAAGAGGGTTTCAAGGTTTGATCATTGCAGTTCCAACCTGGGTTTCGACGTTTTAATTTAGGATTTCGTCGTTTGCAGGTTGCAGAAGGATATCTTTAGACTACACTGGCAAGAGAATCTTAAAAACGAGAGAGATAAGAGAGAGAGCAATTGGAGTAACAGATGACGATTCCATCATGATGAGACGAATAACAAGTGCAGCTGGTAGAGATTTTTGCAATCTCTTTGGCACAAAGATGGATCTGGAGACTTGGAAGTTGGAGAGAGCGATTTGGAGCGACGGATGATGGTTGCAGCATGAGAAGAACAGCAATTGCAGCTGGTAGAGGCTTTTGCACACAAGACGAATCTGGAGAATCGGCAATATCAAATTCGTATTTCGAGCATTGTTCATCAACATGAAAGCATCAGCCACCAAGACGTGGATGGGGTTAGTGTTGCCCGGGCTCTAGTGTACAGCTTAGGAGAGAAAGTGATGATGCAGCTTGGAATTGAGGACCCATAACTAAACTTTAGTACCAATTTCAAGGTATGCTGGATTCTGCAAGAAGGGTGCACACAAATTCAGAGAGGAAGGTGGTTTTATGAGCGATTGAGGAGCCATATTTCTAAAGACTTTCTATCTCTGGATACACTGCAATAGTGGAACTCTGCTTGAACGAAGTCAGGATTGTGTGTCAGTGGTGTGTAGACATGTGTAGTCTTCTGTCCACAATTCTTTGAATTTTGTGGCAAGCTGATGCACCAGACTATGCACTTTATTTGGTGATTGTTAAAGCTCCTGAAGGTTTGATCATGTGAAACCATCTATGAATATCATAAATTCACTTTCAATTCCAGGTAGAAACCCCAGAATGTCCAGATTGTGATGTTTCTCTCAAATAATTAAGAACATAAGTTGATCTTACCTGTCCATTGTAAAGCTTGTGGTTGTGAGTTTCAGTTGTGAGATTGGTTTGATGTGTGAATAGGCCCCCTGATTTCTGGCAAAAGAATCTTCTCAAACTCTGGTGTTCCATCTTTGTATCCTTCACAACTGGTAAATTCCAACTTTGAACCCACGATCTTCATAACTTTAGTCTTCCAGAATTGATGTGTTGCATGCACTTGCTTGGGCAGACAAGTCTCTTTTGACTTGAGTTTTCCTGTCTGACTTTGCAAGATCCTCTGGGCAGCTTTTGCATGTGAATTTGATCCATGTTTCGTGGATTTTGTTGCATGTTTTGAAGTATACATGACATAGAACTTCAAAAATATGATGAGTGGTGATGTAGGGGCTTGTGGTTTATGTGGAGGAAGGTGCAGCAGATTGTGTTCAGTGACAAGAATTGATGCTGTAGGATCAGGAGTAAACAGATTCACAAAAAGCCTCACGAATTCTTGTCCATGAGCTCTTCCAGCACACAAATTCATACCATGGAGTCTTGTGATGAGCTGGATGTGGTGGAATACTACTGGTACTAATATTGTGCACTAGGTGAACTGACCATGAAGAAGTTTAGAACATCTGTCATCACCTAATGTCAAATTGCTGTCTTAACGTAACATATGCCACAATAAACACCACATATTGTACATTGTAATGGATGAAACCACAAAGTTTTCCTCAAACACGTGCCATGAGCCATGGCTTTTTTTGTAAGAAAACCACATTCTCTTGTGGTAGGTAATTGCAAGAGATGCCATTTTGTTTTCTTGAGTAGGTTGCTGCCGTAAAATTGGGGATTACCAGAATTTTGAACATGGGCTGGACCATATTTTCTGCTCCAAGTTGATGGAAGGTATAACTGATGTACAGATGACTGGAATCATGGAGGCCTGAATCCACATGAGATTGGATCATCCTGCACTTCATTCCAGGTGCAGTAAACCCAAAGTATTTACTGGGTTCAGCATTTAACATACATGTGATCTTTTGGTAAGGGAGGACTGTAACTAGACTTGATTTTGGCATCAGTTAAGAACTGCATGACAAGTAGGACTGGGAACAAAACTGCTATTTGTACTAGTTTTGCTTCTATTGTTGTTTCAGATCATTGAAGACCATTGGGTAAAATATGCAATGGAATATGGCATGCCATGGTGCATTATAGTCATAAATGAGGATTCCTTTTTTTTTTGGTGAACTGAGATATTCATTGCAGCAAGAATCTGGTGATTTTTTTCTGACAGGATTTATTTTCAAGTCATATAATTGTTGCCACAAAGTTGGCTTCTGGCTTGATTAGTATCAGGGGATTTTTTTTGGCTATGAACCTCTTGTTACAAGGCATGAAGCAACTCTTCCATTTCATTAAAGCTCTATTTGGGATGGTCAATTGAGCTGTTTAGTCCATCACATGTGAAAGCTAAATAGCCCAATACTGAATCTGAGTTTCACTGCACAGCTGAGGCTCTACCCAGGTACCTTGAACATCCATGTCATAAAAAGGTATTAAGTAGTTGTTTCTTCTTTCTACTGTATTGTGCATCTAATTTACCACATTTTGCTCATTTGTTATGGAAAGCAGCAGTTTTCTATTACTGTTCACTGTTAGATATAGAATTATGTTGGAGCTTGGCACTATAGAGGTTTCAACTAATTGACAATGAGTGAAACAAAAGTGACGAGATTTTACATTGAGATAACAGCTCCTCCATAACCATGATATCCACATTATAGTACTGTCTAGATGGCTATTATGTCTGTACTGCATATGAGATGCAGACTTGAATTGATTGTGGTTGTGACAAACAGTTTATGAAGTGGTGCAGGTGTCAACAAAAGGGAGAATGTTCAGCTCAAAAATGGCATTGGTTGATTATGTGGTTGATCCCACCTCCTGATAGATTGCAAATATACCAGATTTAGAGCCTCTACAGTTGCAGGTTGTCCAATATAGCTCAAGATATCAAGGTGATTTCAGCATCTGGTAAACTTTGTTCATACTATGTCACATAGAGTGTATGGAGTTTAGTTGCTAGGTTTCTAAAACACATGGATAGTAGCTCCCAAAAGCCTCCCCTCTTTCTGCTTCTTGCAAAATCCAGCATGCAGGTGTAGCAACAACCCAATCTCATCTTTTTAACATTTGGGGTTCTAGCAGACTTTTGTTCTTTTGTACCAAGAAGACTCAGTGGATCCACAGTCAAGTATCAAATAAGGATACCCAACTATGCTGAAACCAAGCTGAAACCTGATTTGATCTCCAAAACTGCACCCTGATCAATATCAAAAATTACTTGATAAGTCTGACTTAGGAGTCAGATGAGATGGAATGAAACTTACTCTCACAAGCTTCATGTTGCTGCTTGAACAAGGATACTGTTGTCATTTTTATTGCTATGGACCTCTCAAGTGCTAGCCAACATCATGACTGTGTCTTCACATTGTTTCAAGAAATGCACCAGAAACTCAGGATGCAGATTTTGTATAATGGTTTTGTATAACTGCATATCATCCTTAATGCTTGTGCTGCAATATCACAGGTGCAAATGGCTGTATAAAATTCAGCTCCCTGAAAAGAGCTTGTTCTTTTTCCACCACTTCCTTAGAACGTGAGCTTGGCAATTTTTACTCAACATAATGGTTTTCTCTAGTAGTTATTGAAAAATTTGTTACTGGTATTTCTGTGTCCTACATGGCTAGCGTGCTACAGACATACAACACAACTTTTCAAACTCTGGATCCATCTTGGGTCCTAAATTTCTCTGTACATTGCTAGTTGTCTTGGAGCTTTCTAATCCCATAAGTACAGGTTATTGGTGAAAATGCAACCTGCTGTAACCTGAATTTATACCCAAATTTTTGAAGTACTTCCAGACTTCCTGGACAAATGAAATGAAATAGGATGCGATTTTCTTGCTGTAATGAAATTGGGCAGTGTAGGTAGCATTGTTGGTAGTCTTGCATTGTAAAGGAAAAGAATAAATTTGGTGTATAATCAAACCTTGGAAACACATCCTTGAGCACTGAGCATTTTGCTGCATAGAGTGATATTTTTGTTTGCTGCAACCTTCATTTCCATCACCATATCGAGTATAGTTTTTCATAAAATTCCATGAAGAGTTATGCTTCAAAATGATTCACACTTTTGATTATGCAGCTGGCTCGACTGATTTCATGCCAATATGACAATTCCATATGCAGATTATGATGGATACCCAATTTGTGTAACAGTATAGCTTCTCAGAGTCAGGATGAATAACAAAAAATTCTACAGATATCATACCTGGAATTGCAACTGAAACTAAGAAAGTTGGCAAAATTCTAAATGCAAAAAATTACTTGCTGACAAAATCCAAGTTAGACATCCTAGCAATGGTTGCCTCTGTTTCGTTCTTTTGTTCTCAGCAATGTACTTGGCAACCTAGTCTAGAGTTTTCACTGTTTTACAGGCAGAATTGTTCTTGGTTAACTTGTTTGCGAGGTTGAGAGCTACAGAGGGAAAGGGACTTCACATTTAAGATTGTATGTAACATGAAAGATCCATGTAAGATTTGGGATACAATTTAAGCTTCAACTACAAATCAAATTGCTGCAACAGTTGGGCAATTAGAGACATAGTTGTATTTTAATGGGTGCATTTTTCAAATCACCTACCTATATATTACACGGTTCCATTGTTTCTCATGATTTTGTTTGAACCTGTCAAGATGAGCCAGTTGTTTACAAGGCAGGCAGCCACTCCTGGCTGTCCCCTTCATGGTCTTTTTCTCTTGTAGCAGCTCCTGGCAGGGTTTTAATTATTTCTGATTCTTGTTGGGTTGGTAACATTGTAAAGAGAGCTAAAGGAAGAAGACTTCACCATTTGTTTTACAAGACAAATGTGCCCAGTCTAAGGGGTCCAAATCAGTGTTGGCAGGTTCTTGAATTTTAGAAGGTTCAAGTCAGTTTATAAGGTTAGATTCTAAAGTCTGGAGATAGGAGGTTTTAAGTTTTCTTTGAACTGCCATTGAAACCTAACTATGAATTTATCCATTTTTAAAAAAACAGAATGGAATTAAAACTTGGGTGTTGCCTTGAATTTAAAAGGTTCAAGTTCTTTAATAGGTACATAAGTATAATTTTATTGAAAAAACATATAAACTTGGCTGGACAAGTTATTATATTTTATTGATTGTACATAATTAATATAATATATTCTTTATTTTGGAGTGTATGCATTAGTTGAACAAACTAATTCCACACTTTTCTTTTCTTTTTGGTTTAGTAGTGTGTAATGAAAATGAAATTGCACTTTGTTTTAAATCAGATCAATTTTAATTTTTTTGTGAAAATGACTAAAACCAAAGTTTTTAGAAATCCAAAGAATTGTTCTAAAGACGAGACCAAAGTTTCCATAAAAAAATTTTAAAGTTAAAATTGAAATCAAATGTTCTTTTGGAAATCAGGAAGTGGACAATACTGATGAACAAGGCATCAAACCCATTATTTTTTATTCATTTGGAAGGGAGAGGCTTGTTTCTTTAAAAGAGGGGAATGTACTTAATTTTTTTTGATGTATATATTTTCAAAGAACTTGACCCTCCTTGATGAGGACCACAGCCCCAGTTTAGGTTCTGGTTCCAACTTTCTAAATCTCTGATCCAGATACCTCAAAACCTAACATAGAACTTGAACCTCCTAACACTAGTGTAGACAAACAGACCAACAAGTGTTGGGTTGTTCCCTCTTTTTCAAAGAGAAAATCAACAGGTAAGGGTCAGATATTATGGACCAGTGTTGGCTGGTTATTGATTTTCTGGATAACTGATCAAATTGATAATCATTTAGCATTAAAATTTTTGAATTTTAATAAATTACATAGATGACCCAATTTTCTGCCAGGTAGGTTATCAATCTTTAAACAACAATACAAATAACTTATAAAACAGAAAGTAATATAATAATAATTTTAATTTTTACAAAAACATTATAACCAACTAATAACTGACAAAATAACATGCAATTATTAACTAATTATTTGATAACCTATCCAACAACCTTAAAATATGGATATTGATAACTTATGTGATCCCCCAAAAAATTTCAAAAAATAACCTACCCAGCTATTATTAAAAAACGCAAGAACCAGCTAGCACTGTTACTGACCTTGACTGGTGATTTTCACAAAATCAAAGAACCGATCCTGTAGCCTCTAATTAAACTTCTGGTTTTCTGGAGAATTTGGCAAAAACCCGAATTCAGAGGTTCTTCAATTTTGAAAATAAGAGGACCGGAAATTCTTATATTTGCAAATTTCGAGAAAACAGGAGGTGGAGATTCCTTTGATCTCTAAAATTTGCAAGAAACCTGGACCTGAGGTATTAACAAAAATCAAACAACTGCATAGCACTGGTGGAGACCTACAATGAGAGAGAGTTAGCAGCTACGAAAA